>Ga0206130_10002875_pt1 | contig 23376 bp, 20 predicted proteins | sample Helgoland_Spring_9_FD_148637 | JGI IMG/M metagenome (GOLD analysis project Ga0206130, IMG submission 148637) | Pelagic subsurface seawater microbial communities from Kabeltonne, Helgoland, North Sea - Helgoland_Spring_Bloom_20160512_1 | ecosystem: Environmental > Aquatic > Marine > Epipelagic ... | reverse complement strand
GGTAGTGTTTGGACCCTTAGCCTCAAGAACTCGGTGGGGCGCAGGCACATTTAGCGATTCGGTTTACGATCCTGACGCTGGGGTTATTGTAAATGTTGACGCCTCTAATGTTCGCATTTACAATGTAACAGCTCCATCTTTTGTAGGTATTGCGGCAGAAAATATTTCAAATGGGGCAACTGGCACGGTTACAGTCGTTGGTGGAATTAATACATCTGTAAGTGGGCTAACGGCTGGTACGGAGTATGGATTACCAAGTGGTTCAGCAACTATTTCGGAAATTGGGGTTTCTGGGGATGGAGCCTTTGGTGTGGCTCTATCTTCTTCTTCAATTTATCTTAACGCAGGGAAATTATAATGTCTGATCTTTCTGATGCAGCTAGAGAGCAACGTAAAAGGATGCTTGAACTATCTGACAGTCACGTTTGGCCTGACTATGTGACGGATGAGTGGCGCACTTTTCGACAAGCATTGCGTGATGTACCTCAACAAGCTGGGTTTCCCGAAAACATAACTTGGCCCCTTTGGCCTGAGTAGGAGTAAAGTATGTCAGGATACATAGGCACACAGCCAGTACCACAGGCCACGCAGAAGCGTCAGGCTTTTACTGCTACGGCAGGGCAGACTACCTTTGCTACAAGCGGGTACAGCGTAGGTTTTGTCGATGTATATATGAACGGCGTAAAACTAGCCGCTGCGGATTATACCGCGACTAACGGCTCTGACGTTGTGTTGGCTACCGCTGCTTTGGTTAATGACATTATAGAGATTGTAGCGTTTACATCCTTTGTAGCTAGTGGTGGGTTAGCCGCTGCAAACAATTTGTCGGACGTAGTAAGTGCATCTACATCAAGAACAAACTTGGGTATAACTTTACCAAATCTTGGAGTTACCAGCACGGCGGCTGAATTAAACACGCTAGCCGCAGTACCCCGTGGTTCTATTATTTACGGTAACAGCAGTGCAGCTACAGCAAGACTAAGCAAAGGCGCAACGGGTACAGTACTGACCGCTGGTGCTGATGACATTAGTTGGGTAGAGGCAAGCGGTGGCGGTGAGCAAACATTCACGGCTACAGGTGCAATCACCGCTGGTCAAATTGTTGGTATAATTCCTGATGGAACAATAAGCACTTTTTCGCCTTATAACGGAAGTCTTACAAGTTCAACAACCACCATAGGCGCTCAACTTAACAGATGTGGAATAACTTATGACACCAATGCCAACAAACTTGTAATAGCATCAGCACGAAGCAGCAATTCTCCCTACTACGGATACGTGCAAGTTTGCACTATCGCTGCCGATAACACTATAAGCATTGCGTCTGAGGTTGCGTTAAACAGTGTAGGAACATATCTGGCCCGTCCTGCTTTTGATCCCGCTACTGGCAGAACAAACATTTTGTATGTTACGGTTCAAAACAATCCTCAAATGCCACATGCAATTTCTGGAATTGTTAGCGGCAATTCAATGACGTTTGGTTCAGCCGTTACTGGTCCTAATGAATCAGGAGATATTACTGATGCTGGCCTTATATGGCTAAATGTTGGTTCAAACAAAACATTAGCTGTTTATCGCAAAAACCTTGGTAGCGGCTATAGGCACGTTGCGTATGTAGTAACAACTAGCGGGACAAGCGTTTCGTGGGGTTCGGTTGTTGTTATGGATAGCGCTACTGGCAGCAATCAGCGTGGCGCGGTTTATGACCCTGATACTAATAAGGTTGTTATTTTTTATGTAGTAGGATCGACTTCAAAGTGTGTAGTTGGGACAGTTTCAGGAACAAGCATTTCGTTTGGCACTGCGATAGACTTGTCTGCCACAGTCGGCTTTACAGGCCTTAGTACGATGTACCCTGTTTACGACACAAATGCTAACAAGGTAGTCTTTGGCTTCCCAGATTCAGCTAATGGAAATTTGCCTACTGTTCTGGTTGGGACAGTTAGTGGCACAACTATCAGCTTTGGAAATCCTACTGTGGTAAACGGTTTAGAAACTTGCAGCACTATGGGTATGGCCTTTAATTCTGACAGCAATACTGTTGAACTTAATTATACTGGCAGTGTGTCCGGTGCTGTCATTCAAACTGTTAAAGTCAGCGGAACCGTTGTTGTAGCAGGGCCAATAAGAAAAATTCCAAACAGTCAGGTTGTTGGCAATAGTGGTGGCATGATTTACGACCCTGATACTTCGAGGGCGGTTGTTGTAAACGGCAGCGCTGGAGCTATGGTCATAAACCCTTCTGCCCCCACATATGTCGGTATAGCCAAAGAAAATATTTCTGACGGTGCTGCGGGGGCAATTACAGTGGTGGGCGGCATAAATGAAAGCCAATCAAGTCTTATAACAGGGTTTGACTATGGGCTTCCAACAACAGGGTCAGCAGTTGCCGCTGGTCCCGCTAATAAAATAGGAAAAGCAATTTCTGCCACTAAACTTTACATTAGCGAGGGGTCAGTCTGATGAAGACTTTATGCAAAGATGGTATTTCTTACTACATGTTTGCGGATAGCAAAATTATAACAATTAATAGTGTAAACGTTGCTGTGGGAGAACCAGTAGAATATTACATTGGTGATATGAATAGTTCTAATTGTCTTTTGTACGAAAGCGTTACTGAGCCTAATGAATACGTTGGTGGTGGAAAGTACATGTTTGACGGTACAACTTGGTCTGACAACCCAGCATGGGTAGCGATGCCCGAAGAAGAAGCGGAGTAAGACATGACAAAAGCTAGAGACCTTGCAGGATTCGCGTCATCCTCTGTAACAACCACAGCTTCTGATGGCTTGGTTCTCAAGGGCGATGGTAGCAGCACAGACGTTGTAATCAAGAACGGCGCTAACGCTACAGTGGCTACGGTGGCTGACGGCACTACAAATCTTGCTGTCGTGGGCGCGGTTACGGGCGCTCTAGCACAGGGTGCTATACAAGTAGGTAACTCGTCAGGTGTGGCTGCTCCGCTGACCATAGGCTCTAACGCACAATTACTTCAGTCTAACGGCACAACAGCGGCTTGGGCTACGGTTAGTTCAGACCCCGCAGCGGTTGTTTTTCCTTCAGACTGGGCCAGCCCAACTAACACATACAATTCATCTGGCACATGGTCTAAGGGCAGCTTGTCCGACGATGCCTACGTGTGGTTTTTTCTTATATCAAGTGGCGGCGGCGGGGCTGAAACTTATGCTGCTGCTGGCGGTAATGTCAAATTAATCTACGGCAAAGCTGGGCTGTTTAATGGCGCGGCTTTTGCTATTGGCGCGGCTGTAGCAGGCATTAGCCAAAATGCTAGTCCCATTGTCGGTAACCCCACAACTTTAACTCTAACTTCAGGAAATGGCGGTACTATTTATTCAACGCCTGACTCTGACACTGATAACATACTTAATGTCGTAACGGCTCCAAATATTAAGAATAGTGGTACTTATTTAAATAGCGGTGCTGCCGAAGCGTACACTTTTTCAATCAATGCGTTGCCCAGCGGATATACCAGAATGTTTGGTGCTGGCGGTGGGCAGAATGTTGTTTTTGGCGGTGGATATGGTCAAGCGCCACAGCGTTTTGGCAATGCTACCTCTACAAGTTTGCTTTCGGGCAACGGTGGAACAACAGCAAGCGTAAATGGAATTTTCCCGGGAGGTGGCGGTGCTGCAGGCCAAAATGCAGGCGGCACAGGCGGCACAGGTGCAGCAGGAAATGTAAGGGTTTATCATGTCTAAAATTTGGTACAATAAAACAACGGGCGATGGTGCAGTCTTTGATGATGCAGAGGATATGTCAAACTGGCCTGATTTTCAAGCTGACCCCGTGGCAGCAAGCGCAACGCAAGTCAGAGCGCAGCGTGATGAACTACTAGTGGCGTCTGATCATATGGCTCTGGCTGACAGGATAACTGACGAGTGGCGCGCGTACCGACAGGCGCTCAGAGACTTACCGGCGCAGGACGGATTTCCTGATGTAACTTGGCCGACTGCACCTAATGCCTGATATAGATGAACGCGTCTCCGCGTTAGAAAGGGATATGGCTGCTTTGCAAACGGAAGTCAGGATACAGTTTAAAGAGGTCTTTACTAGAATAAAACGTCTTGAGACCGTACTTATAGCTACATCTGGCGCAACCATTATCATGTTGTTAACAATTCTTAGTCGTATGGGGTAAGCATGTGGTACACGTTTTTGTTCTTATACTGTATATAGGCATAGGGTCAGAACGTGTTGCAATAAGCACTGATCTGTACTTTAAAAGATTAGACATATGTAATTGGTACGCTGAACACTTAGTTAGGCGCTTCGGGTATCCTGAAACAAGGGATTACGGTACAGCTTATTGTGTACCTAAATCAGTCGATCCTAGTAAGGTAAAGATTTATGATTGATCCTGTTACAGCTTTTGCAGCAGCTAACGCAGCCTTTAAAGGCGTAAAGATGTTGGTCGGTGCTGGCCGTGAGATGCAGGACGTTAGCAAGCAGCTTGGACAATGGTATTGCGCCGTTGCGGATATAAGCAGGGCAGAAACTCAACGTAAAAATCCAACGTGGTTAGATAAAAAGACGCACGGAACCGATAACATAGAGCAAGAAGCTATGGACATTGTGATCCGCAAGAAAACTTTGATAGAAAAAGAAAAAGAGATTAAGTTCATGCTAGACTATAGGTTTGGCTTAGGGACTTACGATGAGATGCTAGGTATGCGCCGCAAAATACGTGCTGAACGGGAAGAGACTGTATATAAGGCTATGGAAGCCAAGCGCCAAATACAGAATAATATGGCTATAGGTGGGTTAAGTTTGGGTATATTGTGTATGTTAGGTGGTGGTATGTATTTAATAATGTTGGCTACCCAGTGATAAATGCGTTAATACTATCAGTAACGCTTGCGGGGGTCGCTAACCCGACTCATGTGCAATGCCACTTATGGAAACGGCTTACAGCCGAAAACGGTCAAAAGGTGTGTGTATACAGATTTACTGCAGGGTATGGAGGTTTGGGTTATCATTACCCTACAAAAAGTTTTTCTGAGTGTCCCAAAGTGTTTAGTTGTCTTTACGAAAAGAAAGACAAACGCCCTAGTTTGTCAGAGATATTGGATGGCCTGAAAGGAGGTTTCTAATGCAGATAGCTTTTAAGAAGATACTAGAATATAAGCTGCTACCGCGTTTTATGATGTTCACTATGACGGTGGTGTATGTACGGTGCATAGAATGGGCGCTAACGCAGCCTGACTTATCTACGCAGCAAGCGTCTTTAATTTCTGTTGTAACGGGAGCCATGACGGGCGCATTCGCTGTCTGGTTGAGTCACGAAAAATGATGGCATTATTGGGAAGTTTGCTAGGTTTTGGGAGTTCTTTTCTTCCCGAGGTTCTTAGCTATTTTAGAGCAAACCAAGCGCAGAAGCATCGTATGGAAATGATGCAGCTAGAGACGGAGCTTGCTCAAAAACGTTCTGAGATGAAGCTGGTCGAGCTAGATAAAAAAGCTGACATTGAAGAAACAAGAGGGTTGTATGAGCATGACCGATCTATTGACGCTGGAGGATTTATCAACGCTCTTCGGGGTAGTGTTCGTCCTGTTGTTACTTATGCCTTTTTCGGATTGTTCGTAACCACAAAAGTTGTGATTATGGTTAAGGTTACACAGGCAGGTGGTGATTGGATGCAAGCTGTTGACTTGATGTGGGATGGTGAAACGTCAGGTTTATTTAGTGCAGTGTTAGCGTTTTGGTTTGGGAATAGAGCAATCTCTAAATATGCGGGGAAGTAGTTATGGGCTACAAGTTAGGAAAACGAAGTCTGTCAAGGCTAGAAGGTGTAGACGAAAGTCTGGTAACTGTCGTGAAGTACGCCATAGGTGTTACCAAACAAGACTTCTCGGTAATCTGCGGACTGCGAACAATAGACGAGCAACGTGCCTTAGTAGCAAAGGGCGCATCGCAGACCATGAAATCAAAACACATTGACGGTAACGCTGTAGACCTAATGGCCTACTGCAACGGTGGGGGTCGGTGGGAGCTTAACCTGTACGATGAGATTGCCGATGCCATGAAAGAAGGCGCAGAGGCTGCAGGTGTTAAGTTACGGTGGGGCGCTGCATGGACTATCGACGATTTAGGCGCTTATGACGGCACAGCAGAACATGCTATGTGTTCGTACATAGACACACGTAGATCACAGGCGCGTAGGCCGTTCATTGATGCACCGCACTTTGAACTAATGCTTTAGGAGAGTTATCTATGGCCTATACAAAACTGCAGTTCAAACCGGGCATTGTGCGTGATATTACGCGGTACAGTAATAATGGCGGCTGGTTTGATAGTAACCGCATTAGGTTTCGTATGGGCTTTCCTGAAACTATTGGGGGGTGGGTCAGATTAACTAACACCACAATTTTAGGGACGTGTAGATCACTACATAATTGGAGCAATCTATCAGGAACATCGTTTATAGGCGCGGGTACAAACTTAAAATTTTACGTACTAGCAGGTAACTTTCCCGAAGATATTACTCCTATTAGGGCCAGCAACAGGCCCGTTACGTTCACAGCCACAGATGGCTCCGACGTTATACGTGTAAATGATATAGGGCATGGCGCGTTACTAAATGACTTTGTTACTTTTTCGGGGGCAGCTAGTTTAGGAGGTGCAATAACGGCTGATGTACTTAACAAAGAGTATCAAATTACTGGGTATGTTAGTGCTTCCGCGTATGAAATTACCTCGGCTGTGACCGCAAATGCTAGTGATACTGGTAATGGTGGGGTTAATGCTAAAGGCGCATACCAAATAAACGTAGGGCTAGACACTGTTGTACTTGGCGGTGGTTGGGGCGCGGGGGCATGGTCTCGTCTAGGTTGGGGGTCCGAAGCAAATGTACAGATTGCGGGTGCAGCGTTACGCATATGGTCGCAGGACAACTTTGGAGAAGACCTTGTTATAGCCCTTCGCGGAGGTGGTATATATTACTGGGATTTATCTGGTGGTGTACTTAATCGCGCTGTTGAACTGTCTACGTTACCTAACGCCCAATCTGTACCTACAGTGACTAATATAATTCTAGTGTCCGAGAAAGATAGACATTTAATAGCTTTTGGGTGTGATCCAGAAAGCGATCCGGGGGTACAGAACCCATTAACTATACGGTTTTCTAATCAAGAATCAGCTACAGAATGGCGTACCTTAGATACTACTACGGCAGGTGAGTTACAGCTTAGTACAGGCAGTAGTATTGTTGCAGCAGTTCAAACTAAACAACAAATTCTTGTGCTCACAGACGTATCTGCACACGCCATGCAGTACGTAGGCGCTCCGTTTACCTACGGATTGTCCGAGATATCTACAAACATATCTATTGCAGGGCAAAACGCTGCTGTAGCAGTAGGTGATTCTGTTTATTGGATGGGTAAAGGGCAGTTCTATATCTATAATGGTAATATAACAGAGATACCTTGTGCGGTAAAAGAATACGTTTTTAATGATATTAACCTAACTCAGTCTGCTAAAGTTATGGCTTCTAGCAACTCTGCGTTTTCAGAAGTCTGGTGGTTCTACCCATCTAAAAACTCTGCCAATAATGATAAATATGTTATTTTTAACTATACCGAAAACATATGGTATTACGGTTCGTTACCCAGAACTGCGTGGACGGATAATACCAACAGCGGATTACCTATTGCTGCTAGTACAGACGGGTATTTGTATACGCATGAATTTGGTAATGATGATGGTAGCACAGACCCTGTGTCTGATATAGGAGCATTTATTGAGTCTAGCCCAATTGAGTTAGGGGATGGTAATCAATTTATGTTTGGGCGTAGAATACTACCGGATATATCTTTTAGGAACTCTGCAAGTGGCGCTACAGCATCTGCTGAACTTAGCATATCTGCGAGGAACAATCCCGGTGGCAGTGCTTTTGGTACTGAGGATAACACCATAACAGGACAGCCCATAGCTGTAGGTACATTTACTGAAGAAGTAGATATACGTATTAGAGGTAGGTCTGTAGCAATTAAACTAAGCTCTATATCTGGCATGTCTGGTGTATCGTGGAGACTCGGCACCCCTAGAATAGATGTGCGTCCAGATGGGAGACGATAATGACTACTGAAGTACCCATACCTTATTTTGGGGATGCTCCACCGGAATACTCTCCATCGTACTTTACACAAGTTGTACGTAACTTTTCGTTGTTTGCCCAACAGACAAACAATCCCGGCCCTATACGGGGTACAACTCTAGTGATGACTAATCTTCCTGTGTTTGCTAATAACACAGCAGCAGTATCTGGCGGACTAGCCGTTAACAGTATCTACAAGACTGCTGGTGGCGAACTGAGGATAGTAGTATGAAGGATATTTTCTAATGGCAGGTTTTTGGTCTAGCACATTCGGCGGCGGTAATAGCTTTCAAGAAAGCCTAGCAAACGTAACCACAAAAGACGATAACTACGAGTATCGTGGGGGTACTCTATATGACAATACAACTAACAACCCTGTTAGTAAGGATCAGTTTGGATCAGACTCTAAATACGGTCCTCTTGGAAGAGCCGACTCTAGCAATACAGATGCCTACAGTTACAACTTAAATCAAGGCAATGCAGGCACTACGCCGTTAGGCTCTAACGCTACAAGTGATAGAGGTGGTCTTTCTAACGGTCTTGGCGCTATAACTCGCAGACCTTCAACTATGGCTAATCTAGGACTTATAGCAGGAGGGCTTCCCGGCGCAATTATGGCGGGTACTATAGCGGCAGGTAGCCGTAATAGATACAATCAGAAAAACCCTGCATTTCCAATAGACCGTACTCTTAAAGCTGATTCTGAATTTAGAAAGAAAGCAGCAGCGCAAGAATTTAGCCGCGACTTTGGACGTTTGGGGAAAGAAGGTAGATCATTTACTGAAGATCAACTTAAACAGATACGAGAAGGCAAAGGACGCATAGAAGGCGCGTTTTTTAAAGACGGGGATACCTCTAAACAATTTAAAATGAATATGTTTGGTAATACTTACGAAATTAATCCTGAAACGGGTAATTCTAAGTTAATAGAAGACCAAGCTGCCGCTGCTGGTGGTGAGGGTGGCGTTGCTGCGGTACGTCCTGTAGGTACACAGGCTACCGTGCCTACTGGTGGTTTACCCGCTATAAGTGCTATGTCCGAAGCCGCTGCATCGGGTGCGTTTATGCCTATACCCGATCCCAACTATGATCCTAATGACCCTATGTCTTCTAAGTACATTATTAACCCTACATATGATCAGATTGCCGAATATCAAAAGTCTATATTAGGCATGGCAAAAGGTGGTGAGGTTGAGTCGGCGCTAGGCGGTAATGAGAAAGACCTGATTAACGATGCTGAAAAAGCTATACGTGGTGAGTTAGACGAGACTAGAGCTGCTATTATTCTTGCTCAATACGTGCAGCAGTACGGAGAAGGTGCGTTAAGAGACTTGGTAAATAGTGTACGCACTGGTGAAGCCGATGAAACTCGCGCACGGTTTGCAATGGGGAAAAACGGGGTAGTGCGTGGCAATGGTGATGGATCAGGCACAGACGATAAAGTACCCGCTAAACTCAAAGAAGGCAATTCTGAACAAGATGTATTGCTAGCAGAAGGTGAGTTTGTGTTGCGTAAAGATGCTTACGAAGCACTAAAAGATGCAGGGGTAAACGTAGATAAAGTAAATGATGCGGGTTCTAATGCAGCTAAAGAACTTAATAAGATGATGACCGCATGAAAGACGTAATTGTAGAAAACAACCCTGTCATAACACCTGTACCTGTTGAGTACCTAGATACGGTGTGGCCTCAAGTTGAGGAGTTTATGGATCGTGCGGTGCGGACTACAAACGACAAGTTCACTACTCAAAGCGTTTATGATGATATAAAACGTGGTTTTTATACGTTATGGATTATTGTTAAGGATGATGTTATTGTGACTGCACTTACAACTCGCATACTAGAATACCCTAATAAACGTGGGCTAGCAGTTGATTGGGTTGGCGGTGGTAACATGGTAGAGGTATTAGCTTTGTCTCAGTCTACACTACGTAAATGTGCAGAAGATAATAACTGTGACCATATAGAAGGTTACGGACGTAAGGCATGGGGGCGATGCCTAAAAAAGTATGGCTGGAAGCCAGAATACATTGCTTACAAAATGGAGTTATCCGATGGGCGGTAGTACAACATACAACAGCACAACTACTCAAGCGGGTTCTTCTGTTGCGGACTTACCCGCATGGGCCAAACCTTACTTTGAACGTAACTTAGCTAAAGCCGAAGCCGAGTACGGTAAGCCATATGAAGCCTACACGGGTGATCGGCTTGCAGGGCAAAGCCAAGATACGCTTGATGCCATATCGGGTACGCGTGACCTTGCTAACCGAGAGGTGGGAATAACAGGTCTTTCTGGCGCACAAGATTATATGACAGACGGTATGGCTACCGCAGAGACGTTAGGTGATTACAACCCTAATACGTTTAGTGAATATGACTATAATGATGCTGCTAAATTTACGGGCGCTAATGTAGGGCAGTACATGAATCCCTACACACAAAATGTTGTAGATCGGCAAAAAGCCGAAGCCATGCGTGACTTTCAACGAACTCAAGGCGCTAGAAATGCACAAGCAGTACAAGCAGGTGCATTTGGTGGATCACGCGGCGCGGTACGTAACTTTTTAGCTGAAGATGCTATGATGAACCGTATGGGCATGATTCAAGATAAAGGACTGCGTGACGCTTACAAAGATGCAACCACACAGTTTACTGCCGCTCGTAAAGCAGACATGGATGTTGACAAGGCCCGTGCCGCAGAGCTTGCACGGTTTGAGAAGTCTACGGAGGACGCAGATCAGTTTGCTGCTAAACAAGGACTTGCTGCACTAGGTGTAGGATCAGGGCTTGCTAAAGATTCGGTGGCTTTGGGTGAGTTAGATCGTCAAACCGACATACAAAACCTACAGCTACTAGAAGGTATCGGCGCTGCTGCAGAAGGCAGAGACCAGCAACAACTTGACTTAGACTACAATGAGTTCTTAGCTAAAAAAGGCTACACCGCAGAACAAATTGGTAACATGACGGGTATCTTATCGGGTATGCCGATTGCTGCTACGGGTACAAATACGTATCAGGGTACGTCTACTACCCCCGTGCGAGAACCGGGAACTATGCAACAGTTAGCGGGTGCAGGTCTTACGGGACTATCTCTCTATAAAGCCTATGGGGGTTAATTATGGGTATTGCCACTAACTATGAGGCTCACGAAAATACTGTTAAAAGTATGAGTGACCAACAGATAATGCAGGGTATGCAGAATCCTAATCCTTCTGGTCCCCCGCCTTTTATGCTTTTAGTAGAAGCAAATATCCGCAAAGAAATGCGCGATGAGCAGACACGGCAAGAAGGGCTAGGCCAGCCCACAGTGTTGCAACAACTAACAGGTACGGCTCCAGCCCCTACACCACAGACTAATGTGGCAGGTATGCCTCAAGGTGTTGCTAGTGGCATGGCACAGTCTATGGCCCCTAAGACTAACGTAAATCAAAACACAGGTATAGCTTCTGTCGCGCCTGTAGCTACTATGGCTAGTGGTGGTATTTTAAAGATGCAGGAGGGCGGTGATCCAAGTGAACAGTTTATCCTTACTAATATACCTGAGTTAGGTATTCGTGAAGGGCAGTTTGTAAAAGTCTCAGCCAAAACGTTGGAAGAGTTAAACAATGCCATTCCTGAAGTTATGGCACGGCGCGGGGATAAGGTTAAGTCCGTAGAGCTTATGATGAACGAACGCGACTCTGCGCTTGTTGCATTAGCGAGAGAGGGCGATGCTTTAATTGGCACTAGGGTCAACCGTTTGTTGGAGCAACGCGCAGCAGATAGTGCTGCAGCCCCTGACTTAGCCCCTGTTTCTATTCCTCCAGCTACCGCTGAAATTAGTTCTCCCACAGCGTCTACACAAGATAACCTTGCGTCTATAAACGGGGTGGGTATTGAAAATGTCCGAAGGATTAGAGACTCTGATGCAAAAAGATCGGAGGCCGCGTTTCTTGAAAGCCTAGCGCCTAACAATGCACAGGGGCAACCCGGAGGTATTCTTGGTGCAAAGTATCCTGAAGGCAGGGGGGCTTATTCCACGAGTATAGTTGAAGCACTAACTAACAATGATCCGTATAGCGGTGAGTTGTCTCCGTCACAAACGGCCCGTAATCAAAAAACTCTTAGCGACACGTTAAGACGAGAAGAGGTTGCACGGCAACGAGCCGACATAGCCGAGGCTGGGGAGATAGCACAAGATGCGGCGGACACACGCAAAGCGTTTAGTGTTCCGTTAGAGTCAGACGCAGTAGAGACCATTTCCACAGGAGAGGCTAAACCAAATCCATTTGCCGTTAGCAAAGCTCCGTTTAATGCAACTTCTGATGGCGCGCAAGACCCTAAACCTATTACTATTGACTCCGCAGTAAAACCATCTGAAGAAGTTACAAACGCGCAACTAGAAGTATTTGCAACAGATCGTGTAAACCCTTTTGCGTTTAACAAGGCTCCAGAAACTAAAAAACCTGAAGTGTTTGATCCGCTTAAAGGTCTGTTTATGTATCAAGCACTTGCTGATGATGCCCCAACAGATGATGAAAATTATGATGCAAAAACAATTATAAAACGCATAAATGAGTTAAAAACACCAGAAGAAAAAGCTGCAACGCTTACAATGTTAAATAACCGATTTATAGATGCAGAGCAAAAAGTTGAAAGTTTAGAAAAAAGACTTCAGCGCGCGCGTATAGCAAAACGAAGTGGCACTGGAGACTATAATTATGATGTAGAGGCAGGCGTAGGTCGCTTTGGGGCAGGTGAACTTACAGACACATTAAAGAAAGAACTTATAGCGGCAAAAGATGATTTTAACTTACTATATAAAAATATTGGTGGTCTAGTACCTGCAAGTGGCTTTGGTGGTGATTTTGCTACAGAAAGATATTTTGGAAAAGATACAGTTAACGCATTAAACAAACTAAAAGCCGATGATCTGCAAGCTGAAGCCGTTGCTGACGTTGCTAAAGTTACTGCTAATGAAAATTACCCTGTAAGTCCTGTTGAAGTGCGTAAACGGTTACGCGCAATGGAGGAAAAAGACGTTGATGCTGATGAAAGATTTGATCTCGCAGAAGCAAGATTGGATGCAGAAAGGGCCGAAGGATTAACCGCAGGAGAAAACGCTTATACAGCTTCTAGTCCCGTGCGCTCGTCTCTAGACTATACAACTTTACAAAAAACAGGGCTAGGGTTAGTACCTTCCGCTCCACGTAATCAATTAGATAATCCAGATTTATCTTATAAAGAACTTATCTCTAAGCAAGCACGAGATGCAAAAACAGGAATTAAAGCATACACAGGTTCGGCGTTTCCTAATACGTTTGATATGGATAACAGAGTTGCTACAGCAGAAGGTGTAGGACTTGTAGATAATTTAACTGATGATCAGAAAGAAGCACATAGATTACGTAAATTTGAAACAGCCCGCAAACGTCAAGAAGAGGCTCTTTTAGATAGAACTGATTCTGCAATAAAAAAAGCAAGTGATATGACAAGCGTATTAGCAAGGGCTGCGGGAGCGGAATATATACCTGAGCCATCTGTTGTACCTGAACGAGCGTTAACTTCGGGACAAGTTATTACGGCTGCGGATAATGTAGGGACTGCAGTTCTAAATACTGGAAAAACAGCGGCTAACTTCGGAGCAGCAGCCCTTGGTGGTGGAGATAACTATTTTGATTTTGACTTAGAAGAGACTACAACTATTCCTCCAAAATCTACAACCGACTTTATGGTGCCCAATGATGCTGGAGATGCTAATACAACGCTTCCGTTTAGTTATGATGGGCCTCCTAAAACTGATACAGTTATAGACAAAGACGCAGCAGAAATTTTAAAAAATCTACCGTTAATCGACAAAACTGTTAAGAATGGAAATGTAGTTACACCCGCAAAAGATACAGGCATAGCTGCCATTAATCCTATGGCTAACCGTGCTAGTGACTCTCCATCGTCCTACGAGCAGAAGCTGTTGGATATTTTAGCAGAACGTGAGAAGTCGGCAGATCAAGATAAGTGGTTAGGTCTAGCTGAGATGGGTATGCGGCTTATGGCTAGCAGTAATCCTAACCTGCTTAGTGCCATAGGTGAGTCAGGTCTGGGTGCCTTTGGATCATATATGAAAGGTCAAAAAGCACAGGATGCTGAAGAACTCAATATTCTTGGCAAACTTGCTGATATGGATATGGCACAGCAGACGTTACAAGCTCGTAAAGATATTGCGCGCATGGCGGCAAATGCTAAATCGCAAAAACCGTTAATGACTTTTGGGCAAATAAATACTCAACTTCAAAAAGACGTTGATACTGCTGCAGAAACTTATGAAAAATTTACTAATTTAAATGGGGAACTTTTACCCGGTGTAAATAAAACTGAGGCAATGCAAGCAAGAGAAGACTTACAACGAGCGCAAACAGCTTTAGTTGAACATCTTGCACCCGCAGGTATAGTTCCGACATTGCCGTATCAAAATATAAACAATCCAATAATTGATGTTAGGTAAGGATAGTAACCTATGGGCATGATGCAAGTCAGGGGCGACTACAGCGGTAAAACATATGATGTGCAGTTTGCTGGAGACGAGCCAACGCCTGAAGAGATTGCTAATGCTACAGGTCAAATTCAAGCCTTAGAACGTGCTTTTGAAACTAAATTTGAAAGTGTTTACGGAGATCAGGCAGTAGATGATGGTACTGCATTTGGTCGTGGGTTTGAATCTGGCTTAACACAAGCGCGCAGTGCATTAGGTACTACTGTTAGAGATTTTGGTGATGTAGTAGGGTCTGACTTTATTAGTGATCTTGGCGCTGGTCAAGAAGCAGCAGCACGTAGAACGCAGCTCTCTCGTGCAGGTACAACTACACCGTTTAGAACTTTTGATGAAGCCCGAGAAGGCGGCATTGCAGATACACTATCTTATTTGGGTGAGATTGCTGGACAATCTGGACCTCAAATGGGCGCAGGTTTAGCTGCTACTGGAATAGGTACTTTAGCAGGTGGTCCTCTTGTAGGAGGTGCTGCAGGTATTGGAGTTATGACCCCGTTTTTTTATGGCAGCGGTTTACAACGTGCTGAAGAACAAGTTGCAAAAGGTGAATTAGACGCTGTTAACAGAACTAATACCTTAACAGCGGCTGTAGGATCGGCTACATTAAATACTATTGCAGATAGACTGTTACTTACCGGATTATTAAAACCCGGAAAAAATATATTTACTAGAGCAGTATCAGGCGGGGTACAGGGTACTGTATCAGAAGTGCCGACTGAAATTGGTCAACAAGTATTAGAACGTTGGCAAGCAGGTATGCCTTTAGATGATGCAGAGGCAATAGCAGAATATCGTGAAGTAGGTATTGCCGCAGGTCTGCTTGGCGGTACAATCGGTAGTGGAATAAACATAGTAAGGCCATCATTAGATAAAGGCACTGATACTAAATTAAAACCTCCTGTAGATGACGCATCTTCAGATGTAGGCAGTGATGTAGATTCAGTCAAATTATCATCGCCTAAAAAACCTACGGGAATTGGAACTTACAGTGCAGCAGGGTTAAAGGACTTTGAAGCAACACAAACTCCACTTGGAGGATTAGCTGGACTAACTGGACGTTTGCCTCCCGCTGTAGAAAACGCTGCAGATCGAGTATCAGCTTCAGATGTAGATGGGGATAATGTAGACGCATTTATAGCGGGGCTTGGTGGTAGTCAAACATTACAAGACACTCCTACAGAAGTTGGTGACAGATATGGAGGATCAACGCTTGGGGGTAATCAAACATTACAACAGTTTAAAAGTACTGAGCCTACAGTAAAATCTAAAGTGGATGACGCTGCTTTACTTGAAGATGCTAGAAAATCAGTAACTGAACGTAAGGTAGCTTCAGTTAGTGCCTTACAACGTGATTTAAAAATTTCTGGGGCACGAGCAGCAAAATTAATTAGTCTTCTTGCTGCTGAAACAAACCCTATAGTTGGCCCTGCCGATAAAAAAGGCAGACGTAAATACATACCTATAACTGTAGAAAGTACACCTGATAGTGCGCCAATAGTTCCAGACACTATAACTTCTACAACAGAACTAGATGGTAGCACAGGCGTTAAACCTGTTACAGAACCCGAAGTTGAACCTGTTGCAGAACCCGAAGTTGAACCTGTTGCAGAACCCGAAGTTGAACCTGTTACAGAACCCGAAGTTGAACCTGTTGCAGAACCCGAACAGGGCGCACAACTGCCTGTTGGGACCAAAAATTTAAGAGATGAAAGTGGAGAGTTTGTAGGTGACGCTACGGATCAAGCATTTCCCGATGCAGGTGCAACGGGTAGTGAGTTCGTGCAAAGTTACGATAAGGCTCTTAACCCTGTAGCTGGACCAAAAATATCAGACACAAGTGGGTTAAACTACACAGCAGAAAAGGCCCCCGTTAAAGTTAGGACAGAAGTACTAGAGGCCATAAGTGAACTGCCACCAGCACAGCAAAAGGCCATGCTGACCCGCGAAATAGAAGCAGCGGAAGCAGAGTCGCTACAAGGCAACCTATTACTCAACAAGATAGGTGAACTGTTTCTCACACGAAACACTAAACAAGGTGAGGCGGCTAGAAGTATCCTACTACAGCAAGGCGCAATATCGGACGCAAACCAGCAACCTGATATAACCGATTTAGAAGACAAAAAACGCATATTGAACTTGTTAGATATGACAGATGACGCGGCTAAGAAGATGAAAGACCCGAATGCCTTTGCTGCGCGAGCATTCTTTAAAAACTTTCTACGTCCTGTAGACGCGATAGAAGAAGCAGCAGTCGTGTCGGTGCTGTATGCTCCTGCGTCCTCACCTAAAAACCCTAAGATACAGAAACGAACCTCAAAGGTTACAAAGTTTCCCGAAGGCACACCCGCTATGGCGTCCGCACTAAACCCCGAAGATGGCTTTGTGTACGGAGATACCATATTTGAAGAAGCCGCAGAAGTATCAGACGCCGCGTATGAATTTTACAGTAACGAGACGCAAGAAAAAGCACTGCAGGCGTTACAGTGGATGGAAAGCAATATGTCGGATGACGTGAACAACTTTGCGTCTGATGTAATAGCCGAACAACTAGATATGGCGGTCCACACCCTCACCCCTGCGGAACGAGATGCTCAGATACAGTTACGTAGGGAGAGAAAGAGTGAACTCCAAAAAGGTCGCAGGGACGAGGATAAACGTCTAAGAGAAATGTCGGCGGCAGAAGAAGCGCAGCAACGTTTTGAAAACTCACCAGAGGGACAGGACGCTGCTGTATTAGCCGAAGCTAGAGCGGTAGCATATGCACGGCAACGCGCAGAACGTATTGAACGTATGCGTAGCGAAGGCGGTTACGACAGAGCGCAGGAAGCAGATAAAAAAGCGCGTATGAAAGCGTTGGCTGCTGACTATGCAAACTACATAAGAAAGAAGAACAAGGCCGCAGCCGCTGCATCACAAGGACAGCCTAACCAATTCGATCAGGATCAAGCAAACTTAGCCGAAATCAAGTTAAATTCGACAGAAGAAGCGTACCTAAAGGATGCGCCCTTATTAGCGGACGCTGATTTACTATCAGAAGCTAATGTCGCAGAAGTATCAGCCGATATTCTTTTAGATGAAAATATTAACCAAGATAGTATAGGGCTGGGACTGTCACAGTCACAACTTGAAGCCCAATTTGAACGTAGGTCGGAAACCCTTAGTCGTGATGATGACTACGATAGTAGGTACTTACTGGCTAGTGAGTTGTATGCACAGAGTGTACCACTACCCCCAAGTATACGTAACACATTAGCCGCAGGAGATTTATCCGGTGCGTTAATAGCTATCGCAAACATTAGTCCATCGAAGGCTCTACGTTCCGTAGCAAATAAATTAGCGGGTTATACAGGTGATACAAAGATACAACTGGTATCTGGTGGACTTAAAGACCCGCAGGGTAACGTTGCTGCAGGTGTGTTTTACCCTGCTACCAACACTATCGCTATAGATAGTAATTTAGGCATGAACGCTCACACCATACTGCATGAGGTACTACATGCAGGAACTGCCGCACAATTAGCTAGGAAAAATCTACCAGAAGTACGGCAGCTCACACGTATATACGAAGCTGTTAAAGCTCAAATGCCCGAAGGTAGTGACTATGCGACACGAAGCATAGATGAATTTATCGCAGAAGCGTTTAGTAACCCCGACTTCCAAGTTAAGTTAGCGGGTATACCTATGTCAGGTTTAAAATTTCCTACAGCTTGGCAAAATTTTAAAGAAGCGGTACGCCGTGTGTTCCGCAACTTAATGGGCAGGGCACCCGAGTCAGTGTTTGACCGAACTGATCTGCTACTAGACTATATCTTAGCACCGCAATTAAGCACCCGTGCCGCTCCCGCTATGTATCTTACAGCTAGTACACCCGAGGGGGCAGTAGACGCCACTAAAGAGGCTACAGACGCCGTGAAACCTACTACACGCGAAGAGCTAAGAGACATGCAGGACCGCGCTAAAAACTCAGCGCCATACACAGGCGCTAAAAGTTTCTTTTACGGCGTCTCCCCGTTAAATATTCTTGCCGACACGTTGAAGCGCAACCACGACAATGATGCGGGAATGCGTCTAAACAAGGTGATTAACAAGCAAAGTTCTAAATTGCGTGATAAGACGATCAAATTAGATTACATCGTAAATCAAATTAAAGACTTTCGTAGGGCAGCGAGTGCGGAACAATACAACGCACTACAACAGCTAGTACCTACATCCACGCTTAATAGAATAGACCCATCAGTTAAGCGTAATATCTACACTTCTTATGGCGTTGTAACTACTGATCCGGTATCGTTAGAAAAGGAACGCACAAATCATTCCACGTTAGAGAGACGTGAAAACTATATTAAAGAGTTTACGGCTAAACATCCTGATTTTAAGATAACCAAGATCGCCCCGTTAAGTAAAGATAAGTTGGCAGTCTATGATGCGTTGGCAGAAGACTACAAAAATATAGGTGAAGATGGGCAGCGCGTATACCGCACCATGCGTAACTATTTCCAAGAGACATATGACGAAATCGCACCTGCTCTAAGGGATCGTATAAATAGTATAAGTGACGATGCAGCGGTACGTAAGACCGCGTTTGATAAGTTGTCTGAACTACTACTCAAGGACAGCGGTATAATCACGCCATACTTCCCACTTATGCGTAAGGGTAGTTATCGTCTATCTTACACAGCTATCGACCCGCAAGATCAAGACCCTGATGCCAAGCCACAGGTAGATCGTTTTGTGGAATATTTTCCCACTAAAATTGCAATGATGGAAGCAAAACAAAAGGTCAAAGATTATAATGCAGCTATGCTTAAACGACCAGATGTTATAGCAGCAAATTTAGATACAATCTTTGACGAGAAGACGGGGCAAAGCAGACCAAACCCCATGCTGTCTGCAGAAAGTTTAGAACCTGAAGCTACAAAGCTAACCCCAAACAGCGATTATGGCAAAGCACCTTCGTCGGGGTTCGTGTTTAATGTGTTGAATGTCTTACAGGCTGCAGGTGTGCAGAAGATGGAAGGTGGCAAAGGTAGTAAGGTCATCAGCGATATTCTTGACCTATCATTAGATGCTCTGCCTGAACGCTCGTTTATGCAAGGGTTCCGAACACGTAAGGGCGTCCGTGGTTTCTTGGGTGACACTACACCTACAGGCTACTCCCTCGCTAACTTCGATCTTATAGATATGATGGAGACTAAAGGCCGTGACCTTAATCGTCAGGTTGTTCAACTACAATCTAGTGCCGAAATTCAAGGTGTGATGGGTGACATTGTTAAACTTACCACAGACCCAGAGACCGCTGAAATAGGTGATCGACTACAAAAGATCGCAGAATTTGGACAGCGACCCAACGTATCACGCTGGTCGCAGATAGCTACAAACCTTGGATTTAACTGGACTATGGGGTTAAACTTCTCGTCTGCGGCCTTGACCTTCTTCGATGTAGGTATGTCGGTGATGCCGTTACTGTCGGGTAAATATGGCGCGGGTAAAACTACCCGAGCATTTGGTGATGCGGTTAAGGCAATAGCTGCTGCACCTCGCGCTAAAACTCTAACTGTAGACGATGAGAATGGTGACAAAGTTAAAGAGCAGTATGATCTAGGGGCTTTCGGATTATCATTAGGTAATTTAGATTTTAGTGATCCTGCATCTGTGCCAGAAGGATTACGTGATTTAGATGTGTTGGTTAGATATGCAACTGAACAAGCGCAAATGGGTCAATCACTAACGCAAGAAACCTTAGAATTAGATATGTATACAGGAGATACAGGTTCAGATAGGGTATCCCGTATTGGTAAGAAGATAATTGACACTTCACAGAAGTGGGGTGGGGCTATGTTTCATCACTCGGAACGCTACGGACGTGAAGTATCACTGGTCGCCGCCTATAAACTAGAAATAGATAAACTAAGTAATGGTGGTAAAAAAGCATTAACCGATGCGGACAAACAAGCTGCGGCTGAGGCGGCAGTAGATTTTGTAGAGTTTACTCTCGGAGGTACTGCATCGGCAGGACGCCCCGTATACGCACAGGGTCCAATAGGTAACATCCTATTCTTGTTTAAACGATTTGCGATTAGTAAATACTACATGATGCTTCGCATGCTTAATGATGCCACTAAAGTATTACCACGAGATCAGTATGATACTGAAGAAGCATACCAAGATGCGGTAGATGGTCGTAGGATAGCCCGCGCACAAGGGGCTAACTTTCTTATAACTACAGGACTTATCGCAGGTGCATCAGGAATGCCGTTGTTTGGAGAACTCGGCATTATGTACGACTTGTTATTTAGAGATGAAGATGAAGATAACTGGGATGTTATGACTAAAAAGTGGATGGGTGATCCTGTGTATGGCGGGCTTGTCGACATGACAGGTCTTGAAATCGGTGATCGCATCGCACTTAACAATATGCTGTACCGTCCACCTCTTATAGACAAAGACCAGAACCCGCTGTTTACTTTGGCAGAACAGTTAGGTGGTCCTGTCATCGGTATAACAAGTCAGGTTAGCAGAGGCGCAAGCCTTATTGCAGAGGGTAATGTCTGGCGTGGTATTGAAGCTGCATCTCCTGCGGCGGTACGCAATGTTATGAAAACTGGACGTTACGCTACCGAAGGCAATTTAACCCTGCGTGGCGATGAAATAACAGCGACAAGTCCGTACACATTAGCAGGGCAGTTGTTGGGGTTTGCAAGCCACGCTCATATTGAGCAACTTAATATGAACCGTAACGAGCGGCAAAAATACTATTCTATGCAGGATCGCAAAAGGAAAATACTGCGTAAGGCTAATAAAGCGCGCAGAGAAGGAGACGTTGAAGGGTTACGTAGAGCATATGAAGAAGCAAATGAACACAATAGTAGGCTTCCATCTGATGCTAGAAAGCTAGTAATAACTTCGGACTCATTTAAAAATTCTTATAAAAACTTCCAACGCGTATCCGAAGAGATGGTAGGTGGGATGCAGTACTCACCTAGTATGCGTAGAAGTGCTGGTGAATATGATGGTGGGTTGTCCTCTCCTGTAAGTTAAAAAAGCCCCTGCAATTAAGCAGGGGCAGTTCAAGGGAGAACAGGCAACACGCAGTGGAAATGGATATTGCCTAACTGCCCTATATCATGCGGTACGCCATATACGTAACCCCAATATTTTGTTTTCTACACGAACTTCGTGTTTAACTTCCCATTGTCGTAGCGATGCAACGGTAGACACCTGATCTTTAGTCTTCTCAGTGTCCACACAGGGTATAAACACAGACCCGCTAACCGTAAGTTTATCCCAGTTTACAATTACTCTAATCCCGTCAGGATTAAGGTCTTCAATCTTCATCACCTTCTGATCCATCAGGAACTCCATCAATAGAAAAATCTACACATATAACTCTAGCAACGGGTAGGTTCATATGTGTGCCCTTACTCAGGCGTATACTCACTTTCTTAGCTTTCATCTTCTCGGTTAAATCTCTAACCAACTGTTCATAGTTTATCTGTTGGTCTATGCACCAAGTCTTCAGCGGCTTCGGTAATAGATAGACTTTTTTAACATCAGTCTCGTACCTAGCGACAAACTTACCTCGGGGTGTGACCTCGGGCAGTGCCAACATATCTAAGGGGTTACTGTCTATATCACCACGACCATCATCTGTACTTTTGATCCAGAGTATGTTGCTCCAATGTTCGGATATATAATTGTTCAACGTCTCAGTTACAGAGGAACCCATATCGGCAACGTAGGCTCTACGCTCCCGCAACCTATTCACCGCAAACGTAAATACAGGCTTTACCTCAAAAGGTAGTACCCCTGCCTTCCTGCCTATCATAAGCGCAGATATAATAGCCGTAACAGCGGCAGACCAAAATCGGTTCTCAGGACCAAGTTCAGCCTTTTCATCTACACGCGATTGCACATGCTTTATAGTACGTTCACACTCCACACGATTGTTTATGACCCACTGCACAAACCGTACTCCTGCATGACCGTAGTTGCCTTTTAAAGCGGGCCACAGTTTATCAGTCTCCGCTTTACTAGCAGAACCAAAGAACTTCGCTTCAGTCCTAAACTCTAGTATGCGTTGAGCCTCCGCTTTGGGAAAACCTTTAACCCTACTAATCATTTCTATAAAGCTAGTGTTACCTGTACTGATAGCCAGTAGGCTCCACGGTTTGCCCCTGTGTCGCTCGGTGTTACCGCCTTGAGACATGCGATTACGCTGCTTACCACCTGTTAATTGGTACGCTAGATCAGACAGCTTACCCCCTTTGGTATTAGTAAGTTCGTCCATCATAAGTGGTAGGTTGTGATATATTTCCCCACGGTGCATCTTAGAATTATATGTGTCTTGCTCTTCAAGCAAAAGTTCTTCGGGGTTGCCCCATGCCGATAACCCTGCCATCAACATAGTAGTTTTACCAACACCTGTGTCTCCGTACATATGTAACCCAGCAGAGCCGATCCCTGTTAGTGGCATAAGTATCGAAGCGTAGGACGCAGCGATTGTGAATTGGTGTAACTCAAACCCATCCCGATTGTAGAAGTCTATTGCATCAAGATAGCCTTGCTCAGTACCCTTGGGGGTAAAGTAATCTATCATACTTGCAGTCTGTGTAGATGGTGGGTTGTAGTCTTCATCATTACCGTAGATAACACGATCCCCTAAGATGAACGCGGTCATGCTATCATCAACCCACCCAAACTGTTTATGGGCTTCATCCTCTGCTTGAGTAAATTGTA
>Ga0206130_10002874_pt1 | contig 23376 bp, 16 predicted proteins | sample Helgoland_Spring_9_FD_148637 | JGI IMG/M metagenome (GOLD analysis project Ga0206130, IMG submission 148637) | Pelagic subsurface seawater microbial communities from Kabeltonne, Helgoland, North Sea - Helgoland_Spring_Bloom_20160512_1 | ecosystem: Environmental > Aquatic > Marine > Epipelagic ... | reverse complement strand
TCCATGGGGTCCTTAGGAACACTGCCGTTGTTCACCACACGGAGTACAACAACTGAGCGGTCTCCAAAGGCATCTTGACCACATGCGGGTCAAACATCAACTTGACACAAAACAGAAAAATATTCATCTCTTCAGGGGGGTTTTTAACCTCTTTGCAAAGTTACAGTTCACCAAGTGCAAACTCGCCATAAATTTGGTTAAAAATGACCCTATATATATCGACCATGTCCGTGCAAAATGCAAGCCGAAACCGAAACCGAAACCACACTGAAAAACATGCCACTGCAAAACATGAAAAACATGCAAACCCTGAAGAACGGCGCTCAGCTCCTGCTGGTGCCCACCAAAAGCAAAGTCACCACCCTCAACGTCACCTACCGAGTCGGGTCGCGCAACGAAGGGCTGTGCCAGACCGGGGACACCCACATCCTGGAACACATGATGTTTGGCGGATCGAAAAACTACTTTGGAAAGAACGGAATGTGGTCCCTGGAGGAACAGGGTGCGGTGCTCAACGCCACCACCTACTTGGATCGGACAAACTACTACGAAGTCCTCCAGACCCAAAACCTCGGACATGCGCTGAAACTGGAGGCGGACCGCATGCAGTTCCCGCTTCTCAAACCGGAAAAACTCAAAAGTGAAATGACCGTCGTCAGAAACGAATACGAACGAGGAAAAAACAACCCCTTCTCGACCATGACCAACAAAATGATGCAGATCGCCTTCAATGAACACCCCTACGGTCATTCGACCATCGGGTACCTGGCGGACATCGAACACGTCAACGCCGACAGCCTCAAACAGTACCACAAAAAATACTACAACCCCAGCAACGCCACCATCATCATGACGGGCAACATCCCGCCCGACGCCGCCGCGCTCGTTCAAACCGCGTTCGAACAAGTCCCACGGGGGACCAGTGCCGACAACTTCGTGGTCGAACCCGTGCAGCGGGGCATGCGCAGGTTTCACGAAAACGGGCAAGCGGGGGTCGTGGGCATCGGGTTCAAAGCACCGGAGGGTCTGCACGCGGACGCCGTCGAACTCGAACTGCTGGCGTACAACATCAACAACAAAGGCATCTTCGACCACCTGGTGCAAGACGGCACCGTCTACAACGTCAGCGCGTCGTGGCAAAGGATGAAGGACCCCTTTCTCTTCACTGTCTGGGCAAGCGCGCCCGACCCAAAAGCGGCGGAGGCAGCCATGTGGCAAGTGATCAACTGCAAACCCAAAATTGTCTTGGAAAAAAAGGCGCTCAAACAACTGTGGCACTCGCAGGTCGAATCCTCGCAAGGGATGGCTTCGGAATTGAACGAAGCGGTGGCGAGAGGCGACTGGAGAGACGTCTGGAACAGGCACGACGTGCTGGACCAGTGCGACGGGTCCAACATGTGGAAGTACTTTACCCCGGACCAAGCCACCGTGGGCATCATGTCCAGAGGACCCCCCGCGCGAGAAATCCCCACCGGTCGCTACCAAGCCAAAAACGTCAACATTCCAGCACAAGTGTCCTCGGACATCGTCTTCGAACAAACAAAGCAGGGGAACTTTACGGAACACGACACCGTTCATCTCAAAATAGAATACAACAGCCAACACCCCGCCTCGGTCAACGCACTCCTGGCGGACATGATCACGAGAGGCTCCGGCAACGTCTGCCCGGACAAAATTCAACAGGTCATGGGCTCCAACGGCGTCATCCGGAAGACCGAAGCCACGCCGCAGGGGTACGCGCTCCACTACCAGTGTCCCGCGGAAAGTGTCCATCTCATCACGACGGAACTGTCGCAACCGCTGTTCGACCCCCAAGAACTGCAACAAGCCATCAAAAAACACGCACAGGGCGTCGTCTCGGCACAGGACAACCTGGACCTGCATGCGGTCAACATCCTTCAAAACAAACTCTTCGGCACGCCGATGCCCTGCAGCGACATCGACTCGCTCTGCAAAATCACACAGCTGCAACACATCACAAAACCCTGCAAAATTACCGCCGCCGGACCACCACGGGCGCTGGAACAACTCAAAGCACTGCACGTCGGCGGCTTCCAAGAACAGCGACCCACACCGCTCAACGCCACCGGGTCGTACCACCACATCGCGGACAAAACCAGCTGCGCCGTCGTGTGGGGGTGCGCCGTCGAACCAGACGCGGTCCTCAAAGTGGCGGCGAGCATTCTGGGGGGAGGGTTTGCCGGCAGGCTGATGAAAACAGTCCGAGACAAACAGGGGCTCACCTACGGCATCTCCGCCGGCATCAAAGACAACATGTTCATCGTCAAAACCTCGTTCAACCCCACACTGCTCCAACAGGGCATCGAGTCCACTGAAAAGGAAATTGCACTTTGGAGGGAAGGGGTGACGGCGGACGAACTTAGTATACATAAAACAATGATCGTAGGTCAACGAGCAGTGCTGGAGGACGACATGGGGAAATACGTAGACTTTGTACACTCCAATAAAATATCCGACGAACAAATCAATTACGTGACACAAGAGGAAATCAATAAAGTAGTTAAAAACCTGCCGAAACTCTACAGAGTCTCCACGGGTCCACAACCTATCTAAAATATCGTTTAAATATCTTTGTTGTCCACGCACTCGCACCGTCCTCGGGGTCCTCGTACGTCTTTTTCTTGTCGGAATTGATGCAGTTCAACAAGCGACACACAATGCGTATGTTCCCGGGCACGTGCCCCCGCACGGGGTCCACCGCGTCGATCGACATCTGCCACGGAGACTTCCGATCCTTCGTGGTGCGCTCGTTCGTTTCCAAAGGAATGCCACTAATCTCACACCTACCCCCTATCCCCTTTAAACGAACCCGAGCCCACTTCCACATCGCCACGGCAGTCCCAAAGTGGGCGCGAGCCAAAGGGTCTCGGAACACCGCGTTCTCGCAACAGGAGTACAGTGTGGTGCGCTTGCCCTTGCGCTTGCGCGATTCGTACCGCAACAGTGGACCCAGCCGAACAACCCTTCGAACCGCCCTTTGGACAGCCCCTCGCACGTCCCTCTGCACGGTCATGGAAAATTTGTTAAACGAGGGGACGTTCAAACACAGCGGCACGATCCGGATGTTGGCGAAGGCGTTGTCGGGGTCCGGGAAATGAACGCGGTACCCGTCTTTGTCTGTATCGACAATGCGGTCCAGCGACAGTGTAAACAAACCACCGTGCGGGCGCAACACCAGCGGAACACTGCCACCGAAATCATCGCACATGTTGTCCTTCAGACGTCTAGCAATCTGAGCCGCGATCCGATGAACGGTAGCGTTGTCGTGTCCGGTCCCGTTCCTCCGCTCGTCGTTTCGAACGTGGTGGCGGACCATCTGCTTCAAAAATCGCCATTCCGGGGTCGTCAACCAAGATGTATTTTTTAGCACAATGCGTTTTGGAGGGGCACTTTCAGGGTGTTTCCTATGAACATGCCGCTGAAGATTGTCCTTCTTGGTAAATTCTGTGCGGCAGCGAGGGCACTCAAACAGATCCGTGTTCGTGTGACGGTGCAGACGCGCCAACGACCCACAGACCACGGCACACTTCACATCGCCGCATCGACCGTTGCAAGGGTGTAAACTGGAACTCCGTGGCATCCGAACTCGCTTTGCGAACGCGCTTTGCAAACTCGCCATAAAGGGTATAAAAGGAGCACCTGTATTTAAAAAATGAGATCGTTCGCCAAGAGAAACCCCATGGTAGAGGAAGGTACCTACGGAGAGCGCTGCTTTGGCGTCTTCTGCCAGTGGGTCACCGCCGTCGCCCACCTCGCCGACAACGTCATCAACGAAGAACAACAAAAACTCTTCGACACCACGCAGTGGCGCACCTGCCGACCGTGGCTCTCCTACAACGACCTGCACTCCTCCTACACGAAATTTCTCAGAATCAGCCTCGGGACCATGCAGTGCGGCAACACCACCCTCAGCAACGACCAGGTAGCGGCACTCGTGTACTTTGAAAGGAAAATGACCACCAACAGGCACGACTCCGACAGCATCACCGACATCATTCTGTCGCTCTACACCAGAACGTCCACCAGAAGAACCGCGAGAACCGTCGTGTTCAGAGACGTCAACACGGAACTCATCCGTAGAGGCTTGGTACCCCTCTTGGACAACACCAGAGAATGGTTGTGCGCGCTGCAGGCTTTGGGGGACCCCTCCAGAGAAAACAACTACCACGTCCTTTACCTGGAACGAATACTGCCCTCCGCCAAACAAATCGAGGACGTCCTGCTGCTGTACTACGTCGAGGCGGCGGAGGCAACGGACACGGACCCCTTTCAGGAAATATCGGAGTACTTTAGAGTTCGAAAAATACCGTTCACGCGAAACAGCTTGGCATGGATCTCCGTCGCAAACAAGTACCCCCACCTGCAAAGAATACCCTTCGACCTGCAATCACACATCGACCAATGGTTTGTCAAAGCCATCCCCGGTCAAACCAAGTGCAGGCGTTCCGAAGTCATCGACGTCGTCAACTTCAGCCTCACCACCCCCATCGAACCGGAATCAATCATGTGGACCCACTGCATCGGCGACAAGGACAGGGTCAACCTCAACAGGAAAACACACGTCGACTACAGGCGCATCTTGGACCAACACTTTGAAATCTCGGAAATACCCAAACCACTCCTTAAACTCATTCACCAAGTCCGACCCTACGCACCCGTCGTGCAAGTACCCTTTCTGCTCAGAGCCATGACCTGCAAAGCCGGTTTCAGAGCGGGGGACGTCGAAGTCCATCTTCGGAAAAAACAACGCGTCAACTGGACGTGGGTCGCCAGAACGTACCTGGCACCCGGGCAGGGGCTCGGCGTCGTCTCCTTCTGCAACTTTTGGCTCAAACATCACGGGTACGAAACCTACCACGACACCTCGCAAGTGTGGGCATTCACCAAAAACATGCGCCTGAGGAGAGACGTCGTGCACGCCATGGCATTGATAAGAGAAAAACAACCCGAAGCGTTTCTAAAACCACCGCAACAACTCAAAACGATCGTGGGGAAAAGAAAGGTAGTTAGGATCTACGACCCCTACGTCATCGAAGACGCACCCACCCCGAAACACCCCAAAAGGACCAGACTTCTCCTCAACAGAACGTACCAATGGGCACTCCACTCCAAAAGCATGGAGTGGAAGTGGGCAATGTCCATCAGGAAAGAATCGGAAAGTAGAAAACCACGGAGAGGTGCCACACAAATAAAAAATGCAGACGAGTACGACTCAAACGAGTTCATGCTCAATAATTAGAGTATATATATATATACATAGTGTTCTAAAAAATGCAATTTGTTCATTTTTTAGAAACTGGATGGGAACAGGTGGACAGTGTAGAGGGACGACGTTCACATGTGCAACATGCCCGGTTGTCGGAAGATTTGACACCAAATTTTTTCAAGGGCTGTTATCAATTAGTGTCGGTCGAGGGCGATGTTAAAAAAATTGGGGATCATGCATTTGCAGACTGTTTCAGGATGACCTCGGTCACTCTACCATTGGTTACACACGTTGAAGAAGAGGCATTTAAGGGGTGTGCCGGTCTGACATCAATAGATCTACCAGAGGCTACAAACATTGGGGGTTGGGCATTTTCAGAGTGTGGTCTGATCTCGGTCAATCTACCCTCGGTTACACGAATTAACCACCACGCGTTTCATAAATGCACTCGGCTGAAAACGGTAGAGCTACCCTCGGTTACACAAATTGGCAAGCGCACCTTTTATTTTTGTGAAAGTCTGACATCGGTAAAGCTACCCTCGGTTACAAACATTTTCCAACACGCGTTTCATAAATGTATTAGTCTGAAATCGATAGAGCTACCCTTGGTTGAAAAAATTTATGAGCGCGCATTTGTAGGATGTGGTCTGACATCGGTAGATCTACCCCTGGCTACAAACATTGGAAATGGGGCATTTATATTTTGTACTCGTCTGATATCGGTAAATCTACCAGCTGCACAAATTGAGAGAGGGGCATTTATGGGGTGTACTAGTCTGACATCGATATATCTACCATTGGCTACACACATTGGGGAAGAGACATTTAAGGGTTGTGGTCTGACCTCGGTCAATCTACCATTGGTTACACAACTTGGGGATCATGCATTTCAACAATGTCATGGTCTGAGCTCAATCAATCTACCAAAGGCTACAGAAATTGGGGATCATGCATTTGAGGATTGTGGTCTGACCTCGGTCAATCTACCATCGGCTACACACATTGGTTATGGTACATTTCGACATTGTCATAGTCTGACAAGGATCATTCTACCAAAGGCTACACACATTATGGAAAGGGCATTTCATGAGTGTGGTCTGACATTGGTCAATCTACCAAAGGCTACACACATTGCGAGTACGGCATTTGCAAGTTGTGGCAGTCTGGTAGTGGTAAATCTACCAGAGGCTGTAGAAATTGGGAAGAACACATTTTGGGCATGTACTGGTCTGATATTGCTAAATCTACCATCGGCTACAAAAATTAGGAACGGGGCATTTCGATATTGTTCTAGTCTGATGTCAGTCGATCTACCAAAGGCTACACACATTGGGGGTTGGGCATTTGACAGTACCGGACTGACCTCTGTCAATCTACCATTGGCTACACAAATTGGGCGGCTGGCATTTCGTGGTACCGGTCTAGTATCGGTCAATCTACCATCAGTTACAGAAATTGGGGATTGGGCATTTGAAGCTTGTACTGATCTGATCTCAATCAATCTACCTTTTGCCACACACATTGGGAAAAGCGCATTTCGTGGTACCGGTCTAGTATCGGTCAATCTACCCATGGCTACAACGATTGGGGAAAAGGCATTTGCAAACTGTGCTCTGACATTGGTCAACATACCCCTGGCTAGAATTGATGAGCATTCATTTGTCGATTGTACGTTAGCAATTCTGATTTGTTTCGACACGGCACGGATAGACGCACTAGACGAAACCATGTCCGAGGAAAACAAAGCAAAGAGTATCGAATTGAGTAAAATATGTAAACTTATCTACGACCTGACAGCCAAAGCAGTGGGGTGGTTGAAGATCAGGACCCGTATGCAAGTAGCGTTTGGCAACGTCATGACAGTAGAACCCGGCACTCCAAACCTAGCGGAGCCCGCTACAGAGTTGCAGTTTGCTAATTTCACATTTTACACATTTGAACAACTTCGTGAAAATGTGAAGAAGCTTCCCAAACCAGTGCAACAAATATGGAAACAGTACGTAAACGACAAGATACGGATGTACCACGTAGACATTACATTTCTAAATCAATTTAAGCCGGGGGAGGGACAAGGCGTGAATAAATTTCTAAATGAGCCTAGAAGGTTGAGATTTTAATAATTAAACGTTACTACATCTACACTACGCTCCTCCATCGGGTCCAACAGACGGTCCAACACCTGCTGCCTCTCCGATGGCGACACCGTGTCCACAAACACCAACGTATCGCACTCCAAACGAATCCCCACGCAGTCCCGCACCAACCGCACGTCGCCCACCTTCAAATCGCGACGGATCACCGGCGAACGAGTCACGAACGTCGTGCCGGGACGGTCCAACGCGTACAACTTGGTCTTCAGGTCGCCGGGGGACAGGTCGCGACGCGAGTACGTGCGACCGTTGATGAAAAATACGTCGCTGGGCTTTGACGACACCGCCGTCAACGGAAACAAGTCGGCACGGCACAACGGGCAGTTGGACTTCAACTCCGTCAACTTGTTGGCGCAGTCCGAACAGTAGACGTGCCCGCACTGCGTCACCACCGGCTCAAACACAGACTCCATGCACACCGGACAATTGGACTCCAAGTCCACCGGACGACCCACGCGGGCGTTGATGTTCGCGAGCGTGTCCGACGTCACCAGAATCTCCTCGTGCAACAACTCGGGCGCCAACAACGACGGGTCGTACCGCAACACGTTCGCGTCCGACGCGCTCAACGACACCTCGGACCAACACGCGGGGGCACGGACCTTCACGCACACGGGGCGGACCTCCAGCGCGCAGTGGTGAGTCAACCCCACTGCGTGAGGAATCTCGTGGTCGACCTCGTGCAGGTACTCCGCCGTGAACGGAAACACCCGCAAAAACGTGCAGCAGTCCTTGAAACGGGGCTTGGTGCTCACGTACCAACGAATGGAGACGTCCATGTCACACAGGGCGTTCATCGAACTCGAAGCACACCGCACCTGCTGAGCCTCGTCCAAAATAAGACGGTCGAAACCCTCCACGGGGTTGCGCAACATTGTGCGGCACGTCGTCAGGACAAACGCCCCGGCACTGGACTTGGCGGGACCGTGCCACACGGACACGTCGACGCCCATGCGAGCACCCACGGAAACCCAGTGGCTCAATACGCACAGGGGCACCACGCACAACGTGCGCACCGGGTTGTGCAGGAACAACTCGTACAACATCCACGTCTTGCCCAGACCGTGGTCCGCACACAACACCCCCCCGCGCACGTCGGGAAGTTCTCGCAGGACAAAGCCGGCGTAGTGGCTGAACAGAAGACCGTCGACACGGTCACAAAACGCCTCGCACACGCTCACCTCCTCGAACGCGGACATGCGCCTCACGCACGGCACCTGCCACGGCATCAATGTCTCGGGCACGGGCAACAGCACTGGCACTGGCACGGGCACAGAGTCAAACAGACGACCCACCACCGGCTTCACGAAACAAACCATCTTGTGCGGCGGCAACGGACTGCAACCGCTCCAGTACACCGTGCAGTCGGTCTTGGTAAACTCAAACTCGAGGTACGGGACCGAGTTCCAACGCCACTCGAACCAATTCGCCATCTCGTACACCCCGGGAAAGTCGGCGGCGTGCGTCAAACTCAACACGCGGGTCGTGTCAAAATTGTCCATTGCGGACACCACCATCTCGTCCAAATCGGTCACCCGGCGACGCCACAGGCATTGGCGAGCCTGGCGCCAACAGGCGCGGAACTCACCGGGCACGCTCTCCAATATACTCAACGAATCGGAAAACTCGGTGCCGTGCACGAACGGCATCGTGCCCACACGAAGGCGACGCTTCTCGTGGCGCAGGCAACCGACTATCGAGGCACGGGGCAAGTAACAACCCTCCATCGCCAACACGTACAACGACGTGCACTTGTCCACCACGTACCACTCGCCGTCGCACAGCACCTGGTCCAGGCGGTTGTAGGTGTCGCTCGTGATCACGAAACGGTGAGGAATGCTCCTGGCGGTACGACGGATTTGGTGAGGGTACACGGGCACCAATACCCGCGTAAACGTCGGCTGGACTACCAACGGATTCACAGAGTGCACGTGCGAATGCAACCAGTACCCCTCGAAATAATACTCGACGTCGTCGTTCACCCGCAAACGAGCACGCCAGTCGTCCAACGGAAGCACGTGCACCACGTGGAACTCGCGGTGCAGCCCGGGCGACGTCTGCCGAACTCGCAGCGGTTCCAACTGCGTCACCACACACTCGTTGCCGCGCCACTCCACCACATCACCCAATGCATACCGTTTACGCTTCATTTCTTGCATCAAATCATCGACATAAATACTCGCCATAATCAGAACTTACGATCGGAACGACCGTCCAAACAAGAGTCCGTCACCCGCAACTTGCGCTGCACCATCCGCCACACGTGGTCGTCCAGCGTATTGTCGGCACACAAGTAACGCACGTCCACCGGCATCGTCTGACCTATGCGGTGCGTACGGTCCTCCGCCTGCAACAAATCCCCGGGCACGAAATACAACTCCGCAAACACCACCGTAAAACACGACGTGATCGTCAAACCGGTCCCTGCCGCCTTGATGCTCAGAGCGGCGTAGGGCACCTCCCCCGAAACAAATCGGTCGAGCGCGGGCTGACGCTCCTCCATCGGCGTACCACCGTCGATACGAATGCAATCGAGCGTCTCGCAAATCAAGTCCAACATCGCCCTGTGGTACGCAAACACAATCACGTTCGGAGGAAGGTTTTCCAAATACTTACGCACGCACTCGCGCTTCGCGTGGCACGTCGCTCGGAACAACTCGGACACCAAGCGCTGCCGCTCCAACACCAAGTCCGCCGACACGTTGGGCTCCAGACGGTTGATAGCAGACCAACGGGCACGACCCACACGAATCTCACGGGAACCGGCACACTCCAGGTTCACACGGGTACGGGTCTTCGGGGGCAAGTCCGTCAACACGTCCCTTTTGAGTCGACGGATCATGCACACCTGCTGCAAACGGAACGACAACTCCTCCTTCTTCGTCGCCCCGGACACGTCCACAAACCCCAGAGGTGAATGCTTGGCACCGCAGTACCGCCGCACGAACTGGGTGTACGTCCCCCAACACTTGGGCTGGACCATCGACACCTGGGAGTACAACTCCACCGGGCGGTTCGCGGCGGGGGTCCCGGACAACAGGAACGCGTGCGGCGTTCGCAACACCAATGGTTTCAACCTCTTCGTACGCTTCGTCTTGTGGCTCTTCAGGTAGTGAGACTCGTCCAGAACCACACTGCGGAAAGAACCCAACTCGGACACCCTCTTGGCGGCTAAATCGTACGATATCACCACGTTGCCCTCGGGGATCGGAACCTTGCCACTCTTCACCCTCGTCAGGCACACGCCCCAAGCCTCACCCTCCCGCACCCAGTTCAAGGTCAGGTACGAAGGACAAATCACCAAACACCTGCCCTTGTAGTGCCGCAACAACATCAGAGCCTGCACGGTCTTGCCTAGACCCATCTCGTCAAACAGACAAGCACGACCCCAACGAATCGCACGAAGAACACCCTCGCGCTGAAAAGGATACAAACCACGCAGGGCGGGGGCGGGGGCAGGGACTTCGGAAGGAACCACACGCACGTACGAGGGGATCTCCTCAACCTCGATACCGAGATCCAGTGCACGATCGACAACACTAGTATCGGAAATAGGGAAAACATACACGTTTTTACGAACCGGTGTACCCAGGACCTCCTTAGAACGCTTCAACTTGGCTTCCATGCGCGTGGAGTCCAGAAGCTGCAACTCTAAAAAAGGACCCTTTTTACGCCTTTTAAACATTTTTACACACTCTTTACACACGCAGACTCGCCATATATTTGCAGGGTTTAGTACTTTACTTTTTTTCTGGGTGGCTCCGCCTCCGCCTCCGCCTCCGCCTCCGACATGTCTTCGGGATCGGTGTCGGAGCTACTGTGTTCTACGTCCCATCGATATTCGTCCGGCAACCCGACCTTGCTGAATTCAACTTTGTACTGCGACAGTTCAATTTTACCCAGTGCGGTGTCGATCATTTTTTGGACATCGTACAGTATTAGATCATCGATTTCATACACCCAATCATTGTCCTGTGCCGTGGACAAATCGTCTCCTTCCAACTCACACTCCATGCAGAAGTTTCCAGCGGTCCACGCTTTAAGGCAGCGATCCAGACAGTCCATGACGGTATCGTGCTTCAACGTTGTTGCCGGGGGGATGCAACGGACAACACTGTCGATGTCTGCCAAGTAGATGCATTTTTTAATGCCCACCAAGTGTTGCAGTTTGGGGTCCTTGAAGTGTGGTCGGACGTTTACCATGTCTAACGGACCGTGAATCTCTGCGGAATGGGTCTCGTGGTCTACCACCACAAATATGCACCAGCTTTCCCCTTCTTTGACACACGGGTCCATATGCCCAAACCCACGACCACCGGATTGAAAGACCCACGACGTACCGTACTTGTCCGCACTTGTTCTGTTCTGCGACTTCACGTGCACGTGGGTATTCCCGCTGATTAAATCGGCGTCGAAAGATTTAAACCTAGCGGTATAAATCGCAAAATCCGGTTCGGTGCATTCAAACCCGAGGCGTTTCATGTGATCGTAAGCCAACAGTTCACCCATTTTACCGTCGGCAATTTGCTGGACGATGCGGGTCGGATTGCTTTGGTTGCGGCGTCGATATTGGTCTTGGCTGGTGTCCAACTGCAGATTGGCAAATTTTTTACATTTGGAATATTGTTGGTCCCACTCTTCATTAGTCATCATTTTTTGCAAAACGCATAATCCGGTCGTCTCGCCATATCAATGCACCATACGATGTACCATACGAAACACCCACAACGCCTTTTGGGTATCCAAGAAAAGTTTGTCGTCAATCATTTTGCTGGTCATCATTATCAATTCCCTTTCGTTGTCAAACCGCAGAACACTGATCCAATCAAAGATGTCCGACGTAGACGTCGTTTGCACCAGAACGGACATCACCCGTCGGAATTGTCGCATGCCTTGCACGTTCTTGGCTTTCAACGCAATCAACGGAGCGACGTTCTCCAAACAGTCGTCGATTACAATTTCTTCGGAGCCCTCAGAGCCCTCGGAGCCCTCGGAGGAGTTCCCCAAGAATCCTATGCTGTCAATTAGTTTCTGTTTCCAAGGCACTTCGTCGTCCTTGCACATTCCACGTAGGTCGTAGTTGTGTGTAACGACGGTGACCAACCCTCTGCAGATTGAACAGGTTGTCAAATGACGTTCGTCACTCATGATCTGACAGGACTCGCAAATGCCGTGACCACAAGGGTGCTGCAACATGGGTCTAACGGTGTTGGAGTACTGTTTCTGACATATCGGACACAGTGGTAACATTTGTAAACAGGGCACCGGGTACTTATACCAGATCCCAAAAATCATTCCCCAACTGTTTGTTGTTGCCGGGTGGCATTTTTTTCAACAACCCGATTTGCATTTCGGACACGTACGCCGTCAGACAGTGAGTCTTAATGTAAGTGAACCCCCTTTTGATTCTGCTGTCCACACTGCAACCCTCTCTCCTCCAATCGCTCCGGATCCAGAGCGCAAGTTTTTCAGAAGTTTCCAACACCATGAGAGGAAACCACTGGGTGACAACATTGTGCTCCTGCAAACGTTTTTCAAAATTTTCGGCAACGCCAATGTAAGTATGCATTGTCAGATCAGAGGTGTGACCAAGCAAATAAACATACATGTACTACTTATACAAATACCAGTACTTTATAACATGTCGGAAAAAATTAATGTGCACGAAGTAAGAAACATTCTAAGCAAATTCTCCAACGGAACCAAACGGAAAAGAAAACACAATGTTACAAACCCGTTGGTGCAGTACGTGGAGGCACTGCTCCAACCTCACATCGTCTCCCACACCAAATGTGAACTACCCTTTGACGTCATCTCGGAGTACGAGGACTCCATCGTCTACAACGTCGAAGGCAACCCCCCGTTCACCAGCCTCACGGTGTACACGTCCAACGGCGCGTTCACCGACTTTGAGTTTGACTAGGCATGCCATCTCCAAACGTATCATACATGTGTTCCTATGTGGGTTCCCCACCCTCGTCATTTACATCCTCGTCGGCATCCATACCAGCGTCAACGTCAGACTCAGTGTCAGACAGCATTGGTCTCGTCAATGTCAGACACATGCTCGTTGACACCCATATCGTCGTCAAACTCGGCATCGGTCTCAGTGCACGTGTCACCTGACCAACCCGTATAACAGTCACAGGAGAACGAACCAATGCCGGTGCAATTCCCGTGCACGCACGGGTTATCGTCACATGTTATGGGTGTGCACTTGTACCAGTCGGGTTCACTGGTCAATTCACACGTGGTCCTGTCCAGCTGTATAGAATCACCAATTGTTCGAGTAGGGCAGTCGGTTCCAATGGTTCCATTTGCCAGACAGTCCCTCAAACACGGACCAATGCCGCTACGGTCACACCTTTGCACTTCGCCGCACGTCTTGCCGTACCACCTGGACCCATCCGAATAATTCACTTGGTACGCCGGTGTGGGCAAGCATGTGTCACCGCAACCCACCTTCAACAACCCCGGCGCGCACGACCTGCACTGGGGTCCATCCCACATGCCCAACCCGTCAAATATCCATTCACTGTTGTAGCAGGATCTGCAGTCACCATTGCCGTTACGACCGTCGTCACAAATCCCGTTGGCACAGTTGCACGGTTCACACTTGTCACCCCAGTATCCGGGTTCACACTCCCCGTTCACGTTCTGCGAACAAATTCCAGCGGGTGCAAGGTAGTCGCTCGCACAAAAACAGTAGGGTTCTTCGATCACCGGGTTGTACAAACATGTCCCCTTCACGCACGTCTCGCCCACGTCCACCGTGTACTCCACGCAGGGCTCGCACACCGGTCCGGCAAACCCGGCACTGCATTTGCAGCCGGTTCGTTCTCTGATTTCATTGGCACACAGTTTGTTGCCCACGCACTGGAAACTGTCACAGTCGTAGTCGTCGTAGCAAGCGACGGTACTCAACGTCGGGTTCCGAGTCCGACTGTTGGTCAAACAGGTGGCGAAGGGATCATTCTTTGTGCAGTTCTCTACAGAGTCGGGGCACGGGGTGCAGTCGCGCCCGTTGTACCCTTTGTCACAGACGTCGCATCGGACGGTGCGGTTGTACACTGTGTTGTTGCTGCAATCGACGCTGGTGACGCTGGACGACCACGGCGGCAACGGGCTCATGTCCGAGGTCTTGGCACACTCTGTTTTCCAACCCACTTTGCACTTGTGCGTTATAATGCCGGTCTTGGTAAAATCACACGACTCACTCCCCTCCGGAGCTCGGTACCCCGGGTAGCACTCTGTACACTCGGGGAACTTCCACCCCACTTTGCACCTTTCACACGAGTCGCCCTCCGCCCCGGGCACGCACACCGTGCAAGCCTCGCCGGTCGCCACCGGGTCGTATCTGGCTGGACAACTGCACGTGCCGTCGCCGTAAATGGTTTCCATGCAGGTCCCGTTGCCACACCTGCACGGCAGACATTTGTCCATAAACCCCGTCGCGTCGGACCCGTAGTACCCCGGAAGACAGGGGCAGATAACTTCGGCACGGGGATTCTCAATGATGTTGTACACCCCCGCCGCCACCATGAACAGTGCGAACGCCATTCGATTCAGGCGATTTTTCATGTCCACGGTGGCGACCGCCGCACCGAACGCCACACCGACAATTGCCACGACCGAACCCAGAAGCCAGGCAAACGGTACCTTTCCAACAACGACGTCGACAGAACTCATGACCACGTTGCCCGTCGAGAACAGGACGACGCCTACGACACCGCATGCAGTGCGAATGGTATCGATTGTTTTGTATTTAGTGTTGACACAAATATCATGTTTGCCACACTTGCACATTTCCAAGAATGTGCATAACCATATATAGTGTCGCTATATTAACAACAATGGCAACTTTCAACACTCTGATAAAAAGGTGCAAAAAACCCAGCGACAACCTGTCCGAGTGGAGAGCGTCGGAACGAGCCTGTTTGTGCGCGTCGGTCTGCAATTCATTTCCACCGGTGTTCAAAGACTTTCACAAGTCGTGCGGCGTCCAGCAGATCAACGGGGTCCCTGAAGGTTCGTCCTGCGTGGTTTCCGGTGAACTGTTGAACGACGGCATGCAGTTGAAGTTCAACAATCGCCACGTCTGCATTCACGCCACACACTACAATGTTTGGTACCACTACTTTCGAGTCAGGCATTTCCCAAACTACGTCCACCACAATATCTACGGTACGAACGGCGACGAAGTTCTGGCGGAAAAAATGTGGGAAAAAAGTACGTCGGTTCTGAGAAATTATTTATCTGCACTATATAAGTAGCGTCAAAGCATACAAAAAATGAAGAAGTTTCTTGCTTTAGGACTTTTAGGAATTTCTCACGCGTGTGATCCAACAGTTCGAACCGACTGCATTCAAGATTCCTCTGGGTTATACAGACCAGCCACTTCAACAGAAATCATCACAAACCTGGTGCTGACTAAAATCACTTCTGGAATACATAAAGACAAATACAATATATCCGACTGTAATGGATCTCCAAAAACATGGGGAGACGATCGAGAAGGAAATGTCGTGGAGTGTGGCATTACTACCCTTGCTGATCTGGCACCGGGGCTTCATCTAAATGAAGCCTACGAAAATGGACATGTTGGACATGTGGTTACGTACAGACGAATCCTGGTAGAGACCAACGCCAAGTGTAGCACACTGACAACATCAAGCAATCCAACACTTGGAGCGGTATGTGGTGATGTCGCAGGATACACTGGTGCTCTTATCGCTGGCGCAACATGTGCCAGTACGGTGTGTGACGCTACTGACGTCACAACCTGCTGTGTCAGCAAATTTACAGTTGGCACGTCATCACTCGCAAGAACCAAATTGGTGGCAAGTTTAAATGGTAAATCCAAGGGTGCTAGACTTGATTGGAGTACAGACAATAATGATGCAACTTCATTTACAGCTGCCGAAAGAAGAGAAGCAGTGAAATTGATCACTGACGGAGAAAAGATTAAATATGAAGCAGGTACAAAAAAACGAACTGCCATTGGTCGCACACGCAAGGGTAGTTTGGATGAGGCTAAACAAAAGGCGATCAAGCAAACAAAAGGTGAAACCATTGAATTTCCTGTTGACACAGCAGATGGCAATGACCATGTCTGTGTAGATTTAGGCGACGTTGGAGTCGTCTGTTTTACAATTACTCAGGCTGATCTTGGAGATCCATTTCTGGGGTCATTTGAGTATAGACGTCGTTTATCAGGAGCAACATCCTGTTTTAAAGGCTTCACATTGATCTCCGAAGAAGGTGATAACATTTATTCATTTAACGGTGCATTCAACGCCAGTAATAAATGTGCAATTACTGAAACCGTTGATAGTGAAGGTGCAAGCCAGTACAAAATTACAAAAGAATGTAATTCGGGTGTCACGACAGATATTCAAGACAGTGGTACATTTTCACCTTGGACCACAACGCCCGCAACCACCACGTCCACCACGTGTGAATACTGTCACTCTGATCAAGTTAGTGGTTGTACACACTGTGCGGAGGGATTGGGTGTTAAGTCAGGTGAATGCGAGGTTTGCAGTTCTGGAAGTCATTTCAACAGTGAATTTGATCATACAGCATGTGACGCTTGTCCAGCACATTCAACGTCAAGCGCTGACGGTGAATATAAATCCTGTGTGTGTAAGGAGGGATGGACGGGGGGTGGATACATCACCTCGCCAACAGGTTCGGGTCCATATAATGGTTGTACAAATGTAGACGAGTGTGTTCTTGGAACCGACGACTGTGATGGTAACGCAAAATGTACCGATAGTGTCGGAAGTTTCAGCTGCGCTTGCATTAAAGGTTATTCCGGAGATGGAGTCACGTGTACAAATGTAGACGAGTGTGTTCTTGGAACCGACGACTGTGATGGTAACGCAAAATGTACCGATAGTGTCGGAAGTTTCAGCTGCGCTTGCATTAAAGGTTATTCCGGAGATGGAGTCACGTGTACAAATGTAGACGAGTGTGTTCTTGGAACCGACGACTGTGATGGTAACGCAAAATGTACCGATAGTGTCGGAAGTTTCAGCTGCGCTTGCATTAAAGGTTATTCCGGAGATGGAGTCACGTGTACAAATGTAGACGAGTGTGTTCTTGGAACCGACGACTGTGATGGTAACGCAGGATGTACCGATAGTGTCGGAAGTTTCAGTTGCGCTTGCAATACTGGTTATTCCGGAGATGGAGTGACCTGCACTGTATGTGCCAAGGGTAAGTACAGCGATGCTGGAAGTGCTACCTGCACGTCGTGTGAACATTCCACAACGACTTCAGGAACTGGTGCTACATCCGTGGCTGAGTGTAGTCTTTGTCCAGCCGGTCTCGGCACCAAAGGATCGAACCCAGTAAAATGTGAGGTTTGTAGTACTATAAGCAAATTCAACAGTGAATTGGATGAGTCACCATGTGACGCTTGTCCAACAAACTCGACGTCAAGCACTGATGGTCTAACCTGTACATGTGTCCCCGGGTGGACAGGGAATGGGTACACCGACTCGCCAAGTACTGACCCTAATCCAGGCTGTACAAAGTGTACCCTGGGTAAGTATTCGTTGATTCCGAACGCTCCTTTGTGTTTGACGTGTGACACCATTGCCAACGCCGCCACTGTCCAATGCACCACTGGTTTCGATCAAAAAATTACCACCTGTGACGCTGGGTATTATGGATCTCCCGGTGATGCTTCTTGCGAAAAATGCGATCCTGGTTCCGTTACGAATACTGGAACAAGTGCCGGGGCAACATCGTGTGTGACCTGTGATCCTGGATCCATTACGAATACCGGGACCAGTGCCGGGGCAACCATGTGTACTCTTTGCGCCCCGGGTTTGTACTCGTCTTCATCGGACGTTGCTTCGTGTTCGACCTGTGGTGCCGGATCAATTACAAATACTGGGACCAGTGCCGGGGCAATCAAGTGCAATAAGTGTGCCGCTGGTACATATTCATTAACTTCCAACGTTGCGTCGTGTTCGACCTGTGCCGGCATTGACAACGCCACCACTGTCCAATGCACCACTGCTTCGGACCAAACAATTGTCACCTGTGATGCCGGATACTATGGATCTCCCGGTGATGCTTCTTGCCAAATATGCGTCGCTGGTGAGTACAACGGTGTTGTTGGAGCTGCTGCTTGCAAGTCCTGCACTGTTGAGGTCAATGGCTATTCGACGGTACCAGGCTTAACCAAATCAGACGACTGCAAGTCCTGCTCCGGGTTTTCGACCGAGTGGATCAATTCTCAGTGTTGCGGTAAGTCCAGTAGTGACAATGATTGGTCTGATCACTGTGGAATATTGGACGGGCAGTGCGGTGTCTCGTGTTAGTAGAGTACTTAAGTCAAAATAAATATATGTAAAATAATGTTGTACGCCTCTTTTAGAGAACCTACTGGAATTTTCTCAGGGTGGTTCAACCGCTTTGCCGCCACCGCCACGCGTGGAAATTTCTGCCACTCCGAATTCATTTTCAAGTGGACCCAGGAAGAACTCCAAGACATCCTCACCCTCATGCCCAACTCCTCCTTGGCTCAAACCAGCGGCACGATTCACGTCGCCTACTACATCATGTGGGGCACTCGGGTGCAGTACCGCCTCCTTTCGGACGACGCGACGGACGAGTTCTGGCAACTTCCGACGTCCAACCTGATTCCGATCACGATGGCGTTCAAGGAGGAGAAAAGAATGTTTGAGTGGTGCATGAAGCAGTACGGCAAAGAGTACGACAAAGTCGGAGCTCTCGGGTGTTGGGTGCCGGTCCGCACGCACGAATTGAAGTACCCCACCTATTTCTGCTCTCAGTTGATGGCGTGCGCCCTCAACCACGTGCACGTCACTTTCGTCAATCCGGCGTCCACCACTCCGAACAGCCTGTACGCTACATTAACCGGACGTTGACACACATGCTTTGGAGTTCCTGTACCAGTAAATGAAAACCGTACGGAATTAGTTTTTTCACGGCAATGTCTCCGCAACACTTGCACACCCCGTTTTGCAGGGAGTGCGAGACCCCGCACTTGCACACGTTGATTTCGTGCGGGTCCGACGCGTGCAGCAGCCGCTCGTTCAACACGAACGGAACCCCGTGCGACACGAACGAGTCCTTCTCCATCTCCCCCACCCTCAACCCTCCTCCGGACGCCCTGCCTTCGTTGGGTTGGTGCGTGACCAAATCGCGACGACCGCGGGCTCTGGCGTGCATCTTGTCCGCGCTGTTGTGTTTCAACCGTTGGTAGAACGTGGGTCCTATGAATATGGGCACTCGGTACCGCTGACCGGTCCTGCCGTCCATCATCATCTCCGTGCCTCCGGAGGAAAACCCGATGGAGTGCAGCAGGTCGCCGAGAGACTTGGCGTTGTCGCCGTTGAACGGTGAACCGTCCTGCAGACCTTCGAAGCAGGCGTACTTGCTCTTGACGCACTCTAAAATTTGAGCCATCGTCATTCTCGACGGCAGCGCGTGCGGGTTCAAAATCACGTCCGGCACCATGCCCGACATCGTGAAGGGCATGTCCTCCTGAGGCACGACCAACCCGACGGTACCCTTCTGTGCGCTTCGGGAGGCAAATTTGTCCCCGATCATCGGCACCCTCTGCTTGCGCAGTTTGATTTTGAGCCCCGGCGTGCCGTCTCTCTCCTTGTAGGACAGGACTTTGTCGACGACGCCGGCAAACTGTGAAAAGATCGAGACGTCGCTGTCCACCATCTTTGTGCCGACCCTGGACGAGCGCACCTTGCCTATCAGGCAGTCGCCGACCCCCACTGCCTGGTTGACCAGCGGGATCCCGTTGTCGGACACGTTGTAGTTGCCGCGGCGCTTGGGTGTCGGTTTGCCGTACGCCTCGTCCGACCCCAGCGTGTCCTTTACCGTCTTGAACGTGGTCGTCCGCCCGATGCCTCGGTCTATCGACGCTTGGTTCCAAATCGTGCTGTCCTCCTGGTTGTACTCCGCCGGCATGATCGCCACGATGCAGTTCTGACCCATCGGCAGGTGGTACCCGTACGCTCGTTCCACGGCGGTCGTCACCAAGGGTTTTTGTCCGTAGTGGATCACGTTGGAGGTCGTGTCCCACCGGTCCTGGAAATCCAGTGTGGGGACGCTCTGAGCCTGTTTCATCATTGCGGCTTGGTAGGTGTTGCGCGGCGCGGGGTTGTGGTTGCTGTAGGGTATGGTGGCGGCGCACAGCCCCATCAGCAGGGTCGGGTCCAGTTCTTCGTGGGTGTCACCGATCGTAATCATGTCCTCCTCGTACACATCGACGTACTCCAACAACCCTTGGTCCAACATCTCTCGAAACGACTTGACGACCCTCGGCAGAATGATCAACGGGCGACAAATTCTGCCGGAGTTGGAACGAATGTAAATGTGGTCCGGGTAGGACACCGACACGTCTTTGGCAATCTGACCGGTCCTGCGTGCCGCTCGAATGACCTCCACCACCACCATGTCGCCAAACCCGATCGGGTCGCCGTTGACAAAGACCAACCGTCCACCCCGCAAGTGGGGTCGCACCAACGTGACCAGAGCCTCCGACGGGTACTTGATGCTGATGTACGCACCGACCGCCAACTGAGATTCCAACCCACACGACCCACCCTCCGGCGTTTCCACGTAGCACAGCCTTCCACGGTGCGTGCCGTGAATGTATCGCGGCAGGCTCAGCTTCTGTTCGGGTTTGATGCTGGAGGACACCCGCCTCATCTGGCTCAGCGCGGTGTAAATCGTAGCTCTCTGCAGCAGCTGCGCCACCCCCACACGAGCGCGCCCGTCAAAGGCGTTGGTGCGCCAGTTGCCGGTGCTCAGCGCGTACTGAACCCCGTCCATCACGACCGTGCTCCTGCTCAGTGCCTTCAACACCGTGACGTCTCGAATCTCTCCCCCCATTTTCCGATGCAGAAACATGCTGACATCGTGCTTCATTTTACACATGAGATTGTGTGTGAGGGAGTACAGCAGGTCCTCGCACATTTCAATGCGTTGGTACATCAACGAATCCTTGTCCGCCCATTCGTGCGCGTGGATGTCCTTGTACAATTTTTTCAACATGAGAATCAGGTAATCACTTTTGACAGAGGTGTGCGGCAACAGCATTCTCAACACACTTTCCTGCCGATCCTCGTCGCTGTCTCCCAAACAAAACGTGTTGACCACCGACACTTCTTGACTCTCCTGGTTTGGATCTAACCCAAAAAAAATACTTTCTTCCTCCGACAGATCGGTGTACAAGGGGTCCGGAAGCATGGTCAGCAGTGCACCAATGCCTATTTCATCTTTTACTTTTGGAAAGAGAACCAAAGCCTCCCCGTTTGGCACGTGGCGTATTGTGGTGCTCATTACTCCTCGACGACCGTCTTCGGACTTGCAACACACCGCCCATTGGTCCTGTCCACTCTGTTTGCGGTGCAGGGTTATCATCGTGTTGTGCACGTGTGCCTTCTGGTTAATGATGGTTTTTTCCGACCCGTTGCAGATGAAATACCCACCGTGGTCGTACTCTGGAAGTACGGACGTGCAGTGCTTGGACCCCACCATCAGAGGTATGCGACCAATGTACACGTTGTGGTGCGACGTGGAGGGTCCGTCGCTGCGGTGAATGTGAACGGTGGTGTACATGGGGGTGTTGTAGGTCAAGTTGCGCAGGCGGCAGGTTCGTATGTCCAATGGATTGGACGAACCGTCGGCTTCCAGTACCTTGGGAGCCTCCAATTTACAACCCACAAACTGAACTCTGATCCATTTTTCTCCGGACGCTGTAAACTTTTGCACAAAAATGTCATGGTTGTGCAAAAGTAGTGGCAGGCGATCCAAGTAGGCGTCAAAAGAAGCTCTGGTTTGCTTGGTAAGAGAGACACCCTCGGCAAACTCATTCATTTTTGATAAAAAAATTAAACACATTATCGCCATAATTTATAAAGTTACAGTCTCAGTCTCCGTCTCCGTCTCCGTCTCCGTCTCCGACTCCGACTCCGACTCCGACAACTCACCAATCGAGAACTTGGACAATTCTTCGGAAAACACTAGAATTGGCTCCGGCTCCGGCTCCGGCTCCGCCTCCGCCTCCGCCTCCGGCTCTATTTTTATAAAATTTCGTCTTCTCCATTTGGATTTCAACCATGGGATGCAATTCATTCAACAACCACCCTCTGCTATATATACATATTGTTGTGTTTTTGCTCGTGTGTAAAATGTACTCGCATCGCTGCAGCGACGTCGTCGGTGGTAATCTTTTTGGAACCGCCGTTTTTCCAATGCCTTTTGGAATACTCAATTTTGCTTTTTAAGCACAAATTAAACGTATCACCACCGGCGTACACAAACTTGTCGTAGTGCTTTACAAACAGTGCCTGCACCGCTCTGGGTGTCGCAATTCCCCACCCGTGCACAGCCAGTTGTTTCTGAAATATTTCAAACAGTTCGACCGATGTATATTTCGGTACAGAGAAATTCCATGCAAAGCGACGCTTTAACCCGGGCTGGGCATCGAACACTCTTTGCATCTCGTCCTCGTACCCAGCCACGATTACCACCGTGTTTTCGTGCTCCGACATGAACGTGTTCAACACGTCCACACACTCTCTGCCGTACGAATCGTCACCGTACACCAAAGAGTAAAACTCGTCGATAAAAATACAACCGCCGACCAACTTGGACAGTACCTTCTTTGTCTTGACCGCCGTCTGACCGACGTACGACGCGACCAGGTCGGAACGATGCAGTACGGTAAATGTATTGTGTTCAAACACGTCGAGCTCCGACCAAAGTTCAAATATTACCTTTGCCAGTGTCGTTTTACCACAACCACTCGGTCCACTGATGACGGTGTGCAAGAAATGTTCGTCGGTTTTGCCGTCGTTGCACAGCAGAAATTTAAGCTGGTCAACGACACTTGTCTTGACTTTGTGCATGCCGATCATGCCGTACAGAGCCTCCAACTTTTCATCCAAATTGTTGAAACGTGACTTGAAACGTTTCACGTGTCTCAACACTTCC
>Ga0206130_10002872_pt1 | contig 23380 bp, 21 predicted proteins | sample Helgoland_Spring_9_FD_148637 | JGI IMG/M metagenome (GOLD analysis project Ga0206130, IMG submission 148637) | Pelagic subsurface seawater microbial communities from Kabeltonne, Helgoland, North Sea - Helgoland_Spring_Bloom_20160512_1 | ecosystem: Environmental > Aquatic > Marine > Epipelagic ... | reverse complement strand
GCAGCTTTTCTTAATAGTTTCCGATGCGATGGTTGATCAATTGCTTCTTCTGGCTTGAATCCTTTTCTTTCAAAGCATTTAGAGAACTCAGCGACGGTTAATATTCTTTTAACCTTGTCATCAATAAGCTCTTCATCAACTTTTCCATCTTTGATGGAGTTGATCAAGCTAGCGCCCCAGACATTTCCTGGGCCGGGCATCTCAAGATCTAGACCACCATTAGCATTCTCTTCAGTTTCCAGTGCCGCGCCCCAATCACTTACCACATATCCATCAAACCCCCATTCTGCTTTTAATATGTCGATCAATAATCCTTGATGTGAGCTGCAATAAATATTATTTAGCTTGTTGTAGGCGCTCATCACAACTTTTGCATTACCTTGCTTAATGCCCATCTCAAAAGGCAATAAATATATTTCTCGAAGAGTTCTCTCATCAATGTTTGAGCTAATTGCGTGCCTATTAAATTCTGTGTCATTGCCAACAAAATGCTTTAAGCAGGCTGCAACATTCTTGGATTGCACGCCATTCACATATTGAACTGCAATTTTGCCACTCAAAAATGGATCTTCAGAAAAGCTCTCAAAATGTCTACCGCCAAGAGGATGTCTATGAATATTAATAGTTGGCCCAAGCAATACATCCACATCCTTTGCATTTGCCTCTTCCCCTAAAGCTTCCCCAAGTTGATTAATTAATTCCAGATCCCACGTTGAACCTATTGAAATAGCACAAGGAAAACAGGCAGAAGATTTACCAGAATTTGAATCACCTCTGATTCCATTTGGACCATCTGACATCTTAATGCTTGGAACATTTGCATGGTCAATCTTATTTGTGTACCAAGAATTAAACCCACTAAGCAGTGAGACTTTTTCCTCTAAACTAAGCTGGGTAACTATTTGATCTATATCTGTCATAGGTTAATCTTAAATCCTTTAATAGTAAAAACACACTTTTTATGTCGGTAGAATTTATTGTTTTTTTTGCAATCCTATCTTTTCTTACCTCTCTGCTTACTTCTATATTTAGTATTGGTGGAGGCTTGATCATGCTGGTTGCGCTAGCGCAGTCATTTTCTCCAGCTACTCTAATTCCATTACATGGATCAATTCAACTTGCTAATAACTGTTCTCGTACGCTTGTTTACCGAGAGTTTGTTCAATGGGAGCTAATTAAACATATTGTAATTTCTACAATTTTTGGGGCCCTAGTTGGAATTTTTTTATTTGGAACGCTTTCGGAACACTTATTACTTATTTTAATAGCCAGCACCATTCTCTTTCTTACCTGGGCGCCGATAGATAATTTTATTCTCTCTGTAATGAAAAATGATTGGTTTTGCGGTCTGATTTCAGGATTTGCAGGTATTTTTGTTGGTGCAAATGGACCGCTAGTAGCAGCCTACTTAAGAACAAAAAATTTATCTCCTGAAGTTTTAGTGGCGAATCATGGCGCAATTATGATTTTTCAGCATTTTGTCAGAATTATTTTATTTACTTCATTTCTTAGCTTTGCAATTCAAGACTATATCCTTTTTATTTTTATTCTTGCGCTCACTGGTTATGCCGGGGCAAACCTCGGCAGAAGGCTTATCTCAAGCATTCCATTTAAAAGTTTTAATATTGCGCTAAAAGTATTGCTAACATTCTTGTCAATATTTTTAATCATATAATATAGAGCATCAGTGCATTGCTATAAAAACATTCGTACAATAAATTAAGTAAAGACAAAGGAATATCAATGAAATTAGTATTAGGTTTATTCGGTTTAGAAAACTTTTATGGTGGTGACGTAAAGTCCTATATTGAAATTGCACAGATGGGAGAAGAGCTAGGTTTTGATGCTGTTAGCGTTACAGATCATGTGGTCATGGGAAAGAATCTGCATAAGTATCCTTTTGGTCAATTTCCAATGCCATCTGATGCTCCATGGTATGAACCTTTAACTCTTTTAACTATGATTGCGGCTAATACAACCTCTATTAATTTAGCTACAGCCATTCTTATTGCCCCACTAAGAAGCCCAGCTCTCTTAGCTAAAACAGCTGCAAGTCTTGATGCAATTTCGAATGGAAGGCTGGAACTGGGTGTTGGCCTGGGTTGGCAAGAAGAAGAATACGAAGCATCTGGCATTGCCTTTGATCAGAGAGGGAAGATTTTTTGGGAAACCTTAGACATCTGCCAATCATTGTGGACGGGTGGCCCAGTTTCGCATAAGGGAGAAATGTTTGAGTTCAATGATATTTGGTGTCATCCAAAACCTCCGCAAGGCAACGACATACCCTTGCTATTTGGCGTCAAGATGACAGAATCCAATGCGCAAAAAATTGCAAAAATTGGCCACGGATGGATACCCATTAAGACCGGTAGAGACTTCATATCAGAGGGCAGCGAGAGACTTAATAATGCATTCAAAGAAGCAGGTAGAGATGATAAGCCCCGAATTAGAGGGCAACTTCCGACATGCGTTGATTCAAATGGCATACCTAGTGTTGACTTAACTTTAAAAGAGTTAGAAAAATCAATGGAAGCGGGTTTAGAAGAAATAGAAGTGTTTCCAATCAATTTCGCTCAGTCACCAGATCATTTGCGAGAAGTGTTGGAATTAATAGGGCAGCTTAAAAAATAATGGACATCAAAAATTTATCAACTCAAATTATCTATCAATATGCTTCTATCATTGATTCAAAAAATTTCTCAGAATTATCACGCATTATGTGGAATGAATTTTCACTGACAGGACCTTATGAATTAATTGGCTTGGAGACTTTTATTGGCGCTGTTCAACAAAACTTAAGTACCTACAAAAGTACTATGCATTTAATCGGTAATGTAGAAGGCCAGTGGGATGGAAATACTTACACTGGTAAGACATATTGCATAGCCAGTCACATGCTTGAAGAAAATGGACAATCCAAAAAACTAGATATGGGCATCATCTATGACGACACCATAGAGTTACGTGGCGAAGAAGCAAAATTCCTAAATAGGAACTTCAATCTTCAGTGGCAGAAAACTGAGCTTTTGGACTTTTAGTCAGAGGTTACTATTGCGGTTTGAAGTGAAGGTTTAATGATTTTGTAAACAATGTTTTTAGCAATTCAGCGCCTGGCATTCCAGAGTATGTAGGTCGCATAATTAGTGAGATTTCTCTGTGCGGTCCTGGCTCATTTAAATGTGATTTTAGTAAATCTTTGTTAGAGCTTAGTAATTGTCCTAATGCCATGTGAGGCACCAATGTACTTCCCATGTTTCCTTTAACCAGTTGCACTAAGGTCGCTAAACTTGATGCCTTTACAACGTGCTTTGAATTATCAGAGATTTTACATGCATCCAGGATATGATCTTTTAGGCAGTGCCCATCATCCAAGAGCATTAATTCTGAATACTCTAATTGAGTTGCCCTAATTTCTTGTTTCCCTGCATTCTTATTTTCGTGGTGAGCTATCCAGTAAAAATCTTCTTCCCAAAATTTTAAAGAAGTTAAACCCTCTAAGTTATAAGGCAGGGCCAAAATAGCCATATTTAGCTCCCCATTTTTTACTTTATTTACTAGAATATTTGACTGACTTTCTTCTATGCGCAAAGTAAGATTTGGAAAAGCCTTTTTGATTTCTGGTAATACAATTGGCAAGAAGTAGGGGCTAACAGTGGGGATAATTCCAATGGAGAGATTGCTGGAAAGGGGGCCTGATTGATTTTCTGCGAATTTTTGAATATCAAAGATTTGCAATTGAATGGACTTAGCTTTTTTTAAAAACTCAGCTCCAAGGGTCGTAACAAAGACTTTTTTATTATCTCTTTCAAACACCTTAAATCCTAGATGTTTTTCCATTTCAGTAATTGCATTACTTAAGGTAGAAGGAGAGACGAAGCTAATTTCAGCAGCTTTTTTAAAGTGCAGAGTTTTAGATACTGCTAAGGCGTAGTCTATTTGCTTTAATGTAATCATTTGGTTTTCTTTCTATTTTTTATATGCGATAAAATCGAATATAACATCCTTATTTTATGTATTTACCAATATATATATTAACTATAAAATAAGTTCAATCAAAGCATTTATTAATGCATTGAAACAATTTCATATTTAATTTCGTTTAGGAGGTAAATTACTATGAATAATGATACTGAAGGCAAATGTCCTGTAATGCACGGGAGCCTATCTAGCAATAGCTCAACTGGCACATCAAATAAAGACTGGTGGCCAAATCAATTAAATCTCAACATCCTTCATCAACATGACGTTAAGAGCGATCCAATGGATGCTGACTTTGATTACGAGGAAGAGTTTAAAAAACTTGATTTCCAATCATTAAAACAAGACCTCAATGACTTGATGACTGATTCACAAGACTGGTGGCCAGCAGATTATGGTCACTACGGACCATTTTTTATCCGCATGACTTGGCATGCAGCTGGAACATACAGAACTGGTGATGGAAGGGGTGGTGGAGGAACTGGAGCTCAACGTTTTGCTCCCCTAAATAGCTGGCCTGATAATGGAAACTTAGACAAAGCCAGAAGATTGCTTTGGCCGCTAAAGCAGAAATATGGAAAACAAATCAGTTGGGCAGATCTTTTAATCCTAGCTGGAAATGTTGCAATTGAATCAATGGGTGGAAAAACATTTGGTTTCGGCGGAGGTCGAGCTGATATTTGGGCTCCTGAAGAAGATATTAATTGGGGAGCTGAAAAAGAGTGGCTGACCAATGAGAGATACACTGGCGAAAGAGACTTAGCCAATCCTCTTGGTGCTGTTCAGATGGGTTTAATCTACGTCAATCCTCAAGGCCCTGATGGAAATCCAGATCCTAAGGCAAGTGCGGTAGATATTCGTGAAACGTTTGGTCGCATGGCGATGAATGACGAAGAAACCGTTGCTCTTGTTGCAGGTGGGCACACATTTGGTAAAGGCCACGGAGCTGGACCTGATACTCATGTAGGTACTGAACCAGAAGGCGCAGAAATCGAAGAAATGGGTTTTGGTTGGACAAGCACATTTGCTTCAGGCAAAGGTACCGATACTATTACCAGTGGTTTTGAAGGAGCCTGGACTGCCAATCCTACTCAGTGGGATAATGGGTATTTTGATCTATTGTTTGGCTATGAATGGGAGCAAGTTACTACACCTGCAGGAGCTATCGTTTGGCATGCAATCGATCCTAAGGACGAAGATCTTGCACCTGACGCACAAGATGCATCAGTGAAAGTACCAACTATGATGACCACGGCAGATATGGCTCTGCGAGAAGATCCAATTTATAACAAAATTTCAAAACGCTTTCATGAAAACCCAGAGGAGCTAGCAGACGCATTTGCTCGCGCATGGTTTAAATTATTGCATAGAGATATGGGCCCTGTGGGCAGATATCTTGGACCAGAAGTCCCTTCAGAGGAGTTAATTTGGCAAGACCCTGTGCCTGCCGGAAACACTGGATATGATGTTGAGTCTGTGAAATCACAAATTTCTGATAGCGGATTAACTATTCAGGAAATGGTTGAAACTGCTTGGGCAAGCGCTTCTACTTTTAGAGGATCCGACATGAGAGGTGGTGCTAATGGTGCGAGAATTCGATTAGCTCCGCAAAAAGATTGGGAAGCTAATAAACCAGAGCAATTATCTCGCGTTTTAGCTATCTATGAGGGGATTGCCTCTAACTCAGGTGCATCAATCGCAGATGTGATCGTTCTTGCTGGAAACGTCGGTATTGAAATGGCATCTGGAATAAAGGTGGACTTTACTCCTGGAAGAGGAGACTCATCCCAGGAGCAAACAGATGTAGAATCCTTTGCGGTTTTAGAGCCTGTTGCTGACGGCTTTAGAAACTTCCAAAAAGCTTCATCTACCATGGCTGCTGAAGAAATGATGTTAGACAAATCTCAATTACTAGGTCTTACAGCTCCTGAAATGACTGTTCTATTAGGTGGTATGAGGTCTTTAGGTATTAGCAATGATGATCATGGTATTTTTACTGGTAATTCAGACAAACTAACGAATGATTACTTTGCAACGCTTCTTGATATGTCTGTGCAATGGAAGCCTAGTGGTTCTGGGAAATCATTTGATGGAATGGATCGTGTCTCTGGTGAAAAAATTAGAACTGCTTCAAGAGTTGATCTTGCATTTGGCTCTAACTCTCAGCTTAGAGCTATAGCAGAAGTTTATGCTAGCAGCGATGCACACGATAAATTCGTCAAAGACTTTGTTTCCGCATGGAATAAAGTGATGAATAATGATCTTGCTTGATGCGTTAGCTTAGGCTTATTTTAAAAAAGGGCTCATTTGAGCCCTTTTTTTGATCCACGAAAAGTGATTTAAAAATGTGGAGGTTTCTCATAATCTATTGGTGGGAACTTAAATTTTTGATCTTTCAAGTCAACCTTTTCTCTTTTTTTAATGTATTTGGACATCACATCAGCGGCATCATCAGTAGCGGATGGGATCTTGTTTTTATCATTATCCAGCTTATCTTTACTCATAATCTCTTTTTTCTAAATAATGACACAGTTTACCTAATCTGCAGAATATTTTGATGAACCATAAATGTTTAGTATGATTCATTGATGAAAATAGCAATCTACCCTGGTTCTTTTGATCCCATTACTTTTGGCCACATAGACATTACTGAGAGAGCCTGTGCACTCTTTGATAAAGTCATAGTCAGTGTCGCTGAGAGCAAGTCCAAAAACCCGCTTTTTAGTGTTGCTGAAAGAATTGATTTAGCGCAAGAGATTTTTAAAGATAATCCAAAGATTGAGGTCATAGGTTATGCCAGCAAGCTAACCGTTGATCTTGCAAGAGAGAATAACGCTATAGCCATTATCAGAGGGTTAAGGGCTGTTGCAGACTTTGAATATGAATTTCAGCTTGCAACTATGAATCGGAGTCTTGCCCCAGATATTGAGAGCATTTTCTTTACTCCCAAGGACACTCTGATATATGTTTCCTCTAGTTTAGTCAAAGAAATTGCTAAACTTGGTGGAGATGTATCTCGCTTCGTTAGCCCGAATGTCAAAGATGCGCTTGCGGAGAAATACTCAACTTAACTCTGGCAATTACTGCAAAAGAAAGAAGCTCGCTGGGTCTGAACTATTCTTTGAATGATGCCTGCTTTACATCTTACGCATTCTTGACCTTCACGATCATAAGCAGCTAATTCAATCTTAAAGTAACCTTGATTGCCATCTGGTTGATAGAAATCTTTCAGCGTTGTCCCTCCAACTTCAATAGCTCTTCGAAGAATTTTTTTTGCTGACGCTGCGATATCTAAAGATTGTTTCTTGGTAATTAATTTGGATCGTTTGGTGGGGCGAATCCCAACATCAAATAGAATTTCATTGGCGTAGATATTACCAATGCCAACCACATGGGATTGATTCATTAGTGAGATCTTAATTGGAGAGTTAACTTTTCGCAGCCTTTTAAATAAGTATTTGCCATCAAAGTCTTCCGACAATGGTTCTGGTCCGAGCTTATCAAGTAAAAAATGATGCTGAGGGTCTGATACAAAGTGCAGTGATCCAAACCTTCGGGGATCATTGTAAATGAGCTTGGCATCTTGAAAAATGAACTCAACATGATCATGTTTTTTATAAAAGTTAGATTCTTTTTCGGCTATTCGAACTGTTCCAGTCATTCCAAGATGAAGCAATATTTGAGAGTCCTCAACATGAAATAGAATGTATTTTGCCCTTCGACTTATTCGATCAACTATTACACCCTTAAGATTTTTAAATGCTTCTAGGTCTACTGGCCATCTGAGATTTGGATTGTGAATTTCTACAGATTCAAGAATTTGATTTTGAAATGTCTGTATTGCTCGAACCGAGGTTTCTACCTCAGGTAATTCTGGCATTAACCAAGTAAGCTATTAATCTCTATAAGATTTTCTGGGCTCAAGGTTCCAGCAGCAAGATGTAAGCGCAGGGTGGTAATCAAGTAGTCATACTTCGCATTGGCTAAATTTCTTTCAGCGCTGTAAAGATTTTTTTCAGCTTGCAAAAGATCAACAATATTTCTTGTGCCGACTTCATAGCCAACTCTAGTAGCTTCCAGGGCACTGGATGCAGATACCACAGCTTGCTTTTGAGCTCTAAGATTTGCTACCAATGTCACAACATTAGAGTACTGACTTCGAACGTCTTGTATAACGTTTCGCTCAGCAAATAGAGCATCTTCCGATGATTTATTTGATTCAGCATAAGCTTGCTTGGTTCTTGAGATCACAGCTCCACCTTGAAAGATAGGCATGGAGAGTTGAAGGCTATAAGTGTCTCTCTGAGTTTCATCAGGAACGGTAATATTAAAAGCACCGCCAGTGTTCAGGCCATCATATGCGTATTGATTAGTTTCTGATTCAGTCTGCGCACCAATAATATCAACTTTAGGCAAATGATTTGAAGCAACACTGCGAGCATTATTTTTTGATGCATATTTTCTTAAATTAGCTGCTTTTAGCCTAAAGTTATTTTCTACCGCTTTTCTTGCCCACTCCTCTTTAGAGGCTGGCACTGGATTGGTAACACTAAGGTCATTCACTAGTCCATCAAGAGATAAAATTTCCTTCCCAACCAGTGCATTTAAGGCTTCCTGAGCAGTGAATACAGTCCCTTCAATTCTAATTCTTGACGCCATGCTGAGATCAAACGCAAGTTGAGCCTCTTGAACTTCAGTGATTGCGGAAAGACCAACTTCATAACGTTGACTAGTTTGGTCCAATTGTTTCTTGATTGCTTTCTCTTCTGATCGCGCTGCATTTAAGTTATCGATGGCTCTTAGAACATTGAAATAGAGCTCAGCAGTTCTAACAATCAATGCTTGTTGAGAGTATGCAAAATCTGCTTCAGCTGCATCTGTTAAAAATTTTGATTGTCGATATTTAAACCAGCTGTCCAGCCTTAGGAGTGGCTGAGTTAGCCGGGCAGAAGTATTGAAGTTATTGTATTGATTTTGAAGGTTTCCGTTTTGATAGTATTCATTCCAATTAGTCTGAGCATTTAAGGTAATGCTTGGCAAAAGAGCTGCTCGACCTTGTACTTTAATTTCCTTTCCAGATAAATAAGAATATTCCGCAGATTTGAATTGAGGATCATTCTCTAGAGCGTCATTGTAAATATCCAATAGGCTATCAGCGAACGCTGAGATACTAAAGAAAGCAGTGAGTACAATTAAAAATTTTAATTTCATAATATATCTGAATGTTTACAGTGACAACATTAAACCTCTTTAGGGGTAGCTATGTCAACCAGAGTATTTTAATACATTGCTAAAAAATCTCCTAAATTAATGCATTTGTTTGTATTTAGTTAGAGTAGAATATGACGTAAAAGTTCATCAAGCTTTGGCGAAACATTTACAGGAAAGTTAATTGGCAAAAGATTACGACTCCCAATCGATAGAGGTTCTATCAGGACTCGATCCGGTTCGAAAAAGACCGGGTATGTATACAGACACCACATCTCCAAATCATCTTATTCAAGAGGTTGTTGATAATTCTATAGACGAAGCTTTAGCAGGGCATTGCTCAAGTATCAAGGTTACTTTGGCTAAAGATGGCATCATATCGGTGGGCGATGATGGTCGCGGCATGCCAACTGACATTCATCCAGAGCATAAAGTTTCTGGCGTTGAATTGATCATGTGCAAACTTCATGCTGGCGCCAAATTCTCGGGCGAAGACTATAATTTTTCTGGAGGCTTGCATGGTGTTGGCGTTTCAGTAGTGAATGCGTTGTCTCAAAAATTATTGGTAGAAATTAAACGTTCTGGGAAGCAATTCGAGATGGCTTTTGAAGGCGGCAACAAAAAGTCTGAGCTCACGGAGGTTGGAGAGGTTGGATCAAGAAATTCTGGAACGATCATAAACTTTCTACCGGATCCACAATACTTTGAAACTGTAACTGTTAATACAGATAGCCTTAAACATCTGTTAAAAGCTAAGGCTGTTTTATGTCCCGGTCTAACCATTCAATATGCCGATGAAAACAAACAAGAAAAAATTTCTTGGACTTATGAGAATGGATTAATTTCCTATCTATCTGAATCTTCTGATGGCATTGATTTACTTTTAGAAGAATCAATATCTTGCAGCAAACTTGCAAAAGATAATGCGCTTGATTTTGTTTTGAACTGGTCTACTCAACCAGTAAAAAATCTGATGAGTGAGTCATATGTGAATTTAATTCCAACTGCTCAAGGAGGCTCGCACTTAAATGGTTTTAAGGCTGGTTTATTGGATGCAGTTAAAGAGTTCTGTGAGTTTAGGAATCTAATCCCTAAGGGATTAAAAATTACTGCTGATGATGTTATTCAGCACAGTACTTTTATTGTTTCATCTAAGCTAACCAATCCCCAATTTGCTGGCCAAACCAAAGAGAGGCTTGATTCTAAAGATCATCAAGGCTTTGTGAACTCTACAACCAAAGATGTTCTTAGTATTTGGTTCAACCAGCATACCGAAGAAGGAGAGAAGCTAGCAGAATTGGCCATTGCTTCTGCGCAAGCCCGGACAAGAGAAACAAAAGTTGTAGACAGGAAAAAGACTTTTCAGGGCCCAGCGTTACCGGGTAAATTATCTGACTGCAACAGCACAAACCTTGATGAGACAGAATTATTTTTTGTGGAAGGAGATTCTGCCGGAGGATCTGCAAAGCAATCTAGAGAAAGAAAATTTCAGGCAATTATGCCCTTGAGAGGAAAAATCCTTAATACCTGGGACCTTGAGAGCAATGAAATTATCAAATCCATTGAAATTAAAGATATCTCAACTGCAATAGGAGTTAATCCAGGTAGTCCTGATATCTCTTCTTTAAGATATGGAAAAGTTTGCATTTTAGCTGACGCTGACTCTGATGGTCTGCACATCGCTACCCTGCTTTGCGCATTGTTTTTAAGGCATTACAAGCCATTGGTTCTTGCAGGTCATATTTATGTGGCGATGCCTCCACTGTTTCGAATTGATTGTTCTAAAGAAGTATTTTATGCGCTTGATGAAGAAGAAAAAGATTCAATTGTTAAAAAGCTAAAATCAAAACCAGGAAAACCAAAAATTGATATTCAGCGATTCAAGGGTTTGGGTGAGATGAACCCATCACAACTTAGGGAGACAGTCATGGATCCAAAAACAAGAAGGCTAGTGCAGCTAACAGTCACAGCATCTGATAATGTAAATAGCATGATGGATTTACTGCTATCAAAAAAGAATGCAGGCGCTCGAAAAGAGTGGCTTGAAAAAAGAGGAAAAATTGTCTCAGTTTAATCATGGAAACAAATAAAAATATCACCTCAATAAGTCTGAAAGAATATGCTGAAGAGTCATATTTAAATTATGCAATGTATGTCATCTTGGACAGGGCTTTACCTCATGTAGGTGATGGCATGAAGCCAGTTCAAAGAAGAATCCTATATGCCATGAGTGAATTGGGCTTAAATGCTGGCTCTAAATATAAGAAATCTGCCAGAACCGTAGGAGACGTGATTGGTAAGTTCCACCCTCATGGAGATAGCGCGGCATATGAAGCCATGGTTCTGATGGCACAGAATTTTTCTTTCAGATATCCTCTTGTAGATGGCCAGGGTAACTGGGGTACTCAAGATGATCCCAAGTCATTTGCTGCAATGAGATACACCGAATCTAAACTTACTGGATTTGCAGATCTACTTTTATCAGAGCTCAAACTAGGAACAGTGGACTGGCAGCCTAATTTTGATGGTTCATTGCTTGAGCCAATAATTTTGCCGGCGAAGATTCCAAGTATATTGCTGAATGGAACTACTGGTATTGCTGTTGGCATGGCTACTGATATTCCTTCCCATAATATTCAGGAAGTCTTAGATGCATGTATACATATGCTAGACAATCCCAAGGCCAGTACCAAAGATCTCATGAAGTTCATCAAGGGCCCAGATTTTAGTAACAATGCTCCGCTTATTGCCTCACAAGAAGAGTTATTAGAGATGTATGAAACAGGTAAGGGTGGTTTCAAAATTAGAGCTCAATGGCTAACAGAGGGAAATGACATAGTTATAAATGCTTTACCTCATCAGGCATCCGGTTCAAAAATTCTTGAGCAAATTGCAGATCAAATGCAAAAGAAAAAAATACCCATGGTGGTTGATTTAAGGGATGAAGGCGATCACAAGGAACCGGTTCGACTTGTGATCACCTTAAAATCTAACAGAGTGGATGCGGGCGAGGTTATGAATCATCTTTATGCAACCACTGACCTTCAAAAAAACTATCGAGCCAATATAAATCTTATTAGTCTGAAGGGTTCTCCAAGAGTTTTTGCTTTGAACGACCTCATATATGAGTGGTTAACATTTAGGCAGCAAACTGTTTTACGTAAATTAGAGCATCGTCTAGATCAGGTTGATGATCGCATTCATATACTCGAAGGATTGCTGATTGTTTATCTCGACCTTGATAAAGTGATTCACATTATTAGAAATAGTGATGAACCTAAAAAAGAGCTGATGAAAGCTTTTAAAATTTCAGAAATTCAAACTAATGCAATTTTAGAAATAAGGCTTCGGCAGCTAGCTAAGCTTGAGCAAATAAAGCTTGAAGAAGAGAAGGGTCATCTAGAATTGGAGAGAGCAGAGTTAGAAAAAATTATTAAATCAAAGGCTAGGCTCAAAACTTATATCAAGACAGAGCTAAAAGAAATTAAAGATAATTTTGGTGATGGCAGGAATTCTCCAATTGAATCAATGTCTGAGGCAAAAGCCTTCTCAGAAGAAGAAATGGTAACTTCAGAATCCGTAACTATAATTCTATCTAAAGGTGGCTGGGTAAGATCTGCAAAGGGCCATGACTTAGATCCTAGCACTCTGACTTTTCGAGGCGATGATAGTCTGCAGCATTTTGCAAAAGGAAAAAATAATCAATCGGCTATTTTCTTTGATTCAGGTGGGAAAGCATTTTCTCTTTCTGCTCATTCACTGCCATCTGCTCGAGGGATGGGAGAGCCTTTAACAGGAAGAGTCTCTTCGGAATCTGGCGTAACTTTTATGGGTGCTGCCATTGGAGCAGAGTCCTCTAAAATCTTAATTGCCAATTCTGCTGGCTATGGATTTGTAAGTGAATTATCAAACGCACTCTCTAATCAAAAAAAAGGCAAAGCTTTTATGAAATTACCAGAGAAGGCAGAGTTATTGCCTCCCTTACCACTTGAAGATTCGCATCGTCATGTCGTTGCAATTTCTTCAATTGGTCGGATGTTAATTTTTGATATATCTGAGCTTCCGGTGCTACCAAAAGGGAAGGGAAATAAAATTATAAACATCCCAAAACCAAAATTATTGGCTGGCGAAGAATCAATGAATTTTATTTGTCTGTTATCTGATTCAAGTACACTCCAAATTCACAGTGGCAAACGCTTTATGTCTTTAAAACTCAAGGATTTAGATAATTATATTTCCAGTCGGGCAAAAAGAGGGATGATGTTACCTCAGGGTTATAGAAAAGTGGATCAAGTGCTGGAAATTGCTACAGAGGACGAAGCTGCCCCTGAATAACTGATCTCAGTATTTTGAGGCCTTTTAGAATTAACTTGTCTTCAATGATCAAGCTTGGAGCGATACGAATAGTATTGTTATTAGCCTTTAAAATCATCAGACCTTCAGCGTAACAACCCTTCATAATGGTATCCAAATTAAAGTTTTCTTTGACGTTCAATTTACAGCCAAGCCATAGACCGGAACTTCTTATTTCTTCAAAACAGTTAAATTCTTTATTAATTTCCTTTAAGCCTGAAACAAACAACTTTTCTTTTTTCTTAACTCCATTCAATAATGTTTTTTTCGTTAATAGAGTCATTACTTTTTCAGCGACCGCACATGCAAGTGGGTTTCCTCCAAAGGTAGAGCCATGAGAGCCTAATTGCATACATTCAGCAATTTTTGTAGAAGTTAACACCGCACCTATGGGTATTCCGCCTCCGATTCCTTTGGCGCAGCACATAATGTCCGGCTTAATACCAAACTGCTCGTAGGCAAAAAGTGTTCCGGTTCGCCCAGCACCTGATTGCACTTCATCGACAATAATCAAAGCTTGATGTTGCTTGCATAACTTTTTAATTTTTTGCACAAAAGCCTTTTGAGCTTTGATAATTCCTGCTTCCCCTTGCACCAATTCAATTACAACCGCAGCAGTATTTTTATTAATTGTTTTTTCTAGCTTTTTTAGCTCATTAAACTGATGATGCTTTATTCCAGCAGGCATTGGCCCATACCCTTCAATAAATCTTTCAGATCCATTAAGAGCAATAGCCATCATAGTTCTGCCATGAAAAGCGTCAGAAAATGCAACGATTTCATTCTTTTTCTTATTTATATTTACGTAAGCATATTTACGAGCTGTTTTGATAGCAGCTTCCACTGCCTCAGCACCAGAATTAGAAAAAAATACCTTTTCAGCAAAAGTGTGTTTGCAAAAAATCTTTGCCAGCCTAAGGGCGGGCTCATTTGTTAAAAGATTAGATAAATGCCAAATCTTCTTTGATTGATCGGCTAAAGCCTTGTTTAATTCAGGATGACAGTGACCCAAGCTAGTAACAGCTATTCCAGAAGCAAAATCTATATACTTTTTATTTTTTTTATCCCAAACGATCGATCCTTTCGCTTTTAATGGAATAAATTCTGCAGGTTTGTATACCGGCATCATATATCGGTTAAAATCTTTACGAGCTGCCATAGAACCCATTGTAATATGATTAAGATTCAAGAAACCATAGAAAATAATTTTTTAATTGAGATTACTCCAAATAGTTCTTTGGAAGGAAAGGCAAGGATAATTTTTTTAGGCAGCCTCTCTTTTATATGTTTGTTTATCGGTGTTTTTTTCTTTTTTATGGGAGCCGCTCTCATTCTTCCCTTTGCTGGTCTTGAAGTGGCTGTCGTTCTTATTTGCTTTTTCCTAAGTTTTCGCTGGAGCCAACAAAGAGAGCTAATTTTCTTAACCAACGAAAGAATTAAATTAGAAAGAGGTCGGCTAATTAAAGAATTTTCATGGGAGGAGTTTCGGAGCTTTACTGTTCTGAACATTGACTTAGATGAGCGAGAAAATAAGCATTTTTCTTTTCGCTCAAAAGGCAAAGCAGTTTCTTTTGCATCTTTCTTAAACGAAGACGATAAATTAGAGCTTCAACAAGAGTTAAAAAGAATTATAGGAAAGCTTAATGCTCTAGGGCCAGGCTCTTAATTTCTTAGCAACCATTTGCATTTTTCCAGACTCATAGATCATTTTCTTTCTACTTTGAACTTCGCCCTCAATTAAAGGCTGAAAATATGCTTTGGCTTTATTTGTTAAACCAAAGCCATCCTTACTAATAAAGCTGGCCGGAAGTTTTTTCTCAACATTTGCAATTTTATTCAAGCGCTCTGATACAACCTGCCATCTGTATGGTGTGTTGCTTCTTCTTTTGATTATTGGCATTACGCCATTCATTCCCTCAACTGCATACTGAACAGCTTTTTTACCCACTTCAAAAGCTTGTTTTCTATCAACTCCTGACGATAGATGACTAGCACTGCGCTGCAGGTAATCTGCAACAGCCCAATGATTTTTAATTTTTAATTTTTGATTGATTAGTCCGGCAAGCCTTGGCGCTACTCCACCAAGCTGACTGTGACCAAATGCGTCTTTTGAATTAGATTCTGCTAAAAATTTTCCCTTGGCATCTTTAATTCCTTCAGATGCAACCACGACACAAAAACCATTCTCTTTGACAGTTTTCTTGACCTTTGCAAGAAATCTTTGCTGATTAAAACTGACTTCAGGCAATAAAATAATATGCGGTGCGCCGGGATGACTGTCTTGAGCCAATACACTGGAGCCTGCTATCCACCCAGCATGCCTACCCATCACCTCTAAAACAAAAACTTTAGTTGAGGTTTCGCACATAGACTCAACATCCAATGCAGCCTCAATAGTTGAAGTTACAACGTACTTAGCAACCGAGCCAAATCCAGGGCAGCAGTCTGTTACAGCCAAATCGTTATCAACAGTTTTAGGTATGGCAATGCACTGCAAAGGATAGTTAAGTTTCTTACTAATTTGAGATATTTTGAGCGCAGTATCAGCTGAGTCATTTCCACCATTATAAAAAAAATAACCGATATTATGAGCTTTAAAAACTTCTATCAGTCTGAGGTACTCATTCAAGCTTTCATCAATGCCTTTTAACTTATACCTGCATGAACCAAACACTCCACCTGGACGGAATTGAAGATCTACAATAAATTTTTTTGATTCTTTGGAGGTATCAATTAATTCTTCTCTTAGCGCTCCAAGGATTCCATTTTTTCCAGCAAATACTTTACCAATTTGAGGATATTTTTTTGCTTCAAGTATCACGGCACTTGCAGAGGCATTAATTACAGACGTCACTCCTCCTGATTGAGCATAAAAAGCATTTTTTTTCATTAGTTTATAAATTAATTAATTTGGTCTATGGTAACAAATGTTAGCTAAAAATATTTAAATATGAAAATTCACATCCTTGGAATTTGCGGAACCTTCATGGGTGGCTTGGCTCAAATTCTTGTAGAAAAAGGACATCAGGTATCGGGATCGGATCATCAGTTTTACCCTCCGATGTCTGTTCAATTAGAGGTCTTAGGAGTGGAGATGATTCAGGGCTATGACATAGTCAATCTACCAGATGCCGATCTATTTGTTATCGGCAATGCTTTAAGCAGAGGTAACTCTAGTATTGAGCACATCTTAAATGCAAAACTTCCCCTTACTTCAGGCCCTCAGATGTTGGGAGAAATGATTAAAGATAAAACGGTCATTGCGGTTGCTGGAACTCACGGTAAAACTTCTACTGCATTCATGCTGTGTGAAATTTTTCAGCATCAAGATATGGATATTGGCTATTTGGTCGGAGGTGTAAGTCAGTCTCTTGAATTATCAGCACGCCTTGGAAGCACTAATCTTTTTGTGATTGAGGCTGATGAATATGATTCAGCTTTTTTTGATAAGCGCTCAAAATTTATTCATTATCATCCTGATACTTTTATTATCAATAATATTGAATTTGACCATGCGGACATATTTTCTGATTTATCAGACATCTTGAAACAATTTCATCATGCTGTGAGAACCGTTCCCGGAGAAGGCAATATTTTAATTCATGCTGATGGAGATAACATTTCGGAACTATTAGAAATGGGCTGTTGGTCTAATACTCATCAGATCGGAACTAAAGAGACTATAGAGCTGGATCTAACAAATAAAATACTGAAGTTTAAAGAGGAAACATTTAACTTAGAGTCTCTTCCATTTTATGGCACTCACAATTATCAAAATGCTCTTATGGCAATCTATGCAGCTTTCTTAAATGGAGTCCACCCTAAAGATTCTTTTGCCGCTTTGCAAAATTTTCAAGGCGTCAAGCGAAGATTTGAAAAGATATATGAAGATAACAACATTACAATTATTGATGACTTTGCCCATCATCCAACAGCCATAGCATCTACTATAGCTGCTGCTCAAGACCATTTTGATGGAAATATTTTAGGTATTATAGAGCTAGGTTCTAATACTATGTCAGGCGGCTTCCATGGAACTAATTTGCTTAAAAGCACAAACTCTCTGGATGGAACTTTTTGGCTCAACCTTTCGGGCGCAGAAGGGGAAGGTCATGAATTTACCTCTGTAAATGCTTTGCTGAATAATTTAAAAGATACTCTAGATGGCTTTGATGTTATCCTCATAATGAGCAATAAAGACAGTAAAAAAATATCGGAACCCCTCATTGAACTCATCAAAAAAAAATAATTTTCCAGTTTTCCCCATTGGAATAGTTGTCCTTCCAGGCACTATTCAGTCATTACAAATTTTTGAACCAAGGTACCTGTCCATGGTGAAAGATTGCATGAGCTCTAGCTCAGGTTTTGTGATTACTCTAAGCAATAACAATGATTCTGGAGAAAGTTTTATGTCGCAAGGCACTTTCGTTGAAATTATTGATTTCAATCAACTCCCAAATGGATTGTTGGGAATAACTGTAAAGGGGTCCCAGAAGGTTTCCATTAAATCTGTTGAGCAAACTGAAACAGGGTTGCATTTCGCTGCGATCGCTCCTATTTCCGAGCCAACTGTTGATGATCAAGCTGTATTAGCTCAATTTCCTGATCTTTTGAATGTTTTAAGTCAGCTTAAAGAGCATCCATCAGTAAAATCTTTGCCATTGGACATTGATTTACTTTCTGCAGAGTCTGTCAGTTATCATCTGGCTGGATTGATTCCCTTGTCAGCAGAGCAAAAACAAAATGTTCTCGAGGCATTTGATGCAACGCAGAGGATGAATATCTTGGCTAAATTCGTTAACCAGATCTCAGAAAATTCTACTTAGATTTTTAGCAGCTGCTTGCCCTTATTTTCACCAGTAAAAAGCCTGTTAAGTGTTTGAGGGCAGTTTTCAATTCCTTCTTGAACATCCTCCCTGTGCTTCAGTTTTCCTTCCATGACCCAGGTAGCAATTTCTTCCAATGCCTTTTGTGATTGAGGAATATAATCAAGCACCAGAAATCCTTGCATAGTTGCCCTTTTAATAATTAGAGAGAATAGGTTTCTTGGTCCAGCCGGCAATCGATTAGCATCATATCCGGAGGATATCCCGCCACATAACAGAATTCTTGCATTGATATTAATGCAAAATAATACAGTTTCAAGAATATCTCCGCCGACATTATCAAAGTAAATATCGATACCATTTTTTGCTAATTTAGGTAGCTCTTCTGCAACATTAGAATTTTTATAGTCTATGACATCATCCACCCCAAGCTCTTTTAACCAAGCGCACTTTTCTTCTCCCCCAGCAATTCCTATAACATGACAACCTTTAAATTTAGCAATCTGAACGGCAACTGATCCAGTCGCCCCTGCCGCTCCAGATACTAAAACAGTTTCTCCTGGCTGAGGATTGCCCAACTCAACTAGCCCATAATATGCAGTAATTCCAGTAGTACCCATTACATTCAGCATGGTAGGAATTGGTAAAATATCAGGAATGACTCTGAATCTTTCATCGCCTGTAGGCTTTGTAATGCAGTGACTTTGCCAACCCACAAATCCAAAAGCTAGGTCACCGACCTTGTATTCTGGATTATTTGATTCAAGAACTCTACCCATGCCACCGGACCTAACTACTTCACCTATTTGAACAGGTGGGAGGTACCCTGGCATATCATTTAACCATGTTCTTTGTGTTGGGTCGAAGGAGAGAAATAGATTCTCTATTAAGATTTCATCTTCCTGAATCTCTGGCATTATTTCAGTGGCTAATTCAAAATCTGAATCTTTTACTAGGCCTTCTGGCCTATTCTTTAAAACCCATTTAGTATTTTTGATTGTCATATTTTTCTCTGGCGTGCTTTGTTGTTGCAACAATCTTATCAGCAAATAAAGTAAATGTTACAGCTTGGATTTTTAATATTTTTTGAAAGGATGCTGCAGATATGATTTTTTTGACTTAGCTCTAAACCAATTTAGACCTCTAAAAACAGAGGGGATGGATATAATTTTTTGTTCTAATTTAAACTTACCAGGATAATCAATTAGCAATATGCCAATGATCATTGTAAGTATGCCTTGCCCAGGTAGAATCAGAAGCAATAATCCACTAATCAGCATCAGGATTCCAATAACATTCTTTACAATTATTATCACCACCCTTGTCTCAGATGAATATTTATCCCAGTTATCAGCTTGCCTTTTTTCATGAATAAAATAGTCTTCAGGAATCTGCGATATAAACCAACCCAATCCAATAATACTGACTATCAAAATTAATATGGATAAACCCCCTATGCCAATTAATATCGATGAATAGCTCGCCAGCCATTCAGTCATAAAGTTTAAATAATCCATTTATATATCTTAAACAAAGACTTACAGAAATAATGCAAAACCTTCTTTTTAATTAATAATAGATTTATTAGCCTAAGTTCGATATTCTGAAGGCTTATTAGAATAAGAAATTACAAGTTTCTTTAACAAATCCTAATTACCTGCTAAAAGCACTATTTTATGAAATTACCTGAATTAAAATCGATTTGTCTCGACGCTCTTGATGACATGAAGGCGAAGGATATTTTATCTCTGGATATTAGGGATATCTCCAACTTTGCAGATTGGTTTATTATTGCCACAGCCTCATCTTCTAGAAATGCAAAAGCTATCTCGAATAAGATTATTGAGGAAGTAAAGCTTAATAAGCTTCATGTTATTGGGGTGGAAGGCCAAGAAGATTCTGAGTGGGTTTTGATAGATTGTGGTGATATTGTCATCAATGTAATGCAGCAAGAAGCTAGAGAGTTTTATGATTTAGAAAGCTTATGGGGTGAAGCAACACTAATCTCAGCTTAATGAAATGTAAGATTATCAGTGTGTCCCATAAACCAGCTGACTGGGAAAAAAAAGCCTTAGATTTTTATTTCAAACAGATACCAAATAACCTCAAGTTATCTTTCGTTGAAGTTAAACCTCCTGCTTCAAAGGCAATGTCTAGAGAAGACACCATTCGCAATGAATCATCTGAACTCCTTAAGCACTTAGAGCAGGGTGCCTTTAAAATTCTATGGGATAGAAAAGGAACTTTAATTTCTAGCGAATCATTGGCAAAACTCTTTCAAGAAAAAATAGATCTTTCGGAGAATATTAATATGATTATTGGAGGGTCTTATGGCATATCTGAAGAGCTATTAGCACAAGCAGATTTAAGTTTGTCGGCTTCTCACTTAACCTTTCCTCATAGACTATTTAAAATTTTGTTGATGGAGCAAATATACAGAGCCAGTGCAATAAATCGTAACCACCCTTATCATAAGTAATGATATTTGAAGAGCGACAGATTGAGAAAAATAATTTTTCATCCAGAGCTATCTTCCTTTTCGCCTTAGTTGGGGTAAGTTTTTTAGCAGTATTATTTCAGGTTTTTTCTTTGCAGGTTTCTAGCTATACCAGTTATGAGCTTGCAGCACTTAACAATAAGAATTATGCGATTCCCATTCAACCCCTAAGAGGCGAAATTCTTGATAGAAAAGGCCATCCAATAGTTCGAAATGAGCCTACCTTTGACCTAATAACGCAACCAGATTTAATCACACAACCTGAATTATTTCTTGAGCTTATTAAACCAGTTATTTATCTCTCAGAGGTCGAAGAGGTTCAGTACCTAAAAAAATTTAAAGAAAAAGCTTTTGTGAACAAGGAGCTGGTTTTAAAAAAAAATTTAAGCCCAGAAGAAATTGCGCGATTTAATGTTCGCAGCTTTAACTTTACAAATGCATTTATAGGCAAGCGCCATAGGCGCATAAGTGATTATCCTCAAGTTTTTGCTCACGTGCTTGGCTATACATCCAGATCAAATAATCAGTATGACTTATCCATGGAAATCCCACGAAGTCATTGGGTAGATGCTGAATTAACTTATGCCAACGGACTTATTCAAGGAAAAACAGGGCTAGAGGAAACTTATAATCAGCATCTCTCGGGAACTCATGGAACAAGAGTATATGAAATCAACTCGCGAGGCAGATTAGTAAAAACCTTAGAATATTACCCTCCTGAAAAAGGATTAGATTTGCATACTCATCTAGATATCAAGGCTCAGATCAGTGCAGCAAATGCTTTGGGAGATAGAAAAGGAGCAGTAGTAGCAATTGATTTAAAGTCTGGAGGAATTAACGTTTTATATAGCGCTCCTACTTATTCTGTGAATAAGCTTTCTAATGGAATGTCTGTAGATGAATTTCAAGATTTAATCAAAGACCCTAACAAACCATTTTTTAATCGAGCATTGCAGGGTCGATATCCACCGGCCTCTACCATCAAGCCAGCAATTGGAATGTTTGGGCTAACCAATCAATTAATTAATTGGAGAGAAGAGATTGATGATCCCGGTTTTTTTACATTACCTGAAAATGGAAGGATTTATCGTGGCTGGAAGAAGGGTGGGCATAATAACGTTAATCTAAAAAAAGCATTAATGGTTAGCTCTAATACATATTTTTTTAAGCTTGCCTATCAATCAGATATGAAGGATTTGGCTTCTTACTTCTCATCATTGGGATTTGGCAGTTCGGTATGCAGGGATTGCTATGAAGAGGATTCAGTATTTGTTCCTTCGCCAGAGTGGAAATATAAGAATTTTAATGTTCCATGGTTTACTGGGGATACAGTGAACATTGGAGTGGGCCAAGGGTATTTAGTTGCGACTCCTATGCAATTAGCAAATTATATTTCTATCTTAGCTAACAAGGGCAATTTGCCTGCACCAGCATTGGTTAAAGTTGAGAATCAAAGTCTAGATGGCAATAAGAGCCAAGAGATTAGTCTATCCAAGCAAGACTGGGTAAAGATGCATGATGCCTTAACTGCAGTCATCGAGAGTGATTTCGGAACTGCCCGCAGTATTAGAAATTTAAAAGATTTTCAGGTTGCTGGAAAATCAGGCACAGCAGAGCTAGTAAGCCTTGATAGTAAGGAAGCATATTTAGAGGTGAGAGATAAAGAATTACTCAGAGATCACTCTATTATCATTGCTTTTGGACCAATGCCTAATCCACAATATGCAGTATCAGTTGTTATCGAGAATGGTGAAAGCGGGGGTGCTGTTGCAGGCCCAGTTGCCATAGAAGTATTAAAGAGCTTGCTAAATGAGTAACAGGTCAGCAAAAATTTATTTTGATCCTTATTTATTCTTTAGTCTTTTTGCTCTCTCTGCGCTTGGATTATTTTTTTTATATTCAGCCTCTAATGCAGACACTTCGATTGTTTTAAAGCAATCAGTTTATGTTTTTCTTGGATTTGCAATAATGCTTTCAGTCAGCCAGGCAGACCCTGATGTGTTTCGCAGAACATCTCTAGTATTTATAATATTTTCTGTCCTGCTGCTTGGCATAACATTTTTAATTGGCCCAGAAATTAATGGAGCTCAGCGATGGGTAAGACTTGGGCCTTTTTCCTTTCAATCTTCTGAGCTACTTAAGTTGGCTTTGCCTATATTCTTAGCAAACTTTCTCTTTGATAAAAGACTACCCATTCAATCAAGGGAGATTGTCATTTCATTGGCAGTTATTTTTATAGCTTTCATACTTGTTGCGCGGCAGCCTGACCTTGGAACGGGATTAATTGTGGGGCTATCAGGTTTATTTGTTTTATTCTTATCAGGATTAAGTTGGTCTTTTATGGGAGGAGCGTTTATTGCTTTAATTATTTGCTCTCCATTGATTTGGAATTTTTTATTGCAACCTTTTCAGCAACAAAGAATTGCCACTTTATTTAATCCTGAATCCGATCCATTTGGAGCAGGCTGGAATATCATTCAGTCAAAAATTGCTATTGGATCCGGAGGAATTTTTGGCA
>Ga0206130_10002871_pt1 | contig 23391 bp, 26 predicted proteins | sample Helgoland_Spring_9_FD_148637 | JGI IMG/M metagenome (GOLD analysis project Ga0206130, IMG submission 148637) | Pelagic subsurface seawater microbial communities from Kabeltonne, Helgoland, North Sea - Helgoland_Spring_Bloom_20160512_1 | ecosystem: Environmental > Aquatic > Marine > Epipelagic ... | reverse complement strand
CAGCTAGACTTAACAAAACGACCTTTACATTGTAGTGATGCAAAGCGTGAAATATTATATGTAAAAGAAAACGATGAATGGGAAAAAGAAGAAAGTAAAACAAAGTTAAATCGTGCAATATCAAGTGTTGGACGAAAAACACTCAAACACTTTCCAGAATGGATGAAAACCCATCCAAATTGCAATGATAGTAATTCCCAAGAGAATGAAGAGTATCATTCATTAATAAAAAATACAATAACCCAAAATACGGAGGATAATAAGAATAAAGTAGCAAAAAATATCATAAAAGATGTAGTTATAGATAAATAAAATTGAAATAATAATTAAAGATTAATTAATAAATCAAATTATGAGAACTAGATCATATTATAGAAAAAAAAAGGAAATAAATACATCTATATATAATAATTATATGAGAGTATTAGTTAATACTTATAATAATAATAAATTAATAGTTAATACTGTTGCATTATATATGACATGGATTATGATACATTATACATCTAGTCATATTTATAGTACATATTGTACTAATTTATCTTTTTGGGGGTTTATTTCATCACCTATAATAGTAACAACACCTATATGTAGAGGTCTAAGTTGGATTATTTATACTGGATCCGATAAAATATTTAATATGTGGAATGTAATGGGTACATTTCTACTAACATATGCTTCTTCATAAATAATTTTATATTTTTATAAAAATTATTTATTTAGTTTTGTTAACAGCGGCATTAGCAGCATTAGCATCAGTAGCATCAGTAGCATCAGTAGTAGCAGTAGTAGCAGTAGTAGCAGTAGTAGCAGTAGTAGCAGGAGGAGTAACGTCAGTAGGAGTAGGAACAGTAGCAGGAGGAGTAACGTCAGGAGGAGTAACGTCAGTAGGAGTAGGAACAACCGTAGCAGGAGGAACCGGTTTCGCTTCCTCTTTTTCTTTAATAACATTTTCATATAGACTTTTGTATTTACTTACCATGTCTGGTACATAATAACTTTTTAATTCAGGCATTATATTTTTTACACCAACTTTATCTCTATCTTGAGTGCCATCACTAGCTTCATCATTATCTATTGCAGTTTTTAATGTAGTTTCGTTGTCTGATGCAAGATACATATCGCCTATTTTAGTATGACTAACGTATTGGCTCTTAATATCAACTGATGCTCCGCCTTTTTGATTATATTTTAAACCACCTCTCATTTTTCTAGATCTTCCTCCGTTTTGTTGTACAGGAGGTTCATCACCTTTATATTCAGCATATAATTGAGATGTATATGTTTTCCCGTTATCCGTTTTTTTAGGACCACTTTCTAATAGTACTATTGATGATTTACTATCTTTTGGTGTAAAAGCTTTGGATTTTTGTTCTTTTATTTTATCAGAAGATAATCCGTTATCATTGATTACTACATTTAATGGATGTTTTTCTAATATTTTTGTATTTATTTTCTTTCCATAAAGATCATCAATATATTTTTTCTTTTGAACTTCTAATTTATTTAGTTCTTCTGGTGAATCATCTAAAGAAAGAGTCAATAATTTATTCATTAAGATTTTTTGATTATATGTTGGTATACCATTTAAAAAATTAGTTATATCTTTTGCTTTTTTAAATGATTCTTTTGCACTATCAAATGCACCCCTCGCCTTATCCATTACCTTACCGAATATACCGCCTTTACGTGTGAATCTTTTTCTTCTTTTTGTACGTTTATTAGTATTTCTTTTTTTTCTACTCTTAATTTTTGATTTTTGTTTTTTTCTAGTATATTTTGTCATATATATTATTTATAAATTAATATATATGAAATATTAAATTAATTGGGTTTCGCTTTCGTTTGGGTTTTCGCTTTCGTTTGGGTTTTTGCTTTCGTCTGGTTTTTTAATTATTTTCATTTTTGATAATTTTTTCTCTCTGTTTTCTTTTACCTTTTCTTCTTTTAATTTTTGTTTTTCTATCCGTTCTTTGTCTTTTTGTTCTTTTAAAATTAGTTTTTGTTTATCCTTTTCTAATTTAATTCGTTCTTTTTCAATATCTTTCTCTCTTTTAATTCTTAGTTTTTCAATATCTTTTTTATGCTTTAATTTTTCTCTTAATTGCAATTGGTCTTTTTTTTGACGTTCCTTTTCCAAAAGTTGCGTTTTACGTAATTCAGTTTTCGCCAACCGTTTTAATTCTGATTCTCTTAGTTTGTCTTCTTTAATCGTAAGTCGTTCTTGTTTCTTACGTTCTTTTTCTTCTCTTTCTTGATTTGGTATTTGATCAATATAATAATCAAACAATAATCGCTTTACTTCTTTTGCGCGATAAGCCTCTTTTTTCTTTTCTCGTTTTTCACTATCGTCTATTTCATCATGAATCAACTGTAAATCTTGTCCAATGCGAAGTAATTCATCTGGATTATCAGCAACTCCTGGTAATTTTTCTAATACAAGAGCAAATAATTGCTGTACTGGCTTCATTACTTGATTTGTAATATAATGTGCATAGTCAATTGTTAAGTTGTGCTCATTAATATAACTAGGAAGTTCTATTCTATCTCCTTGCAATTTACTACCAGAATTATTTACAATATAAACGTAAGGAATTCTATCACCTGATGCTGGTTTATTACCAGGATCACGTGCGCCAATTCTATCAGCCAATACTTTATGTGCAATACGCGTTGGATCTTTATATTTTGAACGCAATGATTTTGAAACAATTAATTTTTCAATAGGATAATTTTGATCAATCATCTTTTGTAAACATTCTTGTAAAAATGCAACCGCTTTATCAATATCTTGTTCCTTCATTAATATCTCAATTATACCACCATATATGTCTTTTACGATGTTAGCATTATCGCGTCTCTTTAATACAATACCCATACTTTTTTGTTCACATTTATTTGGATCTGTTTCATATAACATACCAACATATCGCTTTTTAGATAATAAACAGAAAGGCATAAATGTCTTTTCATATTCTAAATCGTGAGGTTTTTTCAATGATTTAGATGCACGTTTACCTAGTTCTTGAGCTAATTCTATAGTTGCTGCTAATGCATCCTGTCCTACAATCTTTTCACCTGTTTCTATATTTTCAAAATTAAATGTAAAGAATACTGAATCTGTGTCTCCATATACATAACGCGCGCGTGTTCTAACTTCTCCTAACGCTTTTGTATTACAAATCGTGTCTCCATAAATATCTTCAATCGTACGAGTCGCATAGGTTAACAAATTACGACCTTTTGCTGTAGTTGAAGCAGCTACGTCTTTTTCATAAAAGGTACTAGTCTTTGCGCCACATTGACCATATAGTGAATTCGCCGTTAGTTTATAACTAAGTTGACGCTTATCTAATATATTTTTCATAAAATCATCGGTTTGTTGAGGAATTAATTTACGTGTTGCTTTACGCGCACCTAACAATTCTTCCAAAATGGAAGGCATAATTCCTTTCTTTCCATCAGTATGTTGTGCCCATCTGCATATTTTATAACCTACTTTGGTTTTTACAGCAGCCGCTGCTTTTGAACCATTGGGATCTTTAATATATTCATATGTATCATACGTAATATCAACATATTCATAATCAGGCAAATTATCATATATAAATTCACCCTGTTCGTTACGTTCACCACTAATTTTTTGTTCTCCTGTATATTTATCAATTACTATATTACCTTTTTCATTATATTCTTTCGTCCATACTTTTGTATCATGTGATAAATTCTCACTAATCATGGATGAAGGATATAGTGATGCATAATCAACACATGCTACAGGATTATCCAGATATAAATCGGATTTAGGATCAAGAACAATGGCACCTTCGTATCCTTCATTGGATCCTCCTTTATTTAATGCAGGCATTAGTGTATTTTTTTCACGACACTTTTTAGCAATAAAGCTAGTAAGTTTAATTCCTTGACCTCTCATGACCAAGAAATCAATTGGTACGCTGCAAATTTTTGACATTTCAATAAATCCAGTAATTACATCTATTTTATTAAGCAGATGGTGAACAAGGTTACAATCCTGAATACAATATTTTGCAACTATACCACGACCGATAGGACCTTCTTCTGTATATCTAAAAATATCTTGCGGAGTAACATCATCCTTTGCTAATCCCCATCTTACTTTTTTATCCATATTTAAATATTCACATCCGTCTATGGTAAATGTTTTTTTGTCTTTGTCTATTTTTATAATTTTAAATTTAGCACCATCTTTATAATAATCTACACTATGGCTAGATTCTTCAAAATGTACATAACTACCTACATCTAGTCCCATCATATTTTTAGTAAATATTCTTGTAAAATGTTTACCAGAAGGTTTAGTAATAAATGTTTTGAGATCAATCACGTCATCTCCTATAAAATAACTAGCAACATTATCTAGTTTATAAGATGATAGATTATAATCTCGTCTAAAATAATTATATAAATCTACTTGAACGCGACCAGTCATTTTAATATATTTTAAATCGTGTTCGCCACTTGCAAGTATTATTTTACTTTCTTCTATTTTTTTGATCTTACCTTGTTGTTCTTTACCACATACTTCGTTGGAAATGCGCGATAATTGTAGAAATTCAGATACACATTTATTTTCTTCTGCGCGTTGAAACATAAATTGATAATCAAATCCAAATATATTATAACCAATTACAATGTCTGGATCTTCCCGCTGAATTAATTCAGTCCATGCAAGTAATACTTTTTCTTCAGTATCATACGATTCTATTTGATAATTCTTAACATCTTTGGATTTTTCACAATCTTTCAGTGCAATACAGTGGTTTAAATATGGTTCGGGTGTACCATATTTCATAAAGGTTGAACCGATAAATGTTACTTTATCGCCTTTTACTTTTGGAAAAATCCTAGATAGTGTAATATCAACTTTACTAGACTTATCATTTTTTGACATATCTGAATTTAATATATCAAATAAAGTAATATTATTATCATCTATACTTATTTTGTTACTATAACCAAATGATGTACCAACATCGTCATCTTCATCTACTGATTTTAAGAAAGCTTCTTCACCATCATGAAAATCAACAATATTAAAATCCTTTCTTTGAATATCCTTATTTGTTTTAATTTCTCCAATTGTAAAATTATTCAAAGCATCTACCTTTTTAATCACTTCATCTTTAGTTATCGTATCTTTGATAAATATTTGATCAATAGTATTTAACTTATCATCGTCATCAATAACATTAAATGCAGTATATAAAATATATAACATAATTTCTACTTGTTTTGATTTTGGCATTTCATTAATAACATTATCGGCCCAATAATCTATTATCTGATCTGCAAGTCTAGCGTAATTTTTTTTTGCCATTGGAAAGTCACCATGACTACTGCTCGCTTCAATATCAAAACTACATATTTTATATGGAACTTGGGTTTCCTTATCATTTAATGCTTTTATATCATCTTTTGAAATATTGTATTCATAGGTACATGTAGTAATTTTGTCTTCTTCATCTTCAATGTGATCTGCTATTTTAATCCATCCAGATGGACTAATGTCGTGAACATGAAAGAATCTAAGAAGAGGAGGAATATTACCCTCGTATAAATAACAATATTGTTTTTCATTAGATAATCGTTTTGATTTAAATACAAAGAGACCTTTGCGTGTTTTAAATAAGAATCTTACTTTATCCATCGCATTTTTGTTATTGAATGATACTTTGATAAATTTATGATTTTTATAATTATCAAATCCATACAAATTTTTCTTTTCAACAAATTTATATTTAATAATATCATCGCGGATTGACGTAACTTTTGATTTTATTTCACTAATTAACACCGCTTTATCATTATTATCAAAATTGTCATCTACTTTAATGTAAAAGAATGGTTTATAATCATCTATTTTAATACAAACACTTTCTCCAATTTCGTTGATTCCAAATAATTGAATAATAAATTTTTTGGAATAGTTATCTGAATTTATACTAACAGACGAATCGTCGTCATAATTTACTTCGCCGCTGTCTGATTTATCAGAAATTTTAAAATCAAACAATCTGAACTCTTTCATACTCATATTGTAATATTAGGTTTATATCATACATAATAAAAATTTATTAATCAATTTTCTAATAATATATTATTATGACATTTAAATAATATTTAACTATATTAATGCTACAAATTGCGCATCGCGGGTATGGAAATAATATATATAATGATAATTCATTTGATGCTTATGAAAATGCTTTTAATAATAAGTTTGATATGATTGAAATGGATGTTCAATTATGTAAATCAGGAGAAGTTATTATATACCACGATATATACATTAAAAATAAATTAATACGAAATATAAATTATTGCGATCTTCTACCGACCGGTATAAAAACATTCAAAAATTTTCTTATTGAAAAATACAATAAAAATATGAATATTTTATTAGATATTAAAGGCACTCATATCAATGTTGTTGATAAAATATTAATATTATGTAATAAATTTAATGTAAATTACAGTAAAATTTGGATGAGTAGTTTTAATAAAATAGTTATAACAGATTTAATTAAATTTAAAAATATATATAAATACGCGGTTGGTCTTATAAGTGATAATAATTTTTATTATGATGAAATTAAATATCAATTAGATAAAATAAACTTTATATCAATTAACTTTGAAATGTTAATATCAAGTGGTGAAGAATTATTAAACGAATGTAAACATAGAAATATAAAAATATTTGTATGGACTATTCAAAACAAAGATCAATATGAATTATTACAAAATATACATATTGATGGATTTATAACCGATATTAAATTAAATTAATTTTTCTAATGTATCATATGTTTTATTTACGTTATCAACCTTGTATCCTGATACTAATTCGTGATTTATAATTTGATGATCGTTGCCGTCTTCATCATATTTATCACCAAAATATATGATTTTATCATATGTTTCTTTATATTTTAATAAATCAATTACTTGTACTTTATCATATTCTGCTGGGTAAACGCCTATACCAACAGTTCCTCCATAATTAATGCTTAATTTATCTAATATATTTAATCTTTTTGCTTCTTCTCTCAAGGTTGTTAATAAATTCTTTCTTATATTAAATGTCTTATCCAAATCTTTAAAATATTGTCGTTCAGTATTAGTTGCTTGCATTCCAATTAAACTTATATATATAATACCATTTCTTAGATCAATAAAATGACCAGTTACATTATATGTTACGGTTGATATAAATTGTAATGCTTTTTTTATTATTATATTTATTTTATCATATAAATAATGTTCTCTTATATTTTTTGAATAAATATTATTTAAATTACTGTCATAATACATGCATCCACATTCTGTAAAATAATGATCAAACTGTATTTTATTATAATCTAATTGCTTTACTATTTTTTCTAATGATCCGCCGCCCACTATACCTATTTCATATTTATCTTTTAATTTATTCAATAAATTGTATCTATTTTCATCATATATTTTATCACCGCTTTCTACTAATGTTCCGTCTACGTCAAATAATATAATATTTTTAGACATTATATTATTATTATAAATTATAATACTTAATTTTTACGCTTAGTTTGTTTTCTTTTTTTGCGCTTAGTTTGTTTTCTTTTTTTGCGCGTAGTTTGTCTTTTTTTTCGTGTCTGTGTATGTGTTTTAGCCATAGTAGATGGACATAGCGTTAACATCCATTTAAATAATGACGTATTATCTCTAGGGCCATTATATAATACCTGATTGCCGTTTTTAATTGCAAATATATGAGGAAATCCAATTACATTAGATGTGTTAACATTTAGATGATTCATATATTTCATATTTATAAAACTCACTATACCTTGATTATTTGATACTTTTGATAGTTTTTTTGCCGCAATTTTCCATTCAGGATGCAACATTTCGCAATGAAAACATCCAGGCATATAAATTGCAATAATATTACAATGATTTGTTTTAAGACTCTTATTTATTTTACCAATCTTAGATTCATTATTATTAATTTCTAAATATTGTACCATATATATTATACTAATATTTTTATATAATAAATATATATGTATAAAAATTATAAACTCTATATTGCAATAATTATATTTTTAATGGGATTTTATGTTATGGCTTCTTATAAACAAGATGTATTATATGAAGGATTTGATACAAATAGATGTCCAAATATGTTGATACAAATAGGAGCTAATTATTATTTATATAATTCTAATAACGCAAAAGTACCAGGAGTAAATCCAATTCGTTTTAATAATTTAGAAGAATATACAGAATTTTTAGATTGGCAAAAAAGCCAAGGAATTAAATGTCCAGTTCTTTATTTACAAAAAACGTATGATACACAAGGATCGTCTGTATATAAAATTAGACCAGACCCAAATGACCCAGAAGGAGGATTACCAAGTACCATACAAACCGCACCAGTTGATAAACAACAACCTACACAAACGCAGTTAATTGACGGAGGTCGCGATGATAAACCATATAATTTAAATTCTTACCCAGGATTTGATCCACATGGATTATATATAGGCGTTGACACTCCACTTGATAAATTGTTTTATGCTAATGAAAATTCTATATTAAGTGATAATGCAATGGACCAAAATTGGGGAGGTATAGATTATAGTAATCAAGTTGCTGATATAGCTAATTCTAAAGATAAGAGGATGGATGGTCAACAGTTTAAACCATTTTATATTTATAAGAATAATTTAGAATAATTTCGTTATAAAAAAATAATATATTTATTCCTTTTTTATAACATATATTAAATGTCAGAAACAAAAGAGATTTCAACACAAACAAATGATGAAGACATTGACATAAATACTCCTGTAGAATTTAAAAATAAAATAGATAGTAAATTACATAAAACCATATTTAATAAAAGTATTGTCAAAAATGTAATACTAACCGAGTATGTCGTTGAAAATTTTAGATATTTTTTGGGAACGTACTATTCTATATTACATAAAATAATTATGTTAATGGGTCTTTTTATTATTATTTTTAGCAACGATGTATTAAGTCTTACATGTTTATTAGTTATTTTGTTTTTAGATTCCGTTAGTAATATTATAATGTATGATTGTCCATTGACCATGTTAGAGAAAAGTTATTTAGGGCATTCGTTTACGTCATCTAGACTAGAATTTCTACAGAATATTGGTATATTATATACCAACTCACGTGTATATGATACACAATTAGAATTAATTATAAATGTTAGTTCTGCATGTATATTTAAAATTTTATGTTTATCAGTATTTAAATTAAAACAAATAAATTAAAATAATATTCCAAATATATTTTATTATTTTAATGAAAAACTGGAAATATGTTAAAGAATCGTTAATTATCAATTATAAAACTTGGATAGCTCTAACTATATCATCATACTTTATATGTGATTATAAATTGTTAACAGGTATATACAGTTATATAATAGGGTTATTATATATATATTTTGGTCACATATATTATCATTCGCCATTGTCTACTACTTATTATTATATACATTCATATCATCACGATCATACTGATAAAAATAGTATATTATTTGAGGTTATAATGGAATTTGCAGGAACAATGATGCCAATAATTATAGGTTATTGTTTATTTAAGTGGAAAAATATAGTACTTGGATTTAATCCATATGTTTATTTATTCTTTGCGTTATTTTATTCAACTGTGCATATTATTAATTATACATATTTGCGGTGTAATAATATGCATATGGATCATCATTTAAATACTGCAGGTAATTATTTTCCTGATATATGCGACTTAATATTTAATACAAAGCATAATCCATCAGATGTTGAAAATACAGATCATTGGATACCAAATATAATAATAATTACTCTCGTTGTATTATTATTTAAAAATATATATAGAAAATCAGATAATAAAAAATTATTAAATATACTTGGTTTTATTGTTTATGGATTGCTATATGATGCGATAATAATATTTAGTATATATTACTATATTAAAGATTTATTGTATAATGATAATTTAAATAAAAAACATTTTGAAAATAATATATCATTTATTAAAAATAAAATAAATAATACACGCATGAGATATTAAATTTTTTATATAAAATATAATATAGATATTATATAATGAAAAATACTAGAAGAAAAAATAAAAATACTAGACGAAAAAATAAAAATACTAGGAAAAAAAATAAAAATATTAGGAAAAAAAATAAAAGTGTTGGAAAACATGATTTTGTAAAATGTGGTCCTTTATCTGGCAATAAATCATATACATGTTTTACGAGTAAACAACTATTTAAATTAAAAAATATATGGAATAATAGAAGACCTGATAAAAAAATTACAGAAAATGATCCACGTGGAATATGGAATAAAATTAGAATATATATGCAACAATCTTGTAATCGCGAATCTTGTTGGTTAAAGCAAAATATATTTAAATTACATTTAGATAAATCAGAATTTAATATATTTGCACCATTAATGCCTTTAAAATGGAACGAGAATAAAAACGAATGGTTAACCGGTGATGATATAGAGAAAGTTATGAAACAGTATGAAAAAAAATATCCATATTTTGAATTTATTGGACCTACCCCGATAGATTATGATACAATAGAAAGTTACGGTATATGCGTTTGGGAAGAATTATGTAAATTTAACTTACAAAAAACTATACAGCGTGGTATTAAAAAAATAGGAATAATCTTTAATTTAGATAAACATACTGGACCAGGAACACACTGGGTATCAATGTTTATAAATTTAAATAAATATGATATTTTTTATTATGATAGTACCGGATTTGGAATACCAAAACAAATAAAAAAATTAGTAGACAACATTAAACAACAACAATTATTATTAAATAAGAATAAATCATTTACATTACATGTTAATAAAAATGAACATCAGTTACAAAATACAGAATGTGGTATTTATTCTATACATTTTATAATTAATATGCTTACAAATAAAAAAACATGGGAGGATTTTCAAAAAACTAGACTAACCGATAGCTATATTGAAAAATATAGAGATATTTATTTTAATGACAAATTATAAACTATATAAATACATATAAAGATATATATAATTATTTATTATGTCAAATAATTTATTTTTGGATAATTCTATATTAAAAAAAACAATACCAAATGTTGCTATATTTGAATTTGAATATCCATATGTTTATATAACATTTAATCATGAGAATATAGTAGATGATAAGAATTTGGATATTTTTTTTCAAACATGGTTAGATATATACAAGGAACAAAAACCATATATTATTATATTTGATGGAACAATGGTAAATTATACAAAACCATCATTTATATTTAAATTTGCAAAGTTTATGAAAAAATTACGAAAACAAGAACCCCAATATTTACAATATAGTATTATAATAATAGATAATTCATTAATGCGAGGTATAATGAACATGGTTTTTAGAATACAAAAACCAGTAGCGCCAGTATATATGTGTAAAACAGCAGATGAATTATTAGATTTACATAATCAAATTCATAGAAATAGTGCAAAAAGTATAGCAATAGAAGAACGGGTTGTAAATGAAGAAGAAATTAAAAAAGTATATTTTGATAATAATTATATTGAAGAAATTGTTTAAATATAAAATAATATATTATTTAATTATGGTAAATAATATATTTACAGAAAACGAGAATAAAGCTCTTTTATGGGAAATATTACAAGACTCGTTTAATAAAGTTGATCAAAAGGATTATAATAATTTTAAACAATTTTTTGAAAAACATATTCAACATTTAAATTCAGAAATGCAATCAACTGGTATTGGCGAATTAATAGAACAAAATAAATTTTTTATACAAAATACTCTATCATTAATTAAAAAAAATGACTGGAAACATAAGTATACTTCACTATATACATCTGATCAAATCAAAGAGAAAAATATAAATGAATTTGAACAACGGTTTGAACAACGGCAAGCAGAATTTTCTAATTTAATAAATATAAATAAACCCAAAGAACCATCATTTGAAGATAGTAGTGATAATTTTAATGAAGATATTAATGAACAACTGGAGAGAATGCGGAGAGAAAGAGATAAAGAAATTATTTTTAAGGAAGAATCCGATAATTCTTTTAAAAAAATTCAAATACTTGATGAACCTATACATAAAAAAAAAGTAACATTTGATAGTTTGGTTGATACTGTAGAAACAGATACCAACATTGTAGATATTATAGAAACAGATAACAAATCTAAAGATAATTATATGAAATATTCAATTTTAACGGACTATATTAATGACATTAAAGGAGATATTCATATTATTAAAACTGAAATTAGTGAACTAAAACTACTAATGACTAACTTTATAAATAAAGAGAATTAGTGTGTAATTAATTATTTTCTTATTAGATTATATTATGGATAAAGAAATAAATGATGTTGATAAATATTATAAAAAAAAAGCATATTATACCAAACTTAAACAAAATCAAGTTACAAGAATAAGAAAAGACGGACTATTAACAAAACAAGAAAAGAAGGAAAAGGCCAAAAAAATCAAATTACCGTGTATATTTTGTAAAAAATTAATAGGCACTATTTTTGAAAAAAAAGATAATCATTTAATTGCGCGATGTGGTGGAGAATCTAGTGGATGTGGTAATACTATAAATGTACAATTATATGCATATACTTCAAGTGAAAATATAAAAAACATATTTTTAGATGAAATAAATGAATTAAAAGAAAATATAATAAAATTAAAATGTTCTACATTATTTCAATACGTAAGTAAAGAGCAGGCTATCAAAGATTTTGAAAAAATAAACGAGGAATTAAGTATTAATTCCTCAATATATTTACATATATTACGTAAATATAATGACCATTCATCAAATATTAATTATGTAGACGATGAATTAGAAGAATTTATAAAAGAATATAATAATAATATATCTAAAATAAAAGAGTATTTTGAAAAATATAAAACAGAACCATCACAATCATATTTAAATGATATAGTAAGTATTTATAATGATGTTATAAAACCATTAAATGTACAAATTAGGACAAAAAAATATAAGAATATGGAAGTTGTTATTGAAAATGATGATGGAACCTATATACATAAATTAAAATATAATACCCATACTCCTGCAGATGTTGAAGAATTTTATGATATTGAAGATGAATATAAATCATATAGTTTATAACTCTTTACGTAAAAATATAACACATATAATAATATTTATGGACCTGCAAATTTATATAAAGTTAATATGTAAACAATAAGTTATCATATTAACAAGTGACTGGGAACATTGTATATGAAATTAACTATATTTGTAAAACAATATAATAAGAATATATTATATTCTTTATAAATGAATATAATATCCGAGTTAATTAATTATGATTACATTTATCCATTAGCATGGGAAGATCCTCGTGTTGATAATGAAGTATTAAAAATTAATAATAATGATGTTATTTTAGGAATAACCACAGGAGGTGACAATATATTAAATTATTTAGTTCATTCTCCTAAAAAAATAATTTCATGCGATTTTAATTGTCATCAAAATTATTTATTAGATATGAAAATGAGTGCAATGAGTAACTTATCACAAAATGATTATTATGAAATGTTCTTTAATAAAAATATAAATATATGGTATTTAAATAGGTCAAAACTATTAGATTCCTTAAGATTAAAAGGATCCGTACTGTTTTGGGAAAATAATGGAGATGATGTATTTAAATCTTTTATTTATTCGGGTACCTGTAAATATGCAAAATATCTCATGTATTTTATACCTAATAACTTATTAAATTTATTTAATATCCCTTTTATTAATATTGAACAACAAAAAGAAGCATATGAAAATATTAGACCATCTATTTTATTTATTACTGGATTTTTAGATTTTGTATTATTTACTCTTGGATTTGTTAGTTTATTTGGCGTTCCGAATGAACAAGTAGAAACAAATGCTGAGTTTAAATGTATTAATTTTATAGATTTTATTTGCAGAAATACAATGTTAAGTGATAATTATTTTTATAGCGCATACGTACATGAAAAATTAGAAAAGAAAAATATTCCTGATTATTGTAAATTAGAAAATTATGAAAACGTAAAAAATCAATTAGATAAAGTATCAATACATACGACTACATTAGAGGATTGTATGAAAAATATAGAAGATAATAGTGTTACAAAGGTATCATTATTGGATCATATGGATTGGATGAGTGATGTAACTATTAATAATGAAATGGTTCAATTAGAAAGAATTGTCAAGTCAGAACATACAATTATTTATAGAAGTTTTTCAAATTATATACCAAAAAAATGCTTAGAAAAAATTACAAATTGGAGTGATGATACTCACAATACAGTTTTAAATAATAAAGATAGATTAGGTACATATCTATCATTACATACTATAAAATTTAATAAAGATAATGAATTTATATCTAATATTGATACTTCGTTTTGCAAACAATATAATATATACGACGAATTTAAAATATTATATAATATTTATTTTAATCAAATGAATACTAGCATTGACTCGCATCAAGATAGATTAGATAGTTTTTATAAAAATCAAGCAGAATATTATGACACATATAGACAAAATATGTTACATGGTAGAGAAAGTTTAATAGCATCTATTCCTTTTAAATATAATTCTAATTGGCTTGATGTTGGCGGCGGAACTGGATATAGTGTAAATCTAGTTGGAAATAAAATAAAACAATTTAATCAAATAGATATTATTGAATATTCTAAATCTATGTACCGCGTGTTAAATAATAATGTTTCAAAATATAAAAACGTAAACACGCATTGTGAGGATATACATAAATATAATTCAGATATAAAATATGATATTATTACTTTTAGTTATAGTTTGGTTATGATTCCTGATTTAGAATTAACTATCAAAAAGGCAATAGATTTGTTAAAACCAGGCGGAATATTGGCAATTACTGATTTTTATGCGGATAATAGCTTAAAAGGTAAGTTTTTCAAATATATTTTTTCACACGACGGAGTTTATTTATCCGATAAGATTCATAATATAGTTATGAATTATAATGTTGATAAAATAGTAATGAAGGTAGAAAATGGTAGTTTTCCATATATTCCATTTTTAAAATGTAATTATTTTACTGGTATTTATAAATTAAAATCTGTATAAAATATATGCCAGTAATAGGTGAAGGATCATATGGATGTGTTCATAAGCCTAGTTTAAAATGTAATACATCTGAAATAGTTGACTATACAAACAAAATATCAAAATTATTAATCAAGAAGGAAGCTACTAATGAAATTAAAGAATATTCTGCATTGAATAAAATAGATAAAGCAGGAAAACACTATATGGGCATGCCTATTAAATGTAAAGTTAAAAATGATGATAGTACAATGCAAGAAATTAGAAAATGTAGTAGTTCCGATAAATTTACTAAAGATTTATCTAATTTACGATTACTAATTATGAATGATGGAGGATCTAGCATTAGTGATATATTTAAAAATGATTTTAAAACAATTTCTACTGAAGAAAGAATAGTATCATCCGAATTAGTACTTATATTTATGTATAATATATTTAATAGTATTAATTTTTTTATAAAAAAAAAGGTATATCATCGTGATATAAAATTAGAAAACATTGTATTTAATTTAAAAGAAAAGAAGATAAATATTATTGATTTTGGATTAATGGATAATAAACATAATTTAACTTTAAAAGCGAATAATAATAATTATAATTTAAATATTATATGGTGGTCATTAGCACCATATTCATTATTTATTAATAAAGATAAGTTTGAACAATCACGAGATGATTCTTATGGACGCGATTGGTTTAATAATTTTATAGCAACGCATAAATTAGATAAAGACGCACAACTTGATTATTTTTTCAAAAGAATAACTAAAAATAATAGTTTAAATGAGGCCACCATCCGACCAATATTATTAAATGAATTAAAATCTAATATAGAAAAATTATCAACGGTTAGTCATGACAAATATTTAGAAAATGTATTTCCTTTACTTGATGTACATAATTTGGGTATTATTATGTTAGAATTAGTAGGATATGTAAAACCCTACGTTAAAAATGACACATTAATGACAAAAATGTTAAATCTTGGTTTAAAAATGATAAGTTTTGATAGTTTTAATCATATTACGATTGATAAATCAATGAATGAATACAAAAAAATGTTATTGGGTTCCAAGTTATTAGAAAAACATAATTTTAAAATGGTAAATAATGAAATTATAAAAATAGAAACAAAAAAAACATATGAACCAGAAAAATATCCTATAACTACAGTGCTAGAAAAATTAAATACAAATATTATACAAATTCAAGATTCAAAAAGCAAAAAAAAAATATCAGAACCCACTGTACGAAAATCTACCACATCTAAACATGTTAGATTTACAAGTCCTGATATTAGAAGAACAAGTAAAAAAACAATATCTGATGTACCTATACGAAAATCTACCACATCTAAACATGTTAGATTTACAAGTCCTGATATTAGAAGAACAAGTAAAAAAACACCACCCGGTAAAATACGAAATCCCACCACTGGGCGTTTTATTAATAAACCTAAAACACAAACACGCAAAAATACACCGCCTGGTAAAATACGAAATCCCACCACTGGGCGTTTTATTAATAAACCTAAAATTACTAGAGATAACCCTGATATAACTGATGGATTAACTGATAAACAAACTAAAATGTTGAAAAAATTCATTCATATTATTAAAAATAATAAAGGACGCCAACAAAATATTAAAATAACAACTAATGCATCAGAAACCACGCGCAAAACAAAGAAACAAAAACAATTAGAAAAAAAGACACCACCTGGTAAAATGAGAAATCCAAAAACAGGTAATTTTATTAATTTACCTAAAACACAAACACGTAAAAAGACACCACCTGGTAAAATGAGAAATCCCATATCTGGGCGTTTTATTAATAAACCTAAAAAACAAACACGTAAAAAGACACCACCTGGTAAAATAAGAAATCCAGAAACTGGTCGTTTTATTAATAAACCTAAAAAACAAACTCAAAAAAAACAAACTCAAAAAAAACAAATAACAGTTACAAAGGTAAATAAAATAGAAAAGGGGAAAAAATGTCCTCCAGGTAAAGTAATTAATCCAGAAACAGGTAGATGTATAGAAGAATTTAAAAAAAAGCGTTTCATATTTTTTTAATTAATTATATTAATAAATATATTAAATAAATATTTATTAATATATTCATGAGCGAATACAATAAAAATGAAAAAAACAAATTGCGAACAACAATTTTATCTTCATTAGAAAGTGATTTATATTCAACAAAAAAAATGGTTGAATTAAATAATATTAAAGATTATAGTAACATGTCATGTAATGTAAATTTATATAAATTAGTAACTGAAAACCTATTAATACATAAAAAATTAAATTCTTTAGAAACGGAAATTAATAAATTAAAACAAAATATTGATGAATTTAAATAAAATCCAAAGTAAGATTTATATTAGTTCAATAAACTATTCCATATATTTTAAGATGTTCTTTGGTTGCTTGTAATTCCTCTTCTAATGCCTTTATTTTTTCTTCTAATGTCTTTATTGTTTCTTCTAATGCCTTTATTTTTTCTTCTAATGTCTTTATTGTTTCTTCATTATCCATTACTATACTATATATAATAAAAATATATATCTTTTTATTATATTTTATACTTTTGCACATTTAGAGCAACGCGTATTTTCTAAAAGTTTTTCTTACTCCTGAATATATTAAAAAAAATTGAATTACAATTTAATAATTATTTATTACATAACTCATACTAACTTTATCAAAAAATGAACTCAATTTCGCCATACGATTTGGAAAATGGACATACATATTATATTGAAAGCTATAATAAAGGTGTTCGTACAAACAAATATCGTGGCATTATTAATAACTTGAACGCCGGTACCTGGTATGGACATAATGTACTTGAATTTGGAAATATGATTGAATATGTAAACGGACAAGAAACCACCTCGTCTGAACGGGATTCTCCAACCTTTCCCGGAAATGTCTTTTACGTACATGTAAATACCAACGCAACAGATCCCCAACATTGGTTATTTTATAAACCCGTTGCTGATTATTTAATGACTACACAAGTGCTTAAACAATGTACTCGCTTGGATAAAGAAAGTATTTGCGGGTTATATAAACAGCATTTGGGCAAAGTCCAGGGAGGGGATGCAACATCTGGTAGAACCCCGCCGCCACGTACCATTTGGTATGACGTTGAGAGACGCGTTCTTTGTACCGAATAAAAAGGGTGTGATGCAACTAAAGCATGTGTATCTAACCCCAGATGAAAAAAAATTACCTGCCTTAAAATCGGCATTTTAAATGTGTAAAGGTGTGAAACATTTTTAGAAATAATTCTAACGTATTTTTCGCGTTTTAAATTTGTGAACACGTTTTTTACCAGTTTGTTTAAATTTAATCCTTTTTATTTTTCGCGTATATTTTCGCTTTGTTTTTCTTAGTTTACTTTGTTTTCTTTTTGATTTTCGTTTTCTACGTTTTTTACCACCAAAGCTTTCAGTGGTAGTGTTGTTTTGCATACTATCTTCACTCACGTCCAAATCACTTAAATGCAACGAACCTTGACTTTGGTTTGGTTGGCTCGTGTTTAGATCGCTTAAATGTAACGAACCTTGACTTTGGTTTGGTTGAATACTTGAAGTATTAAATTCAATACTTTCATCTAATATATTTGTTTCATTTGGATCTAATGGTATTGTTTCTATATCTCCAAATAAATCTGCAAAAGAATTGTCCATACTTTCAGACGTTGTATTCCCCATACTTTCAGATGTTGTATTATTCATATAATATACAAATAATATTTAAAATATTATAATTGGTCTTTATGTTTTTTACTAAAATTGATTTTTCATTATTCCAAATTTTTATTTCATAATAAAAGAATGGAACTTTCAAGTGATTTTTACGAAAATAATTGTGAAAAATTTTCTGATACGCGTTATTGTTTATGGGATGTAGTACGCGATTTCGGTAAAGAATTTCAAGAAAAATCGTATGTACTCGATGCTGGATGTGGTAATGGCAAAAACATTCGCTACTTTCAAGATAAATGCAATATAGTTGGTATTGATAAATGCAATGGTTTAATTAATATTTGTAAGGAACGAAAATATAATGTAAAACAATGTGTTGTGGAAAGTATCGAATACCCAGATAATGTTTTTGATTTTGTTATGTGTATTGCAGTAATACATCATTTGGATACGGAAGAATTGCGAATCAAAGCTTTGCAAGAAATGATTCGCGTTTTAAAACCAGGTGGTAAACTTTTAGTAACTGCTTGGGCATATGAATCAGACGAATATTCAAAACGTAAGAAATTTGTAAAAGGCGATAATCTTGTAAAATTTAATAAAGAAGAAATTTTACGCTATTATTATATTTATGACCGCAGAGGATTTGAAAATTTATGTAATCATGTTATTTCCCAAGAACTAGAGATAACATGGGACCGAGGTAATTGGAATGCTATTTTCATTAAATAATTCATTCCTATATTGTATTTTTGAAAATTGAAATTATCTTAATAAATGTATTAAAGAAATAAGATGTGTTGTTCAAATTCGGATGAAAGATTTGCAGATATTGCACTACGAGAGGCGCGGAAGTCACCGGTTCAGTTTCGACATGGTTGTGTCGCCGTAATAGGCGGCAAAATAGTTGAACGAGGATATAATAATTATCAAACATATTCTAAAGATGGACTCATAGGAACATCATGTAGTTGTCATGCCGAAATAAGTGTATTGCGAAAATGTTTGCGCCGTAACATAACTGGTAAAATGAATTTATATATTGTTCGTTTATCTAATTCAAATGATGATATGTTGAGTTCATCGCCATGCAAAGAATGTTACAATATAATGGGTAATTTTAACATTAGAAATATTATTTATAGCGAAAATAATAATATTTTGATTAAAACAAAATATAATGATTTTAAACCATACCATCAAACCAGTGGTAAGCGTGCTATAATAGAAAATCGCGTGCAGCAATTTGGAAATTTCTGACATATGGATTGCCCCATTATTTGGGAAAATATAAAGTTTTATTCTATTTTTTTCTATTTTATACTTTAGTCCATAGGTCATCTACCAAACCATATTTCAGACAAGTGGCAGCATCCCACCACAAATCATGTTTTAGGATTTCGTTGAGTTCTTTCTTGGGTATATTTGAGTGTTCTTTATAGATGGTTTTAATTTGTTCCATGAGGCGTTTATTATTGGTAAAGTCGTCTTCCAATTCGCACATTTTCCCCCATGATCCAGCGGATAACTGATGAACCAGCATATATGCGTTGGGTCGTATGAATCGTTGTTTTCCGACAACACTCATCAATGTTCCAGCGGACGCGGAAGCACCATCAATAATGGTGATTACATCAACTTGACAAGCTAATATAACATCAATCGCAGTAAACGCGGCAAAAACCGACCCACCAAAAGAACTAATGTGTAAATAGATAGGAATTGGGTCAATGCATAAGGTATTCGCCAGAGCCATATTGTCTTGTTCGACTTCGCGGATAAGCGTGGTTAGAGCAAATATGGAATTACGAGTGACTTCAGAGTAAAAATAAATATGGTTATTCACCTTTGTTATTTTTTGATTCAAGATGTCGATAGTGCATGTTTTAACTTTTTTTTCAGCTTCCTCCTTTTCCTCTACCTCTTCTTTCTTCCCTTTGATTAAGAATACATCTCTTGCGCTATGTGAATAACGCGACGACATTATACATATTATTAGCGTGTGTTTATATGATAATAATAATAACAATATGAATTATATAAAATTATTCCATTTGCAAAGATTTAAATATATAATACGTATCTTTATATAAACCGATGAATCCTAATCTAATTCGTCAAAATGAAAAATTTCCTAATGAATTACTAGCTTATATTGAAGTACAGAAAAATACACGCACTAAATATGAATACGACGAAAAAATGCAAACCCTCGTTTTGGATCGTATTTTACATTCAGCAGTTTTTTATCCACATAATTACGGATTTATCCCACAAACATTATGCGGCGATGGAGATGCCCTTGACGTATTAGTTATGACTAGTGAACCATTAATGCCTGGAACATTTTGTAAAGTTCGCCCTATTTGTCATTTGATTATGGAAGATGAAAAGGGACAAGATGAAAAATTGTTGGCTGTTTGTATTGATGACCCATACTACAATACCATTACTAAAAAAAGTGATATTTCCGAACATATTCTTAAAGAAATTTCTGTATTTTTTGAAACATATAAAATTCTGGAAAAGAAAAAATGGGTCAAAGTCCAAGATTGGTCAAACGAATCAGAAACATTAGAACTAATACACGCCACATATGATAATTATTTTTCAAAATCTAGTAATCTAAAAACGGACACATAAATATGGAGTAAACGATTTAAAACCATTACCTTATTCATAGTAATATGGGACGATTTTATAGTGGTGATATATCAGGTAAATTTTGGTTTGGTGTTCAATCTAGTGATGATATTGGCGAACTTGTATCATATGTTCCAAGCAATAATTATATATGGAAATCATGTGGATGTTACGTAGACGAAGATATTCCTGAAGGTAAATATTGCAGAGGTTGTTATGAATCTTTAGATTCTCATATTTTAGAAGTTGAAGAAGAAGAAAATTATGAAGATGGTTTACTATACATGGAACATCAAAATATTAATTATGAATTAGACAAAGATACGCATTATGCAGAGCTTGTCGATAGTATGAACAAATTGAAATTAGCAATTCGTTCCGATATAATTGGTGAATTTGATAAAATAGAACAAAATGATAATATTTTGGACGCATTTACTGGTATATTTAACCATACGTGTGAATATATGAATAAAAATATCACATACGATAATGATAAAGACAAAAAAAAAGAGTGTGAGTTAGTTGCTAGATATACAATAGGGTATCAAATTGAATATTGCATACGAACAACAGGTTCTTGTAGTATTCAATGTGAATGCTAGTTTACTTGGAATTGTTGTTTTTCATTCCGACGATGGTAAATAAAAAATAAATGCGTAAAAAATACAAATATTTATTGTTTATTTATTTTGACGGCTCGCGTGGCGCAATTGGATAGCGCATACGACTTCTAATCGTAAGGTTATGGGTTCAAATCCCATCGTGAGTGCTTTATTACACATTTACAAAGTTAAGAGTAAATGTGTAACTTATTAATGATATAAATACATTAACCAACATTGACACATACTTTCTAGTGTTGTCATCAATTCAAAATCCTTTTTATTTTTTTTATAATGGTCCGTGTAAATATTATTAAATAACTCATTTTTACTACATATATATTCCATACATTTTTCATTTTCTACTAGCTTATGTTTTTCAAAATAGTCAACCAGTTCACTATTGCACAATCTCATGGAAATTTTGTTTCCTACAATGATCTCTAGATCATTATAAATAACTTGATAGTGTGAATTATTCAAATATGTTTCAGTGACAATACCACTGGTAAATTGTTGCATGTTCATTTTGTTAGAAGGAGGGGTCGGTAGTTGATTTTGCATATTGTTCTATGTAATTAGATTCTTATTTTATAAAACAGATATCTATAAAAAATCAATTTTTATATAGATCTGTTTCTTTTTCACTCATTCAACGCGCTTAAATGTATGTTCTAATTTGGTCGCTTCCAAAAACATGTCCCGAACCTTTCATGTCAGTATAACATATTTCAAACTGATTATTGAAAGACCAGCAATAATCATAGCATAAAAATAAATGTGGTTGATTATCAAACGCGAACTCAAAATAAAAACTAGTATCATTTGGTCTCGTGTCAGTATCTTTCATAATTGTCTGTTTTTTACCGATAATTGGCGTGATTATATTGTATCTTTCATCGTGTTTATGGATTACGTTTACAAATTTATGGTAGTCAATGCTATTTTTCATTTTATATTTATATTTTATCCGTCCATCATAACTAAATATATAATCTTTTAATTCGTATGGAAGTTTTGTAAACACTTTATCTATCTTATTAGTATTAATATTAGTATTGCAGGGGTCGTTTTGTTTGTTATAACCAAAAATATAGTTTAAAAATGAAGCAATCATATTACATTACTAATGTAAATCCTCTTTATGTTATTATGTTATTACTTGGCCTGTTCAAATGTG
>Ga0206130_10002869_pt1 | contig 23410 bp, 18 predicted proteins | sample Helgoland_Spring_9_FD_148637 | JGI IMG/M metagenome (GOLD analysis project Ga0206130, IMG submission 148637) | Pelagic subsurface seawater microbial communities from Kabeltonne, Helgoland, North Sea - Helgoland_Spring_Bloom_20160512_1 | ecosystem: Environmental > Aquatic > Marine > Epipelagic ... | reverse complement strand
GCTCATAGGTAGAAATGCATCTCACAGAAACGTTTATTTAATTGAGAAGAGAATTGGTGATAAGTCCAATGAAGCTTAACTGGGATATTGATACTACTTGGACTTTATTCCTTGATAGGGACGGGGTCATAAATGAGCGTATCTTCGATGGCTATATTCTTTCGATTAAAGATTTTATTTTCAAAGAAGATGTTCTGGAAAGTGCTCGCCTTTTATTTGGAAAATTTGCTCACGTTTTTATTGTAACTAATCAGCAATGTGTTGGAAAAGGTTTGATTTCAAAAGCCTCTTTAGATGATATCCACGATTGGATGTCTCAACAATTCATTAAAGAGAAAGCATACATAGACGAGGTTTTTGTTGCTACGGAGCTTAACAATAAGGATTCTAAACGCCGTAAACCGAATGTTGAAATGGGCTTAGAAGCTCAGAAGAAATTCCCAAATGTGGATTTTGATAAATCCATTATGATAGGAGATACCGATTCAGATATAAGTTTTGGTCAAAATCTTGGCATGAAAACTGTCCTCATAGAATCAGAACAAAACTGTCAGTCCTCGCCAGATCTAATATTAGATTCACTGTCAGACTTAAATAAGATTTTGTCATGAAAGGATTACTTTTAATTCTATGTGTTTCTTTTGCTTTTGGGTTCTTTGCTCAGGTCAATCAACTAGATTCACTTGGTCGAAAACAAGGTCTTTGGAAACGAAATTGGAAGTATTCAAACAATATTGAGTACGAGGGTCGTTTTATTGATGGGATTCCAGTAGGGCAATTTAGATATTACTACCCAGAAGGACAGGTGCGGAGCATAATTGAACATGTAAATGCCCGAGCAGCTTTCGTTACTTTTTATTATGAAAATACGGAAGTGATGTCGGAAGGATTTTATAAAGATCAGCTCCGAGATTCATTATGGCTAAATTATGACAGAACAGGATTGACATTATCTGCTGAAAGATTTAAAGAGGGGCAACTCGAGGGAAAGCGCGTTGTATTTTACTTGCGAAATCAGCTAGAACGTGGCGATTTGAGAGTATTAAGTGAGACTAATTACAAAGATAGTTTGAAAAATGGATCCTTTAAATTATATTTTTCATCTGGTGCAATTCAAGAGTCAGGTCAATATTTAAATGATTTGAAGACTGGGACTTGGAAAGTATTCAATCCTGAAGGATTCGTGGATAGCGAAAGAAGGTTTGAGTTAGGACAGCTTCATGGCTGGGTAAATATTTTTGATGAAAAGGGAGCTGTTATTGATCGCTCATTATATAGGAATGGTCAGAGATTAAATAAGAAACAAACGCAAAGGCTAATCGAAAGTTCGAAAAGAAAAGGTATCGACCTGAATGATTAGTTTTTGTAAATTAGATGAGATGCTTAGCAGAATTACATTTGTGTTGGTTTTATTTTTTTTAAGTGCTTGTGTTAAAGACAACACGAATATTGATAGCAACACCTATGAGTCTTATTTCCCCCTTGAACTGGGAACCTATGTAGATTATCAAGTTTTAGAAATTCAACATGATATTAACTCTGCTGTACCAAGTGATACGATGAGTTATTTATTGAGAACCGTTATTGGTGATACGATTACGGACAATCAAGGACGATTGTCAAGAAAATTTATTCGTAAAAGGCGGGATTCGAATAATGAGCCATGGGTTATTTCGGATGTATGGACGACACTCATAAACCAAAATAGAGTGGAGGTTGTTGAGGAGAATGAACGAAAGGTGTGGATGGTTCTTCCTCCATTGAACTCCACAATTTGGGATTTGAATGCACAGAACATACAGGATGAAATATTTTGTAATTACGATGGCATACATGAATCACTTATTGTAAACGGAATACAATATGACAGCGTTGTAACTATTGAGCAAGAGGATGTGCTGAATTTGATTTCATTTCGTAGAAAATATACTCAATATGCCAACAATGTTGGCTTGATTAATTGGTATTATAAAGATTTGAACATATTCAATTTTGATACATTGAATATCCAATCCGGAAGTGAGTACATGTATAAATGCATTGATTTTGGCATCGAATAAGTCTACACAGTTAAAAGTTGCTTTCTTCTCTGCGCTTCCTCCGTTTAGAGGTGGAATATCGAGCTTTAGCGGTTTTCTAGTAAGATCATTAAAAAGAAAGGCGCTCATTGAGGCATTTACATTTAGGAAACAATACCCAAAACTTTTATTCCCGGGAAAGACGCAGCTTGACTCTAAGGAATCTATGCGATATCCACAGATTATTACTAGTTATAACCCCTTAACATACATAAGCGCCCGAAAGCGGCTAAGGAGAGTTAATCCTGACGTTTTTATGGCTAATTATTGGATGCCCTTTTTTGCTCCAATGTATGTTTACATGTCCAAATCATTCGGGAATGATGTATTTAAAGTTGCTTTAATTCATAATTTGACTCCTCATGAACCAAGATTTTTTGATGGTTATTTAAACCGATTGTTTATTAAACAGTTTGATGCTTTTGTCGTGTTATCTGACAAGGTGAAGCAGGATGTTTTATCGTATCGTTCCAATGCAAATTGTTTGGTCCTTCCTCACCCGAAATATAAACAGTTTGGCGAAGTTCAAGAAAAGGCAAAAGCCCGTGCTGCGTTTTCCATATCTGAAAACTCAAAAGTGTTGTTATTTTTTGGTTTGATCCGCGATTACAAAGGGCTAGATATTTTATTGGCTGCAATGAAACACTTGGATGAATCTTTTATTCTTTTAATTGCAGGAGAGGTTTATGGAGATAAGAATAAGTATTTAAAGCAGATTGCTCAAATTGCTGAAGGACGCGTTTTATTTCATGATCATTATATTTCAGATGACGAGGTATCCAATTATTTTAGTGCTGCAGATTGTTGTGTGCTGCCATACAAGGCAGGTACACAAAGTGGAATTCAAGCAGTAGCCTCCTCATTTAATCTTCCCGTTCTCGTATCCACTAATGGTGGTCTACATGAGCAGATTAAGGAAGGGCATAATGGGTTTATTGTAGACCACCTCAATGAAGAAGCGCTAGCAAATAAGATAGAAAATGTTTTTTCAGGAGGTAAATTGCAAATTGTTGAAGAGTTCCTATTGCAGCAAGATGATGCTCAAAAAGATGAATGGTCGGAATTTGCAGACCAAATCTTAAACTTTATTTCTTTCGAGAAGTCCAAATGAAGTAAGGAATTATAGCTGAGTATCTATTTACCTTTTAACTAGGTTTTTATTTGAATATAAGATATGTAAATTCTATATTTGCACGCTTATTAAAACATTAATCTAAAATTACATGCGCATTAAAGGATTCTTTTGGTTTTTAACCATTTTGTTGACCGCTGTTTGTTTATACCAATTGTCTTTCACTTGGGTGGCAAATGATGTAGAAAGCCAAGCCGGAAAGGAGGCAGATCAAAAAATTGCTACTATCAAAAAAGAAGCAATGGCTTCTTCTAATGGAATAGCTACCGTTGGTACAAATAATGATATCGTAGATTTCAAAGAGCCAGAGGCGATGGAAATTGCAAAAGGTATTCTTGTCAATCAAATTTTAAGAAGTAAAGCTGAAAAGACTGTTTATCCTCTTTTAGGTTCGACTTTTGCAGAAGTTAAGAAACGTTCACTCGCTTTTGGATTAGACCTTGTTGGTGGTATGAGTGTTACTTTGGAGATTTCAGTTCCTGAATTTATAAAATCCCAGGTTAAAAATCAGAATGACATTTCATTCAAAAAACCATTCGAGCAAGCGCTCGCTAAAAGGAGTAATGATGTCTCTGCTGATTTTTTAACACTTTTCATTGATGCTTACAAAAAATACAATGACGGAACAAAACTTAATGCCATATTTTATGGAGAAGGTATAGAAATTACAACTCCTGATGCAGATGTTGAAGCATCGTTAAGAGCCAGAATAAGTGAAGCAATGAATGGCATTGAAAATGTCATGAACAAAAGAATTAACCAATTCGGTGTTGCACAGCCAAACATTCAAAAAGATGAAGCGAATAATCGCTTATATATCGAATTGCCAGGTGTTCAAGATGAGCGAACAGTCGCTGAGAAATTACAATCTACTGCGAACCTTGAGTTTTTTGAAACCTATTCATTTGATCAAGTACAAACCAATTGGAGTGAAGCAAATAGACTTTCCTTACAGGAAGAAGGTTCTGAAATTGATTCTACCGAAGAAATCTCCTTTGATGAAGATGTTCAAGAATCCTCAAATGGTTTAGCTTCTTTAATGCAATCAACCGGTGGCTATTCATTTGGTTATGCAAAGAATGATGCGGATAAGGCTGCAGTTACAGCTTTCCTAAAGAGAAGTGATATTGCAGGCCAGTTCGATGCGCAACTAAGATTTATGTGGGGTGCAGAAAGAGAATATGTAGACAACGAGCAGACTAAGAAAGGATGGCGTTTGTATGCATGTAGAATACCAGATAATGGTAAAGCCCGAGTAAATGGGAGTCACATTGCCCGAGCAAGTCAAGGTTACGACCAAGTTGCAGGAGATATTACAGTTGATTTATCTATGAATGACGAAGGAATGGAGCAGTGGTCAAGAATGACCTCTGAAAACGTGAATCGATTGGTTGCTATTACCATGGATAATGTGGTTTATAGTGCGCCGCAAGTTCGAGGAGCTATAAATGGCGGTAATACACAAATTTCCGGAAGCTTTACATTCGATGAAGCAAATGATCTTGCAGGTCTTTTAAATGGAGGGGCATTACCGGCACCTCTTGTAATCAAAGAAAAAACTAAGGTTGGTCCTACTATAGGTAAAGAAAATACGCGTGCAGGTTTGATTTCTTTCGGGATTGCCTTCCTGGTAGTTCTTCTTTATATGTTCTTTTATTACGGTAAATCAGGAATTGTTGCAGATATTGCATTACTTGCGAATGTTGTATTCATTTTTGGCTCGTTAGCGTCGTTTGGTGCTGTATTGACGTTGGCGGGAATTGCGGGTATTGTTCTGACCATTGGTATGGCGGTTGATGCGAACGTACTTATTTTCGAAAGAATACGTGAAGAACAAGCGAATGGTAAAGACTTAGCCAGTGCTGTTGAAACAGGTTTTCAAAAAGCACTTTCATCAATTATCGATGCGAACGTGACAACCCTCCTTACCGCAATAGTTCTGAAAGTATTTGGTACAGGACCAATTGAATCTTTTGCAACTACTCTTATCATTGGTATTTTCTCTTCAGTTTTTGCAGCCTTAATTATTTCTCGTTTGATTTTTGAATGGAGACTTGGAAAAGGCAAATCAATAGAATTTGATACAAAGCTTACGAAAAATGCATTTAAGGGATTAAATATTAACTTTTTAGATAAGCGAAAGTTCGCTTATGTTGTTTCTACAATTTTAGTTGTAGGTTCTCTTGGCCTTCTTCTTACAAAAGGAATATCAAAATCGGTTGAATTCTCAGGTGGTCGTACATACGCTGTTAAATTTGAGAAATCTGCAGAAAACAAATCTGAATTCATTAAAAAACAGCTTGCGGAGGCAATGCCTAAGTCATCGGTGGATGTAAAGACCAAGTCTAGCTCATTTAATGTTGAAATAACAACAAACTACCTTCTTGAGAAAGAAAATGCGGAGGAGGACGTTCGTAATAAGCTTAATGAGGCATTAGAAAATTGTAAAGCAGAGCTTGGAACATATTTTATCGAGCCAGAGTCGAGGTTTGTATCGAATACCGTTTCTGCTGAATTAGAGGATTCTTCTAAAATATCCATTGGCCTATCACTACTTATAATCTTTGCTTACATATTCATCCGATTTGGGAAATGGCAGTATTCGGCAAGTGCGATTTTTGCATTGTTCCATGATGTTGTTATCGTTCTAGGTTTATTCGCTTTATTGGGTGATATGCTACCCTTTAATATGGATTTAGACCAGGCTTTCGTTGCCGCTATTCTTACCGTAATTGGATATTCTATCAATGATACCGTTGTGGTGTTTGATAGAATACGTGAGGATTTATCATGGAAAAAGGATTCTGATTTTAAGTCGGAAATTAATGGTGCCCTAAATTCAACACTTTCGAGAACTATTAATACCTCTATGACGACCTTAGTTGTACTTTTAATTATTTTCTTCTTTGGAGGAGCGGCGATTAAAGGATTTATTTTTGCGCTTATTTTAGGAATACTTGTTGGGACATACTCATCTATGTTCGTAGCGACACCTTTACTTGTTGATTTAACGAAAAAGATTCAACTTAAAAAATAATCTACAATTTAAGAAAAGGCCCTCTCATGACAATGAGAGGGTTTTTTTGTACTTAAATGTTTGATGCTACTGAACAACGAGTAAGCAGCTGCATACTTGTTGCGTCATAGTCATTCGGACCGTTTCTTCCAACAGAATTGAGCAGCTTTTATCAAATGGCTCAATCGAAATGATTTGAATTGTATCTCCAAGCTTTATTTTTTTGTTGTTCAGATAATCTAGTAATTCAAAAGAACTATTCTTTAAAGCCACGATTGTGACTTTTACATTGGGTTCAATTTGCGCAAGTGTTTTATAATGCTGTTCTATAATTTCACCATTCTTATCTGGAATAGGTGAGCCGTGAGGATCTGTTTTTGGGAATCCTAGTAATTCATCCATTCTATCAAAGAAATCATCAGATTTAATGTGCTCAATTTGCTCTGCAATGTCATGAACTTCTTCCCATCCAAAGCCCATTATTTTTACTAAAAACATTTCAGTTAATCGATGCTTTCTTATAATTGCAGCAGCTTGTATGGCTCCTTCTTTTGTGAGTTTAATGGGTTTATATTTTTGATAAGCTACCCATCCTTTATCTTGTAACTTCTTAATCATATTATTTACAGTAGGTGCACTCACATTCATTTCTTTACTTAGGTCAGTTAATGAAATCGTACTGCTTTCCTGATTTAGGTTGTAAAGCGCTTTGAGATAATTTTCGATGGTAATCGTTGCCATTATTTTTTTTGAGGTTAAATATACATACATTTTTATAGCCCTAAAAAAAATGTTAGATTTGTCTAACTTTTAAAAATCGTTGTTTTAGTGAAATATATTTCCAAATTCTACTTCTTATTTCTTCTTCTTTTTTTTTCATTGAATTATTTTGATGCGATATGCCAAATAAGCATTAAGGGTACTGTCACCTATGAAAATAAACCCATTGAATTTGCTAGAGTGTCTATTTATTCACTTTCAAAACATATGTTGACCAATTCGAAAGGTTCTTTCCATTTTTCTGAAATACCCACTGGAACGCATATTATTGAATGCTCGGCAATTGGCTTGAAATCTGTATTTGATACTGTTACGATTGATAATAGGACGAAGGATCTTGAATTATTAATGATGTTTAGTCAAGAAATAATGGAATTAGATGCCATTGTTGTTACAGGATCAAAAACATTTAAGCGTAAAACGAATTCTAATGTGATAGTAAATGTAATCAGTGGTGAAAGCTTGGAGGAATTGCAATCGTGTAACCTTGCCGAAGGTTTGAGATTTCAGCCTGGATTACGCGTCGAAACGGATTGTCAAACTTGTAATTATACGCAGCTTCGAATGAATGGTTTAGCTGGAGGGTATTCTCAAGTATTAATAAATGGAAGACCTATATTCAGTCCATTAACCGGTTTGTATGGTCTCGAGCAGTTACCTGTAAATATGATTGAGCGTGTGGAAGTTGTTCGCGGTGGAGGTTCTTCGTTGTATGGATCAAGTGCAATTGGAGGTACTGTTAACGTAATCACAAAGCTGCCAAAAACAAATAGCTTTGATATCAACTTTACGCTTCAAAATATCAATACTCAAAGTGTTGATGAAATTTTAAATGGAAATTTCACGACCGTAAACGAACAAAAGAATTTTGGTGTATCATTATTCTTAAACACCAGACGCCGGGACTTTTACGATCATAATGGTGATGGTTTTTCAGAGCTGCCACTTTTAAAAAATAATTCCTTTGGAATAACGTCATTTTATCTGCCTAAAGAAAATCATAAGTTTGAATTGAGTATCAGTAATTTAAATGAATACAGATTTGGAGGTGAAATGAGAGAAACTTCTTTTGCCTATGAACGTGAACAGGCTGAAGAAAGAACACATAGAGTATGGATGGCTAGTGCAGATTATCAAATTAATTTCAATAGAGATTTATCATCATTTATTGCCTATGCAGCATACCAACATACCTACAGAAGTCATTATACGGGGATAATACCAGATGACACTCTAGCACAGACGGATCATTATGCGAACCCTCCTTATGGTACATCTAATGTATCCACAATGAATGTGGGTGTTCAAATCAATCATAAGCTTGAAAACTTTTTAACAACGGGATCAAATATATTTACATTTGGTGCTGAGCTTTTATACGATGATGTTTTTGATGAAATTCCTTCGTATGGGTATTTGATAGATCAGGAGGTTCTAGATTTGGGGATCTTTCTGCAAAGCGACTGGGCTTTGTTGCCAAACTTGAATTTATTATCAGGATGCCGAATGGATTTAAATAACACACTTAATAATCCGATTTTGAGCCCAAGAGTTTCTGTATTGTACAAATTAAAAAAGAATACCCAGCTAAGATTAAGTTATGGATCAGGATTTAGAGCGCCTCAAGCATTTGATACAGATTTACATATTGCATTTGCAGGAGGAGGCATCTCTCGGGTTACTCTCGACCCTAATTTAAAAGAAGAACGTTCTCAAAGCTATAGTGCCTCTATTAACTATGATAAACCATATGATAATTTTATTTTTGGATTTACGTTTGAAGGGTTTCACACTATTTTGAACGATGCATTCTTTCTGCAACCTAATGGCTCAGATGATTTTGGATTTCTTTTTGAAAAACAAAATGGACAGTCAGCTAAAGTTTCGGGACTTACTTTAGAGCTCAGGACAAATTACAGAAAAATAATTCAGCTTGAGGCAGGAGGGACGATACAAGCGAATCGCTACGATATAGCTATTCCTTATATAGATGGAGTTCCCCCAACAAGAAATTTTATTCGTACACCAAATAGCTATGGTTTTGCGATAATCACATTGAATCCCATTAAAAAAGTCAGCATGAATTTGAATTATGTCTATACTGGTGAGATGTTAGTGCCTCACTTTTCTGGAGCTGAAAATCAGCTGATTGATGAAATGTTGACTACTAAAGAATTCTCTAATATTAGCTTTAAATTAAACTATGCGATAAATATTAAAAAACCAAAACTCATGATCGAGTGTTATCTTGGTATTAAAAATATATTTAACGCTTATCAAACCGACTTCGATATAGGAAAAAATAGAGACAGTAATTTTATATATGGTCCTGCGCAACCTCGAACTTTTTTTGGTGGTGTTAAGATTCGTTCAGGAAGACCTTAGCGTTAATATAAATTCATTAACTTGTAATTACAAAATTGTATGATGCTTAAAGTACTTTTATCTCCGGCAAAATCTATAGCAAAAGAACCTGCATTATTTGGTTCGCCAACAAGGCCAATTCATGAAAAAATGGCGGTCGACTTAATAGCTGTGTTAAAGAAAAAGACACCAAAAGAATTACAAGGATTAATGTCTATTTCTCCGGCATTGTCGGATTTGAATTGGTCTAGATATCAAGATTGGAACCCATTGCAATCAAATAGAAATGTGATGCAGCCTGCTATGGCTTTCACGGGAGAGGTTTATAAAGGATTTGATGCTACCAGCTTTGATGAGGAGGATTATGCCTTTGCTCAGCAAACGATAAAAATAATTTCTGGTTTGTATGGGTTTTTGAGGCCATTAGATGGTATTGCGCCGTATCGATTAGAGATGGGAACAAAATTAAAGATTGATAAGTCATCAAAAAACTTATATGAATATTGGCGTGAAACGCTTACAGAATCAATGATTTCAGAGCTGAATTCGGATGATGTTATTTTGAACCTAGCTTCTTTAGAGTATGCAAAGGCAATCAATTTTAAAGCAATATCTAATAAGATTATTACACCTGTTTTTAAAGATTTTAAAAATGGCAAGCTAAAAACCATTATGATGTATGCGAAACGCGCGAGGGGAAGTATGGCGCGTGCAGTAGTTAAAAAACGAATTGATCAAACTAACGATTTGAAGCTTCTAGAATTAGATGGCTATAGTTATGACGAGCGTTTATCTTCTGAAAATGAATGGGTATTTACACGCTAAACTCAAAATCTTCATTTTTGTCTAGCACATCCCATGTGTGGTCAGCAAGGAGCTTGACTGTTGCAACAAATTCAAAAACGTGTTTTGTTTTACCCCATTGATTTGGTCCAATTAAAGATAAAAGAAATGTGCCATTTTCTCTATTGTATAAATGGTAAGTATGGTTGATGAAAGGCTCGAATCTGGATTCAGCGGTATAAATAAACTCAGAGATCTTTTTTCTTTCATTCAGTCTTTGGGCTTGGGATGCTAAGAGCTGCATTTGTTCATAAATCTGACCCAATTGCATATCTGTTTGATGGTCCATAGCAGAAAGGGCACGCCCTTTAAGCTTTCCTTGATCTTCAGGTTTGATTAAAGCGCTTCCACTGTGATGCCCATATTCAAGACTATGCGGGTTTTCAGTGATTTTGTCAGGATCAATAGGATTGACAAATTTTTCAGTTTGTTTATTTTCTTCTTTTTTCATGCTAAAAATAGCTTGACAGCTTTTTACCCACTTGAGAACCCAAAGCGACTCCCATACCTCCTAGTCTAACACCTATAGCTGTATTTTTGTTTAGCATCTTAATTATAGGGCTTTTATTCGCTCCCACCCCCATAATCCCCGACCATGAGTAATCAATACTATAACTTTGGTTTGGTATAATCGTTTCCTTTAGTAAGGATTCTAATGCATTTTGAATTTTTTGAGTCGTGCCGAATGTGGCTGTTTTCTCTCTTTCAAAGTCAATATTCCTTCCACCTCCAAGCAGAATTCGGTCACCAATATTTCTGAAATAGTAAAATCCTTTATCATAGTGAAAGGTTCCTTTTATTTTTAAATCTTTTATAGGATTAGTCACCAATACTTGAGCACGAGCAGGCTGAATGTCCTCATTAACCCATTGCTTTGCAAAACCATTTGTTGCAATTATACAATGCGCACTTTTGACAAGGCCTTGATTTGTATCCAGTATCACCTCTTGATCATTTGACTCCATAGAAAGCGCTTCAATGCCAAAAACAATCTGAACACCTGTATCAACTGCTCTCTGATGCAGTGACTTCACAAGTAATCCTGTATTGATTCCGCCTTCTAGCGAATTACAATATGCAGTTTCTATTTTTTTAAAACCAAATGTTTTTGCGGCTAATTTATCTTCAAAATAAATCTGATCAATACCCGTAATGTCTTTAGCTTTTTCATTTATATATGCAATGAATTCAGGATTGATTTCATTTTTTGAATGCTTAGCTATCAAATCCCATGACTTACACGGGTCATATTCAATAGCTTTTGGATCGATCAAATCGAACAAACATTTTAATCCATGATAGCGATCTGAGAAGGTTTCCCAAACTTGATGCTCATCCATGGTGTTCAAATCATCAAAAAGTTCCGTAGGACTGCCAAAACAGGTAAATCCAGCATTTTTGGAACTAGCACCGGTCGGTAAATAACCTCTTTCCAATATTACGATTTTCGCATTCGGATATTTAGTTTTCAGATAAAGGGATGTACTTATACCAACAATACCAGAACCAATGATCAAAAAATCAATATTTTCAAAATATGATGTTTTTTCCCAAAAGCTTAATTCATCAATTCTAAGCATTTTTTTATTCGTCTTTTTTACGCATTTTTGTAATAGTGCAACAAAAATAGAATTTTACGTTTATTGTGCACAATGCAAGCAAGCTTTCTATGACTCGAATTATTTTTTCTTTGATGCTTCTTTTGACTGTGAATTCATACGCACAGAAAAGGTTGGAAATATCTTTAGAAGGAAATATTAATAATTTCACAACAAAGAAAAAGATTTTCGGTGCGGCCATGTATATGTTCCAAAATGGAAAGATGGTATCTAAGTCGTTGTCAGATGCAAAAGGCTTTTATTTCATCAGTGGCGCAATACAGACTAAGTTTCCTTTCGAGCTTATGGTTTCTAAGCCCGGTTATATTCCTAAAAAAGTTCTTCTCGATTTTGAAGAGTTGAAGGTTCAAAATCCAAATGGTGTGCTTCAGGCTATGGAAGAATTAATAGTGGAGCTTTTTGAAGATCGTGACGGTGCTGATTTGAATTTTGTTAAAAATACTTATGCTGAAAAATTTAATTGGGATGCTTCAAGGAATATGGCTGTGCCAGAGGAAAAATATAAGAAAGATATTGAAGATGAAGTCCTAAAGGTATATGCTCTTGCCGAACAGGGGTCTAAAGCGGATTTATTTAAAAAGAAATTAGCATCGGCATTGAAAAGAAATGATTTTGAGCTTGCTATTACACATATTGATTCAGTTTTGGTACATGAACCAAACAATGCTGCCCTAACTGCTAAGAAAAACGAACTAAACCTGCTACTTGAAAAAATCAAAAAGGATAGAGAGGAGAGAGCAAAATTTGAAACGCTAAAGAATAAAGGGGATATGGCCTTTGCATCCGGAGATTTGGACGAGGCAGAATCTAATTATAGGAGTGCTTTAAAAATAATTGATGATAATCAAGTAAAGTTTCGACTTACAAAAATTGCTGAAGCAAGGTCAACACAAGAAAAACAACTTGAAAGTAATAATAAGCTTATCACGCTGCGAAGTTCAGCAGATTCACTAAGAACTGAAAAGGCATTTTCCGAAAGTGTCGATAAACTAAAAGAGATTCAGATATTAGATCCAGGTCAAAGGGTAAAAATCCAAGCTGAAATTAAAGCAATTCGCAAAGAGTCAGAGAATTATAGATATTCAACTTCAATCGAAAAGTATATTGAAATAGCGCAAAATCAAAATGATACCGACTCTGTTGACGCCGGTCTCGCAAATTATAAAAAGGCAGATATGCTGATTAAAAAGTTATCAAATCAGCAAATGATAAATAATTATTCATCTCAAGTAGAGAAGGGAATAGCTCAAATCTCAAGTAAAAAGAACTCCAAGGAGGAGGCTTTTAGAAAACAAATTGAAAAAGCTTACAGCAATGTTTTAAAAGGACGAGACTCTTATGAACTGGCAAGCCGAATATTAGATTCAGAGCCAATGAAGGCACGGTCTAACGATGCGCGTGTTATTGCATTAAAAAAACAAATAAAAAATCTTGAAGAAATGTATGCACTCAAGGATAAGGCGTTTGGAATGCTAAATTCAGATAAGCAGGCTGCACTCATTGATTTAAAGAAGGCATTCAAGATTGCGAATGTAAATTATAGAATTCTTCCTGAGGAAGATTTGAGACAAATGAAGGATTCTTTATCAAGCTGGTCTGGAGGTGCTGATTTTGTGACTAATACGAAAAAACCAATATCTAATGGAATAAGTTCTGGAGCAACGGTGCGCTCTCCTGGAGAATTACATCAGGGTTCCGACTTTGAGGCTTTTAATGATTTATCGGCTACGATTCGGAAAAAGAAAAGCGATCCATTAAAGGATTTACAAGACATTAAAAATGAAATCGATTACGAGATATTTTTTACCAAAACAAAGGAAAATGTTCGAAGTGAAGCTTCTTCTCAACAATTAATGACCTACTTAAATTCGATGGAGCTAAATCAAAAAGAAGTCCTCAATCAAAAGGTTATTCTTCAAGATGAGCAAGCAATTTCAAAACAAGAACTTGATGCAGCTGTAAGCTTTAAGGCGCAAAAATATAAAGAGCAGCAGGAGTTGTCTGCTTTGCAAATAGAGGAGTGGAAGACAGAGAAGGAGTATCTCGATAATATGGAATTGATGAACCAATTGGTTCGTGGTGAATCCTTTTCAGAGCGTCAAAATACCTTAGACAATGAGCGTATTATGATTGATAGACAAAATGAAAATGACAATACTGATAGGTTGGCTGAGAGTCAAAACCAGATGTTGCGTCTGGGCTATGCCGTTCAAAAACGAGATTCCATAGAGAAGCTTTCGGGTGAGAATAGAGTAAAAGCTATGGAGGCACTAAAGTCATCGAAACCAAAGTTTGAAATGCAACCGAATTTTTTAAAGGACGAAAACGGCATTCTTTTTCCCTCTAACGCCATGACACAAAGGGTGTTTAAGCGAACAAATTCTCAGGGAGATGTAGTGTCAGTGACAATACAACGTGTCGTTGTTGATGCTAATGGTCATGGTAACGTATATGAGCAAACAACCGACCAAAGTGGTGGTGCCTCATACACCCGAAACAACGCTTCAATATCCGAGCATGTTTGGTTTAACGAATCTAAAGGGACAGATGTTGTCGAGGATTAACTTCTCTGGGTTACTAATTATTCTTCTTATATCTTGTAAAAGTTCTGATGAAAAAAGTTCTTTTGCGATGTTTAAGCTTAGTGGACGTGCGCAGGGAACAACATACACGATTCAGGTATATGACTCAATATTAAATTTCAATCAAAATGAAATTGATTCAATTTTATTAGATTTTGATAAGGATTTATCGACCTACAGAAACAATTCTCTCGTCTCTCGGATAAACTCAAATTCTTTTACAGACTCCGTAATTGAAGTTCAAAGTTACTTTGGTCAAATGCTTCTCTTTAGTGATTCTTTGTATGAGCTGAGTAATGGTTATTTCGACCCATCCATAAAGCCAATTATGGATTTATGGGGAATTGGTTCAAATAATGCAAGTGTTCCTTCGGATAATGAGATCAATAATACGCTGAAAAACGTAGGGTTTAAAAATAAAGGACACTTTAAATATTCATTGTCCGAAGCTCAAATTGAGCTAATAAAATTAAACCCAAATTTCCAATTAGATTTTAATGCCATTGCACAGGGTTACTCTGTTGATGTTTTAATGAAGTTTCTTAAGGATCGTGGACATAGAAATGTTTACATTGAATTAGGTGGTGAAATTAAACTTTCTGGATTCAAATCAAACCACAGAAAGTGGAGGATTGGGATTGAAAAACCGTCTGAATCAAATGACACGAGGAATCAAATCGTCCAAAAAAGTATTGATTTAACGAATGCTGCAATTGCCACAAGTGGTAATTACAGAAAGTATTTTGAAGAAGATGGACAGCGTTATGCACACACGATAAACCCTAAAACTGGTAAACAGAATAGACATAAACTTTTGTCTGCAACTGTTATTTCAAGTTCGTGTGCTTATGCAGATGCATTGGCAACATATTTCATGGTAATTGGTATGGAAGCTGCTAAAGACTTCCTTTCAGAAGACAAGGGGCGTGGCACGGAAGCTTACCTGATTTATTCTGAAGATGGCATCCTGAATAGCTTTAGTACAAGTCAATAATCAAAAGCAATAGCAATTCATATTCTTTTGTCAGTAACTCTTTAAAACCTCTATATTTTGAATATCTTTCATTCATATTTTAGTTGAAATTATTTAAAATGAAAATACATTTTATTGCAATAGGAGGGAGCGCCATGCACAACTTAGCAATTGCATTAAGTAGAAAAGGGTTTGAAGTTTCAGGTTCTGATGATGAGATTTTCGAACCATCTCGATCTCGTTTGGAGAATCAAGGTGTTTTGCCCAATGAAATTGGTTGGAACAAAGATCGTATTAACGAGCATATAGATGCTGTTATTCTTGGTATGCATGCTAGAGCGGATAATCCTGAGCTACTTGAAGCAAAGCGTTTGTCGATTCCTATTTTTTCTTATCCTGAATATTTATTTGAGCAGAGTAAGTCAAAGAAAAGAATTGTCATTGGTGGTAGTCATGGAAAGACGACAATCACATCTATGCTTTTGCACGTGTGTAAAAAGCAAAATGTGGATGTAGATTATATGGTAGGTGCGCAGCTTGATGGCTATGATTGTATGGTAAGACTAACAGATTCTTCCGAATATATGATTTTGGAAGGGGATGAGTACTTAAGCTCTCCAATAGATAGAAGACCGAAATTTCATTTATATAATCCAGATATTGCTTTAATCAGTGGTATTGCATGGGATCACATTAATGTATTTCCAACTTTTGAAAATTATGTTTTACAATTTGATGTTTTTTGTTCTATAATTAAGGATGAGGGTTATTTGATATATAATTCACTAGACCAAGAAGTGGAACGTTTAGCTCATAAGTATTCAAATTCATTGAACATTGTGCCTTATAAAACACCTGTTTTCAAATCTATTGACAATGGTACTGAGGTCACTTGGGAAGGAAAAGTATATCCCCTTCAGATTTTTGGCAGTCATAACCTTCAAAATATGATAGGCGCGATGCACCTTTCGTCACATATGGGTATTTCAAATGAGCAATTCTTAGATGGCATGTCTGATTTCACTGGAGCCGGAAAGCGTTTACAGAAGGTTGTGGAGTTTGGTTCTTTTGTAATGTATAAAGATTTTGCCCATTCTCCTTCAAAGTTAAAGGCGACTACAAGAGCTGTTAAAGAACAATATGGTGCAAGAAAGATTATTGCATGCATGGAACTTCATACCTTTTCATCCTTACGTAAAGACTTTTTACCGTTTTATAAGGATTGCATGAATGCCGCTGATCATGCTTTAGTTTATTTCAGCCCGGAGGTTGTTGCGCACAAAAAGCTTTCTCCTTTAAGTATAGATGAAGTTCAGCAGGCTTTTGGAAGTCACGTTGTGGTTAAGAATACCACTGAATCAGTATTAGAATTTGTACGTGATATTACAGATCAAAACTGCGTTCTTCTCATGATGTCTTCCGGTAATTTCGACGGAATAGATTATGAGGCGTTAGGCGAGGAGTTCTCAGTTTGATGCTTAAATATGATTTTTCGAAAAATCAATGATATTAATAAACTGTTTAGTGTTGAATAAACGAGTAATCCCAGTAATGAAATAGTCATTGTGAATTGTGCAGAGTAATATTGACTAATACTGGTCATAACCTTATTTCTAATTTCGTCACTGCTGCTGTTTTCCATATCTGGATTAGAGACTCTCAATTCCGCCACCTTAGACTCGTCAGCTAACAATAATTCCATTTCACTAATTTTTGAGCTATTGAATTCTGGGTAAATAGATTGATAATAGAAATAGATAAATGCGCTTACTAATACTGTATAAATAATACTTGAGGTCATTCCCGTTTTTACGTCACCCAAAAGATTTGAAGCTTCTCCTGTTTTTTTCTTTAAATATAATGAGACGCAAATACCAAGAGTTACGAACAACATATTGGCAAAAATAAATGGCTTTAAATCTGTCAAAAAGATCTGAAAATTAAAAGCAATAAGCTTTAAGATGATCCATATAACGGCAAAACCAATACCGATATTAATAGCTTTTTTCATTTTAGCTATTCATAGAAATCAAGAACTCTTCATTGGAAACTGTATTTTCCATATGGTTCTTTAAGAATTCCATCGCTTCAACAGGGTTCATGTCTGCAATGAATTTTCGCATTAACCAAATTCTCTGCATTACATCTTTACTGAGTAAAAGGTCTTCTCGTCTTGTTCCTGATGCCGTAATGTCTATTGCTGGATAGATTCTTCGATTAGAAATTTTTCGGTCTAATTGAAGCTCCATGTTACCGGTTCCTTTAAATTCTTCAAAAATAACTTCATCCATTTTTGAACCTGTTTCGGTAAGTGCGGTGGCTAGAATAGATAACGAACCGCCATTTTCGATTTTACGAGCGGAACCAAAGAACCTTTTGGGCTTGTGCAAAGCATTTGCATCTACACCGCCGGAAAGTACTTTTCCAGATGCAGGAGAAACGGTGTTGTAAGCTCTTGCTAGTCTTGTAATAGAGTCAAGTAGTATACATACGTCGTGACCGCATTCTACCATTCTTTTTGCTTTTTCAAGAACAATATTCGCTACTTTAACATGTCTATCCGCAGGCTCATCGAATGTGGATGCAATTACCTCAGCTTTTACACTACGCGCCATATCTGTTACCTCTTCCGGTCTTTCATCTATCAGAAGAACGATAAGATATGTTTCTGGGTGGTTTGCGGCAATGGCATTTGCAACATCCTTCAAGAGCATTGTTTTACCTGTTTTCGGTTGTGCAACAATCATCCCTCTTTGACCTTTACCTATCGGGCAAAACAGGTCCATTATTCTTGTTGATAAGGAATCTTGTTTATGTCCGGTTAATTTGAATTTTTCTGAAGGGAATAATGGAGTTAAATATTGAAAAGGAACGCGATCCCTAATATACGAGGGGTCTCTTCCATTAATCGACTCTACGCGCACCAAAGGAAAGAACTTTTCACCTTCTTTAGGAGGTCTTATTGTACCTTTAACAGTGTCTCCTGTTTTTAAACCAAAAAGCTTAACCTGATTTTGCGAAACATAAATATCGTCAGGGGAAGGTAGATAATTATAGTCTGATGACCTTAAGAAACCATAACCATCCTGAATCACTTCAAGAACACCTTCTGCAGAAACAATTCCAACTAAGTCATAATTACTTTTGTTGTCATTATTTTTATGATCCTTAGAGCGGTCTTTATGATTGGATTTTTTGTCATCCTTTTTGGGATGACGTACTTCCTTTGATGGCTTATCCTCTATTTTCTTTTCGTTGGTCTCTTTTTTAGCTTGAGGTTTATTCGTTTCAGTGTCCTCAGGTAATACTTCTCCATTGGATTTCTTATCAGTAGTTGTATCCATTGGTTTAGCTGCGATTTCTTCCTTATTTTCTTCTGTAGGAGCTTCAACTTTAATACGTTTCCGAGTTCTCTTTTTTACAGGAGCAGGTTTCTGACCTTCTTCTTTAGAAGCATCTTTAGCCTCATTACTGGTGTTGTCGAATAAGTCTTTTGCATCTTCAGCGGATGAATTTTCCATTATTTGTTAATTGATTTAAGGATTTTTGTGACGAGATATCGTCAAATATATTTTGTAGTTATAATTACTTCAATAAAGTTATTCTATTCATTACTTTTTAGGAACAGATGAGGAAATTAAAGACTTAGAACTTTGTCTTTGTTTTACAAGTTTAACAAAATCCTTTGACATACCAATAAAATTGAAAGATTTTATGTTTTTCTTTTTTTCTTTTTAGCCGCAGGAAAAAGGATATTGTTTAATATAAGTCTATATCCTGGTGAATTTGGATGTAAGTTTAAGTCCGTTGGTGGATCTCCAACAAAATGCTGATAATCTTCAGGGTCATGTCCTCCATAAAATGTCCAAGTACCTTGTCCCATCTCACCGTGAATGTATCTTGCTGTTTGCGCAGCTTCAGTCTCGCCTAAAATGAGTACACTCGATTTAATCAGGTCTTTTTTGAAATCAGTTGTTTGACCCATAAAACCCTTGATGACATCCTGATGACATTGCGTAAGCATGGTAGGAACAACATCCCACTTTGCCGAGAAATCAAATAAAGTGAATTCATCCATTTCTTTAGGTATGGTTCGATTGGTTCTTAAATAGGTACCATCAATATCTGAGTATTCATATACCATAGGATCTTTGATGAGCTTAAAGTCCTTGAATGCGAATGTTTTAGAATAATCTAGCTCTTGATCACTATTAGGATTAGAAGGGTCTCCATCAAATACACTTTCACATATATCTGTGTTTTGAGCTGCTAAAGCAATATCAAAGCTATCGGTACCGCTACACATTGTAAATAAGAATCCACCGCCCAAAACAAAATTCTGTATATTTTTTGCCACACCTAATTTCAGTTCTGAAACTTTTTTAAATCCAAGAAGTTTAGCGTTTCCTTCCGCGACATCTATCTGTTCTTGATACCATTTTTGATAGCGTGCAGACCTGTAGAATTTCCCATATTGTCCAGTAAAATCTTCATGATGCAAATGAAGCCAATCATATTCAGGAAGTTTACCCATTACAATGGAGGAATCGTAGATTTTATCATATGGAATTTCTGCATATTCCAATACCATTGTTACCGCATCATCCCATGGTTGCTTGTTTGGTGGTGTATATACAGCAATTTTTGGAGGTTTTTCTAACTGAATAACTTCCATATTCACCTCTGGATTTGCTATTTGAGTTTTGATTTGTGAGACTTGACCTTCAGTTAAAATTTGATACGAGACACCTCTAATCATTAATTCTTCCTCTATTGTAACCAAATGAGGCATTAGGAAGGATCCCCCTCTGTAGTTTAGTAACCATTCGATGCTCACATCTTTTTCGATTACCCAATATGCTATTCCATAAGCTTTAAGATGATTCTTTTGTTTTTCTCCCATGAACACTAAAATTTGTGTTGCATTTGCAAAATTGCAGGAGAGAAAGAAGAAGAGAAAGAGAATGCTCAGCTTCATTTTAGAAATCATTTTCGTGCGTATCCTCATTTTTTCCAAAGTCACCATAATCATCTGAGTCTTCGGTTTCGTTCATTTTACTTGGAACCGTAAATGTGTTATTTGGATTGTTAATAGCACTTGTCTTCTCACTAGATTCTTGGGTGATTTGATTGTAATCTGGCATCTCATCTAGGTTGTCAAATCTTGCATACTGATCGATGAACTTGAGTCTTACAGTTCCTTGAGCACCATTTCTATGTTTTCTTATAATGATTTCTCCAATGCCCGTATTATCATTTCCTGTGGCTTCATCTGTCATAAAGCCATAATAATCTGGACGGTAAATAAACGAAACGATATCAGCATCTTGTTCGATTGCTCCTGATTCACGCAAGTCAGATAAAATGGGTCTTTTATCACCTCCTCGTTGTTCCACAGAACGGCTGAGCTGTGCAAGGGCAATAATTGGTACATCTAGTTCCTTAGCTATTTCTTTTATAGACCTAGAAATTGTAGAAATTTCTTGTTCTCGATTTCCGTTTGATCTAGAATTCTCACTTGTTTTTGCAGACATTAACTGCAAGTAATCAATGATTATTAAATCTATGTCATATTGAGATTTAAGCCTTCTACATTTCGCTCTGAAATCAAAGATGCTCAGCCCGGGAGTATCATCAATATAAATTGGAGCAGTAGATAATTTTTTAATTCTAGTATGGAGCTGCTGGAACTCGTAATCTTTCAGATCTCCCTTTCTTAGTTTTTCTCCAGAAAGTCTCGCTTCGCTAGCAATAAGTCTTTTAACAAGCTGTACACAAGACATTTCTAATGAAAATATAGCGACACCTTTATTATGATCTACAGCGGTGTTTCGTGCCATTGATAAGACGAACGCTGTTTTACCCATACCTGGTCTTGCAGCGAGAACAATCATATCAGACCTTTGCCATCCCGCAGTGATTTTATCAAGTTCATAAAAACCAGAAGCGACACCCGAAAGACCATCGGAATTTTTTGAGGCCTTTTCAATTTCATCAATCGCCTCACTAATAACATTTTGCATTGTCGCTGCTTGCTTGCTCATATTTGCTTCGGCTATTTTAAATAAATTAGTCTCAGCATTATTTAGTAATTCGAAAACGTCCTTTGTTTCATCATATGAGTCTTTTATTATATCACTACTTACGCGAATAAGCTCTCTTTTAATATGCTTTTCAGAAATTATTCTTGCGTGGTATTGTATGTGAGATGAAGATGCTACTCTATTGGTTAAAGAGGATAAATATGCTGCACCACCTGCCGCTTCAAGTTCACCGTTTTTTTGAAGTTGAGCTGATACGGTAACTAGATCAATTGGGCTAGTACTCGCAAACAAAGAATGTATCGTTTTGAATATGATTTGATGTTTAGGATCGTAAAAACTTTCATCATTAAGTATGTCAATAGTATTGTTTACCGCATCCTTTTCTAACATCATCGCTCCGAGGACAACTTGCTCAATATCAATTGCTTGTGGAGGAAGCTTACCCATGTCATTAATTAAACTAGGTGTGTTCTTTAATCTCTGAATTGGGGTTTTTTTTCCTTCTGAAGTATCCATAAAACAAATATAGGAATTCGAATCCCCAAACTAGAGACTTTTAAAAATATAATTTATACACACCTTATCAAGAGCACTTTTCAACAATTGTTGATTTATTTGAGCTCTTTCATTGCTTTTTTGGTACCAATTTTAGCTGTAATGAAATCAATAGCAAGTTTTGGGTTTCTTGCAGGGGAGTATGCGCGTCCGTAGAAAATAATTTGTAAATGTAGCTTGTTCCATGTTTCTATTGGAAATTGTCTTTTGGCATCTTTTTCAGTTTGTACTACATTCTTTCCACTCGTGATACCCCATCTTGTTAGAAGGCGGTGAATATGGGTGTCAACAGGAAAAGCAGCTTGTCCAAAGGCCTGAGATACAACAACAGAAGCTGTCTTATGACCAACGCCAGGAAGGGCTTCAAGTTGCATTAAGGTCTCAGGTACGCGACCGTTATATTTATCAATTAAAATATTTGAAAGCTCCCAAATGGCTTTTGATTTTTTTGGAGAAAGGCCACACGGTCTTATAATAGCTCGAATGTCATCGACATTTTGCTGACTCATATCCAAGGGATTATCAGCAAGTTTGAAAAGTGCAGGTGTAATTTTATTTACACGCTCATCAGTGCATTGGGCGGATAAAAGTACAGCAATTAATAGTGTGTAAGGATCCTTATGATCTAATGGAACAGGTGTTTCCGGGTATAAATCTTCAAGTGTTTTAATGATATATGTTGCTTTCTCTTTTTTAGTCATTTTTTAAAATTTCAGAACATCTATCATTTCGGGATGCTCGATAATAAAATAGATGAGCCAAGGTGTAGTAATAATTAAGGTTGCGTAATGGAAAAAAACAAACCAGCCATTATTTTTTCTGAAAAACAGATAAAAAATCAAGGGGAGCATAGATACCACAAATACTACGGGGAAACCCCAATAAAAACTAGGACCTCTCGGTCCGAATAATACCTTATGGTAAAAGTATTTGCCATCGTGTTTGTATGCAGCATAAACAGATTGCTTTAAATATTTACTTTCGAATAAGACTACGTATGCTTTTGATCTGATAATAGAGTGAATGTTTTGTAGCGTATAAGCTCCCTCCAACGTGGTAATTTCATTTGATTTAGATAAATTCTGGAAGCTTGTAATTTTAATTTTTCTTTGAGTTAAATGACTTTCTTGATCTGCTACAAGGAAAACACAAATAATAATACTGAATACAACATTAACCCGAATCCATCCTCTTCTCCATCCAGTTCTCAGACTTTGATAAAATCTTTTAATTTCTTTTGCCTTTTGTGCGTCTCGTTGGGCTGTTTTTTTTCTACTTTCTTCTTTATAGTTTTGCCATTTTTGAGCTTTAGTCGTTGTGGTTTTTCTTTTGATTTTCAGTTTAGGTTCCAGCAGCGCTTCATACGCCTCATTTATTTCTAAATATTTTTCATGACAATTGGGATCCTTCGAAACATCAGGGTG
>Ga0206130_10002868_pt1 | contig 23418 bp, 11 predicted proteins | sample Helgoland_Spring_9_FD_148637 | JGI IMG/M metagenome (GOLD analysis project Ga0206130, IMG submission 148637) | Pelagic subsurface seawater microbial communities from Kabeltonne, Helgoland, North Sea - Helgoland_Spring_Bloom_20160512_1 | ecosystem: Environmental > Aquatic > Marine > Epipelagic ... | reverse complement strand
TGGCACACTGGCCATTTAGATGGCGCAGAGCACGTCGAATGGCAAGACATCGGTAAAAAAATTGATCAGCTAACCAGCAACAAACACGCCAATATCTACCTTTACTGCCGCAGTGGCAATCGCTCTGGCAAGGCGATGACAATCTTAAAACAGCAAGGCTATACCAATGTCATCAATGCTGGCGGTATAGACCAGGCACAACTGCTGCTCGAGCGTAAGATTGTCAGAAACTAACACGGATCGCTTATGCGTCTCTGCAACAACCTCATCAACCAAAGCCAGCCTACAACCCTTGTTAGAAACCGCCACTGTTTGAGGAGCAGGCTCATGAAGTTTTGAGCAGAGAACATCTCCAATCAGCGGCAGCTTATAACACATAAAACAACGGTTCCCGTGAAGCGCGTCAAATAAAACAGGTCAAATCGTAGACAGCCTATAGTTTACCCAGAGGCCGTCCTCTTGGTTTTATCACCCTTGTTGTCACTGTTATCGCTGCACCAACTTGTAATTAGACTTGGGCTGGTGGGTTCCACCATAGTTGTCAGTGTAATGGGCTCTGATGTATAACCAATATCCTTTATCGCCGTCAACGATGGTATAGCTCGATCCCGTCCCTCTATCATCTACCTTGTCATCTTGATCCACGGTATACCACTGGTAAGTAATAGCGCCATCGGCAATGCCATCGGCATCATCCAATATATGCTGCACGGCGTAAACTGTATTTTCTGCAATTGCATCACCTTTGATTTTCGGCCTGCCCGTGGGTGCGTCATTAACATTCTCTATGGCGCCGGTTGCCGCTGAGGTCAGCGTCTCATCCGTACCCTGATCATCGGTGTAGGTCACCTGAACTTTCAACGTATAATCAACATCCGCCTGAGTCGCTTTGTAGTGATCCTCAGTGGCGCCTGTAATCACGCTGTAGTCACACGGAGGATCATCAGCGCAGACCACTGAACCTAGGAGTCGATACCATTGATACGCTATTGCTCCGCTTATACCGTCATCATCGCTCACGGTGGCGGTTAGGATCTGCTTCTGTCTGGCTGTACCACTGATGTCAACGGCACCGTTGTCATTGACATTGGTCACCGAGCCAGTTGCTGCTGAGGTCACATTTTCTGAAGTACTCTGGTCATCGGTATACTGGGCATTCACCGTTATGGTTGAGTCCACATCAGCTTGCACCAGGACATAGGTCGCACTGTTGGTACCACCGATATTAGCTCCACCACGCTTCCATTGGTAGGTGATCGAACTCGGCACACCATCATCATCGCTCACAGTGGCGGCTAAGGTCTCACCTTGGGTCGCAATGCCTGTGATAGCCACACTACCGTCATCATTGACATTGGTCACCGAGCCTGTTGCTGCTGGATTGCCATCGGCATCATAAATACTATTTGATTGAGGCAGCACCTCAATGACCTGATTGGACTGTAACACACCTTCAATAGCCACACCCAGGGTGTAGCTATTGCCGTTTTGGCTGATACTAGTGAGAGAACCAAGGCTTGCTCCGATACTGCCGGAAGCAGTAGTGATGCTCACTACAAAATCATCCGCTTCCAGAGCGCCACCTGTCTCGCTAGTAACAGGCTCGGAGAAAGTCACTGTAAGTTTAAGGGTAGAACCAACAGGAGCCAAGGTCACCCTGGTGATGCGTGGCGAACAATCATAGATCGTATATTTATTGTACATACCGTAAGCCAGATCTTGGTAGTTGTTGTTGACGTCCAATACGGCCGACTCGCAAAACCTGCTACTGCCGCCTATAAACTGATGCTCTGCGAAAGTTTCACTATTTTCATCAAGTCGCTCTTGCTTGAAATTGATCAAAAAAGCATCATAGTTATCCACTGACAGGGCACTTTCTGCACCAGTCCCACGATGAGCTAACGAAGAATAGAACATACCCGCCACTAATGCAGTATCATGTACTTTTACGTTTTGATCCAAACCAGAGAAATCCCAATGGCTGAGGTCTTGGTTAAAAGCACTGGCATCCGCGAACATACCAACCATATTGGCCACCTGACCGGTGTCCCAATCACCAATGTCTTGGTTAAAGGCGGTGGCTCCATTGAACATATAAGCCATATTAGTCACCTTACTGGTGTCCCAGTTGCTGATGTCTTGGTTAAAGGCGGTGGCTGTATGGAACATATAAGCCATGTCAGTCACCTCACGGGTGTCCCAACCACCGATGTCTTGGTTAAAGGCGATGGCTCTATAGAACATACCACGCATTGAGGTCACCTGACTGGTGTCCCAGTTGCTGATGTCTGCATTAAACTTTCTGCGGTTTTCTGGTAGACTATTTTCTGGTGGACTAAACGATACAGATCCAAAAATACTTTTCATACTGGTTACCTGACCAGTGAATATCTGACCAACGTTGACATCGTCGTGCTGACCAAAATAGTAACTCTTAGTCACACCGCCGGTGGTGACGTCCTGATAGTAATCATTTTTTGAATTCTCAAATTCCCATTTACTAGATTCCTCTATGTTTTTATGAATACCAAAATCTTCCCGACCATCGGGGCATGAGTCTGTATTTGGAGAATCGGAGTCGTAAAAACAAACAATCAGCATATCTGTGCAGGGGGGGGCTTGACCCACTGTGCCTATGTTGCTCGCGTCATAGCAATCATAGGTTTGGGCTTCAACGGAAGTGACCCACAACACACCAAATAGTAAACACCCAACAAAGGTCAAAGTGATACGGGGTAGCACTAGGGGGCTATGGCGCTGTTCCATAGTATGCATAGTAAGTATCCATAGTGAGCATCCACAGTAGCTTTTACCCTTAAGCTTGTACCCTTAGCGTCAGTTGTTTAGTAGGTATCGCAGCGGCATAGGTGTTACTGTTTATTCTCTTGTCATTCACTTGGCGCATTTCCATCGGTCTGTTTACTGTTAACGGTATTACAAGCCCATTTCGATGCTGATTGTGCACAAAACCTTCCAGCAAAAACCTTCAATAGAAAACAAATGGGTTGAAGCGCGCTGGTAACCTTTTTAGGGTCTACGTCACAAATCTACAACCGTTACCCCAATAAAGACATTATCAAATACTACGACAATGCTACGCGCCACAACCCTAAACACTGCAACCCATCTCAGGCTACACTAACAATCGTTCTAATAAAAACCATCGCTTTACCAACATCGCTTTACTAAAAAAAGTATAGAACATAAAACAGCATCCATTGAGTCAATATAAAAACTGGGGTCACACAGTCAACAAGAGTCATCGCTGACCACCGGTGGCTTTCATTGGGAAATGACCCTCTTGGTTTTATAACCCTTGTTGTCACTGTTATGGCCGCAACATCATGAATACGTAGCATGTTTTTCAGGCCTGCGATTGAGCGCAAATTCACTCAAGAAAATGTAAAAGGCGGTGATTGGCAAACCCGCATAGAAAGCCACTGCCAAAAGAAGCCAACAGACTAAGATAAACCCAACCAAAAAAACTGCCGCTAAGGGTAAAGCATCTTCCATTAGCGGCAGTCCATAACAGCTACAACAAAGGTCTCAAGAAACAGGCCAAATAAAACCGGTCAAACAAGTCATATCAAACTAGACCTGTCACGCCTGCTATTTGTATTTGTTTTTGTCAATTTTAGGCCCATAGCGAGTCTCAGTGTAACCATGATTATCGGTGTAAGTGAGCTTAACTCGCACATGTTTCTTACCTGCCCACTTACCTCTGAGCTTGAAGGTCGCATTAGTTTGGCCATCAAAATTTTTCCAGCCATTGGTCTTATTGTTGGTCCACTGCCATTGGTAGCTTATGTTAACACCATTGAGACCATTGCCATCGCTGACCACTGCACGAATGACTTTGCCTTTTTTGATTTTACCAACGTAACTGACAACGCCATCCTCGGTGGGAAGAGTGATGCCCTCGTTGAGCGGTTCGCCGATATTGCAGTTAGTAAAAGATCCAAGAACATGGTTATTGTCTATATTGAACGCAATAACGCCTAAGCATTGCTCTTTATGCTCGTCAGTCACATCGAAATCAGAATAATCCACGTATTGATCGTCTTGTCGTTTTGTTTTGTTTGAAAAGAAGTTATCCACCCATCCATACCCCGCGAAGTCGTAATTATTCTCGTACGTTTTGTCAAACGTCCACCACTGGTACTCTATGTCGACACCTGGAGCGGTGGTGGTTGCTCGATAAGTTGATCCCCAAGCAATGCGCTCTTTTGCCCCGACAACTTCGACATTGGCTCCGTTCAAACGGGTTAATTCAACAGACTTAGCAGATGGTTTCCATACAGATTCTTGCCAAGCACTATGATCATAATCATTTGACCACTCGTCGTAGAATCGCCATGGGTGCATGTCTTTCTGGTGTTCAGGCGTAGGAATAGTCTCTAGAGAAGCATTAGCTAGCTGATTTACCGATAATAATATTAAAAATAACATTATAGACACGACGGAATAATGAAAACTTTTTATCTTTGGTAGGTGTTTTTGACTTAGTGATAAATACATCCTTGTAATTTCCTTTCATTTAGTAGTTAAAGCATTTTTTAAGGCTAGCCTCAATTTGAATTTTAGACCCTGCCGAATGGAATAATTGTCTATTTTTTTTAATTATTCTACTATCGCGATGGCCTATATCGTTGTCCCAGAGCTTTTAAGTATTTATTTAGACAAGAGCGCACCAACAGTCTCAAATAGCAGGCCGATTTGAAAAAAATTAGTGCAGAAAATTAGTTAAAGCTCAGCGATGATTCAGACAAGGTTGACGCCACCACACCCAGAGGGTTATCTTCAGCTTAACTGTTAGCTGCTGGTGTCACTTGCTACATTGCCATCGGCATCATAAATACTATTTGATTGAGGCAGCACCTCAATGACCTGATTGGACTGTAACACACCGTCAATAGCCACACCCAGGGTGTAGCTATTGCCATTTTGGCTGATAGAACCAAGGCTTGCTCCGGTACTGCCGGAAGCAGTAGTGATGCTCACTACAAAATCATCCGCTTCCAGAGCGCCACCTCCCACGCTAAACACAGGCTCTGAGAAAGTCACTGTAAGTTTAAGGGTAGAAGAACCAACAGGAGCCAAGGTCACCCTAGTGATGCGTGGATGGCAATCGTAGATGGTACTGACGTTGTGCGCATAATAACTTGTATCTTGCCAGTAAGAGGGGTCTTCATCGCTACCAGTCGCCGCCTCACAGAACCTGCTGGTACTGCCAGCGAACCTTTGATCTTGTAAAGAAGAAGATCGCGCTTCTAACTGTGATCCCCAACTGATCAACTGGGAGTCATAGTTGTTCACCGACAGGGCCGAGCGCCCTAACTCAGGGTAGTTAGCAGCATCATCATAGAACATGAACGCTATTGACTCGTTTCCGTGCCGTAGATCGTGAAAATTCAATGCGGATAAATCCCAGTGGCTGAGGTCTTGATTAAATGCTGACGCACCGACGAACATCCAATACATGTTTTCCACCTGACTGATGTCCCAATGACCGATATCTTGATTAAAGGCGCTGGCTTGATAAAACATAGTATTTTTGTACTTCACCTGACTGGTGTCCCAGCCACCGATATCTTGATTAAACCGGTCAAACAAGTCAGATCAAATTAGACCTGTCACGCCTGCTATTTGTATTTGTTTTTGTCAATTTTAGGCCCATAGCGAGTCTCACCATAGCCATGATTATCGGTGTAAGTGACCTTAACTCGCACATGTTTTTCACCTGCATACTTACCTCTAAGCTTGAAGGTCGCATTAGTTTGGCCATCAAAATTTTTCCAGCCATTGGTGCTACCATTGGTCCACTGCCATTGGTAGCTTATGTTAACACCATTGAGACCATTGCCATCGCTGACCACTCCACGAATAATTTCCCCTTTTTTGATTTTACCCGCATAGCTTACAGAACCGGTTTGATTAGCTGGACGAGTGACTGGCCCTTTAGACATAGATCTCACTGACTCAGAGGTACCACCATCATCGGTGTACTGGGCAGCAATCTGCAAGTAATCATGCAAATCCCCCGTCTTTACTACATATGACTGCCCCTGATGAATAAACTTCTGTTGATCATTTTCTCCATCAATGCGATACCACTTGTAAATAATGGAACCAATACCGTCAGCATCTGCCAAATTGTGCCGCTTCGCTTCCAAGGTTTGACCCACTTTTGCCGAACCAGTAATTCGTGGCTTGCCAGTGGGCGCATCATTGACATTGATCACCTCACTCGTGGCCAAGGAAATCGGCGCTTCCGCTGTTCCATGAGCATCGTAATAGACGGCCTCAACCTTGATAAAATGGCCCACATCGGCCTGAGTCAGAACGAGCTCATTCAAGGAACCACTACTAATCTGGTCGTAACCACACAGGGGAGAGACCGTCGTACACACAGTTGTAGGATTTTTGCGGTACCAACTATATGTTATAGGTGACATTAGTGATCCACCAAGTCCATCTGGATCCGTCACCGTTGCGACTAATGTTTTATTTTGCTTGGTTGTACCTGTAATGATGACGCTACCGGCATCATTGACATTGGTCACCGCAATAGCAAAGCTGGCTAAGGCGATGGGAGTTGTAACAATTTCGTCAGTCACGCTGATAATAATCCCAGTAGTGGTACCCACATCGGCATTCTGCGGCGTACCGCTTAAGGCACCAGTAGCTGTATCGAAGCTTGCCCAGCTTGGCTTGTTTTCAATGCTAAAGGCGAGTGTGTCACCGTCATCATCACTGGCTGTTGGGGTAAAGCTATAGGCTATATCTTCTGCAACCGTAGTCGCCGGCGTGCCACTAATGGTGGGTGCATTGTTCACATCTGCCACAGTGATGGTATAGCTCTGTTGTACACTATGTGTGCCATCAGAGGCGTCGAGAGTCACCTGATGATCGCCCACGGCCGAATGCAGAGGCGTACCGGTTAAGGTGCCGGCACCTGAGTCAAAGCTCAACCAGGTTGGCATACTGTCGACACTCAAGGTGACCGTGTCACCATGGTCATCATCTTGGGTGGTGACTGTGTAGCTATAGTCAAGATTCTCTGTTGCATCAGTAACAGGGGTGCTGGTAAAGACCGGTGCTTCCTCAACATTTTCCACCCCGATGGTCACCGGCGAGAGCAGACAGCCGTCCGCCGCACCTTCGGCCGCTGCATCGTAAGCAGTATCGGGCACGAAGCAGACTTCGGCAACAATGTGATCGTAAACAATGGCATCTTGATAATCATAATCGCTCAAATCAATCTCACTAAAACCATCATCCACTGTTTGTTCTTTGAACATGTTCCAATGACTCAGATTAAAATGATCATCATCACTATCAAGCGCACCACAGGTAGTGGTAGTGGTAGTGGTAGTGGTAGTGGTATTGGGATCACACTGATACCAACGCAACGCCACATAGGGGAATTCGCTGTCGCCACTGTCTGCCCGTTCAATGGACAGTAAGGCGTCTTCGTTCATGGGAATCGATTCAGTTTCAGAGTCATCAACCACGCTTGACAGCCTGCGCAGCTCTCCACTATGCCTATAGGAGTAGCAGTCTCCCATGTAGGCCTGAGTCAAACTGCAAGACACTGTTGTGTTTGCTTTAGTGGCATGCTGATTGGAAATTTCTTGACAAACTTCATTCTCGCTATAGACAATGCCAACCGAGGAAGTATAGCTTGCGCATACACGAAGGTCGTAGCCATTGGTCTGGTTGGCTCCAACTTTAATATGGTCTGTTGTTTGCTCATCAATATCTTGCCAATCGTGATTCGCAACGAACCCTCGCTGCCACTGCCACAGTGGGACACCGACATAACCATCACTGTCGTAAAGGCTTGCTGTGATCTTCTCGCCGGGTTTGGGGTGGGTTTTATCAAAACTGATCACACCGGGGGAATCTACCCACACAGCATTAGAGACAACAGCAGAATCATCATACTTATACTCATAGTGGCGATTATCGGTGTATGACGCCAATACTCGAATGTTATGACCTGCAACGCCATCACTTGCTAATGGCATGTAATGCCTGTCATTATGTGCGATGCCATTACGGATGATCGCTGTCCACCCTACTACTCTGCCGTCTGTGTCGACATCCTGTCGCTGCCACACATAATTCACAACAACGTCAACAAGGCCATCCTTATCGGTAAGATCGGCTTCCAGGGTTGTCCCCAATTTGACCGCAAATCCGGATTCAATGTTTAGTATCCCCGGTGAGTCCATTTTTACTGGCGTGCTGTAAACTGTCTCGGAGGCCCCGCTGATACCATCTGTATAGTCTACTCGCACACGAACAAAGTGCGCAATATCATCAGAAATCAATGTATAAGCAGAGCTATGACCGTGTTGGTCAATCTCATGCCAGATAGTATTGTCCAATGATCGCTGCCAGCGATAAATCACCCCGTCATAACCATCGGGATCATCAAAGTGGGCAGTTAATTCAATCTTAGTTGCTACTGTGCCGTCACTATTCATACCTGAGAGCGTTACAGTGCCGTCCTGATCAACATGGTTGGGGACAATAGGGGGCGAAGTGTGGGTTTCAAATACATATTCATTATCGATATAGCTCACCGACAGGATGATGTGCTTGCCGGCATCAGCAGCAACCAGCTTATAGCTGCTGCCTTCTCCTAGGGTGGTGACTGTGTTATCGCCTTCTGCCCTTGACCAGACATAGGTAGGGCTGATGGATTCAAGGACCCCATCCTCATCCGTAATGTCAGCGACAACGACTTCACCAATGTAAAAGTCCTCACTCATGGACTGATGATCAATCTCCACTCTGCCATTTGGCTGAATAATCGTTAGAGATACCTCGGCGGGATCGCTACAGAGATAGGTCTCACTGGCATCACAGGCGCTATAAGTGAAGCCATCCGCAGTAGCATCGGTTGTGCCGCTGACTCGATAATCACAGAGACCGCCAGCGCAGTTCTCTAACACGCCATGCTGTGGATAGGTCTCAATCTTGACGCTAACATCATCACCCTCACGGTCATTGGATTTAAAGACAATGGTGTGGGGTAATGCGTTGTTACGTGGCACAGTCAAAGACACATCGAAGGCTTCAGGTGCGGTGTTTACCGGCAACACCTCAATGGCAATGGGCTGCTCATAGGTAATACCCAAAGCATCTGTGATGGTCACCACGAAACTGTCCTGACCGGTTTGATAGCCAAAACCATCAGATAACCAATAGTATTGCCACTGCCCCGAGGTAGGATCAACAGAGGCCAGCGCCAGTGATGGTTTGTGGGTTTCCTCAATAATGCTATAGGCCGAGTCAACGGCTAGCCCTGCGGTATCAAAGGTGTGCAAACGGCCACTGACAGAGCTTCCCCAGAGGACAGAGCCACTAAGCGAACCACTGATCTGTGCTGTTTTGTTGGTCAGGGCATAGGCTTGAGCCATACCAGAACGCTGGGGAACAAACTGCTCCCCCTCAACGTTTGGCGCACCCACTACCAGACGAGTGCCATCGCTTGAGAGGGCAAGAGCACTGCCAAACAGGGCGTCAGATTGCTGGTTATCTAATTGGTTGGCAGCGCTGTAATTATCCGTGTCTTGATCCCAGTAAAACCACTTCACATGGTTTTTAACGCCGATGGCACCTGCGGCAACCACGCCACCGTCACTACTCACTGCAACTGCGGTACCGAGCTTTTCTCCTTTATAGGTCCCCAATATGGTAAGTTTATTGTTCCAACCAGTGGGAGTGGACATACTGTCGTAGTGATAAATCTTCGCCGTACCAAGGTCTTCATCAAAACCTGAAAAACCAACAACTAGGGTCTCTCCGTCGGCACTCAGTGCCAACTGATCGCCGCCACCGCTAATGTCTTGAGAGCTGTCGTGAGTCCAATCAACAGCAGTGCGATCAAAGGTCTGCACAGAATTAGCTGGGTTGGAACCACTAGGTGTGCTAAGAACAACCAGCCGATCACCACGGCCGCTGAGCACCACCTGCTTGCCAAAGTCTTGGTTTGCGGCTGACCCCTGTAACCTTTTAATGGGTAACCAATTATAAGACCCTTGTTCTGTGTTGTCGGCAACTGATTGATACAGCATCACAGCCCCACCCCCGGATTGACAAGCAACTCCCACACAGCGGTCAGCGTTCGGCGCACCGATAGCCAGCATGGAGGCATCTCCATTAAAGGTTATAGAATGACCAAAGTTGGTATTCTCAGCCTCGGTGAAGGATAGTTGATGAGCATCAGACAACCATTGATTTTGCTCTGCATCAAAGCGATAAATCTGCACATGGCCAGCACCTGGCGACCCCACTGCCAGTACATTACCGTCACCACTGAGGGCAAGGCTTCTGCCAAACTTGTCACTATCCGTACTACCCAGCAGATGATTGCCACGCTGTTGCCAGTGATGATCGGTGTCATCCCACGCATAGACGGCCACATGACCCGCATTGGCAACACCGGTCTGACTATCATCAACACCGGGTGAGGACACTGCCATAAGGGTACCACTGTCATCAAATGCCACCACTGCACCGGTGTGATCGCCGGTAAATTCGCCCATCAGGGTGTGGCCGAGCATCGTCGGTTGAATCGGTGTTCCCGAATCACTGGTCCCTGCCAGATAGCCCTCGTGCACGGTGATGTTAACCACAGCCGCAGGGCTAGATTGGGGTCCATCAGCCACGGAGAAGTAAAATCTGTCGGTGCCGCTGAAATCAGCGGCTGGGATGTAGGCAGCTTCCCCACTAGTTTGAATGCTTAAGGTGCCGCTGGGTGCCGGCCCATCATCAGGCGCATTATCAACCAGCTGGTACGTCAGGGTATCGCCATTGGCATCTGTGGCCATCAGGTTGAAGGTGATTGACTGTCCCATCGAGGTGGACACATAGGTGTCAACTGCCACCGGTGGCTGATTGCTCAACCCAATAACACCACTGGGGTCGCTCTCTCGGCTCTCACCATGACCGTATAAATCAACAAAACTGACGCGTACAACCAGGGTATGGCCGATATCGTCCACCGATACATCGTAGGTGGCATCGTCTCCAACGTTGATTTGGGTACCCTCAGAGTCTATGCGTATCCATTGATACTCAAAGTCGGAGGTTCCCAATCCATCCTCATCGGCGATGGCGGAGACATCAACCTCCAGCTTCTGACCCACCACCGGGTTACCCTCAATGGATGGCACACCAGTGGCATCATTATTAAAATTCTGTACCTCCACGGTGGCGCTGCCAAAATAACAGGATTGATCAGCGTCTGTGGGATCTTCTTTGTAGCAAATGTCTACCTTCACAAGGGAGCCAACATCAGCCTGATTAACGGGTAGGGCCGTGCCAGTAAAGTCTAGCTGTTGCCAATTAGCTCCATCATCCCACCAGCATTCGACAGAGCACTGATACCAGGTAAAGCTTAGGCCATGATCCGTTAAAGGAATGGGCACTCCGGTATGGATGATTTGGATAGTGTTTTCAAGGGCGACAACACCTTCACTGCCGCCGACACTGGTGGCGGTCTCATGGCTAGCCTCGGCAAGACTACGATGATCCGCCTCTATGGCTTCAGTTCCGGTGGCAGGGTCGGTGCCATTGCCTTTGTGGTTGGCTTCAATATTAAGACGCCTTTCTGAGACACCCCAAGACTCAGAGGTAACCGCGTAATGGTGGAAAGGCAGGTAGTAGCTATTGCCGTCAATGCTGACGGTTACCGCTACTGTGGAGGGTTCACCAGATAAGCTAAGTGTTTGATTACAGGCGGTGTTATTGTATGAATTACCATCAACCATCCAGGTACAGGTGTAATCCTCAACATCGAGAGTAACGAAGTCCGACGACTCAGGTAGCGCAGCTAAAGAGATTTTCCAACCGACCCACACACTGCCGGTCACACTGATAATTTGCTCAATCGCCAATGTTGAGTTCCACTGCATTTGCTCCTGAACTCGATTAATCACCACTTTACCGTTCTGAGATCGGAGTGCCGAAGTACCGTTATTGATTACAGGATAGGACCTGCCTAAGTTGATAAACTTTGCAGTTACCGAACAGTTACCATAGAAATCAGCCTCTGGAGTGACCACAAACGTCAACGTCGTACCATCGTAGGTTTGGTTTTCAATAGACATACACGAGGAGCCTGGTACAAGTGTCAAAGAACCACCTGTACGTACTCCGGGGGCCATATAACCACCATCGGAACCCACAATACAATTAAATAAGGTGCCATTAGTATTCTCCAGAACCGCTGTGCTACCACAATTAAGGGCGATGGTTTCAAGGCCTTGATTTTCCACCGTGATATCTATTTCTTGCGTTTTAGTGTTGTTGTTCTGATCAGACCCTCCAATAACGACATGAAATGTGCTTTGGAGCTCATAATCAGGCTTGCCTTGGTCATAGCCAATCAAGGAGTATGTGCAAACAGTCTCAGTGTCACTGACCGTTTTAACTACCGCGAATTGATCGGCATCCGCGAATTGATTGGCATCGTTATCACTTAGCTCACAGGTGTGATTACCCCAGCCGCCAGAGAGAAGAGTATCCCATTGGAGAAGTTCCCCCTCAGCAACGGTTATGTTGTCGTTACCATTTAATTCCAACGCAAGGGATGAAGGCTTAATGATACTCTCACCACTCGCCACATAAGTTTTGAGGTTTTGATCTTTAAATTTAAACGTCAGTTTAGCTTTGATGAGTTTATTGGCATCCTCGGCCTCAAGGGTATAGGTCTGACTATTATTTTGGGTGTTACTGCAAATGCCGGAAGTATCACACCGCTGCCAGACCCATTGACGTGAAGGTTTCAACAAACTAAGAACAATTTCATTACTCTTATCAGCACTCTCAATCAATTTTGCTGTCAATATGGTGCCGATATTGGGGTTGGCGTCACCTGACTGTATGTCTAACTCATAGGTTGTGGTGTCTTCTGCTCTCCAGTCAAACGCCCATTCGCCTGTTCCTCCGAAATGGTCTCCAAAATCCCTATTAAGCTGAAATCTAAAGCGCCGCTTTGCGTTGTATTCCATTTTTGGTTTGTTATTTTCAACATCCTTCCCAAGACTATAGACTTTATTCCTTTGCCAATCATGAAAACTATTCAAGGCATAATAGGTCCACCCAAAAACGTTTTCTATGCTTATTGTCATGCCCTTTTCAAAGAAATCGTTCTCATCGCGCCACGGTATGATCAAATATGCCCCCCAAAATCCAGTCGACCAGCCAGTCTGATGATGGTCATTATTTAGTCCAGCCACAAGCTGGGGAATAATTGCCGCAAACGTGTCTCTAAGAATCCACAAAAAGCTATGTGGCCCATCTAGATTTATCTTATTCTGGAAAAGAAAATTCAACCATAACCCTTGAATCGAAAAGTACCCCACCTCAGATCCAAAAAAATCAACAAAGCTCAACCAATCACCTCCCTTTTCCCAGTTGGTAGCTAAATAAGGTTTGGTGTACCCTCCAAACTCCAACTCATTCCAGTAATTAGTATTGTTAGTAGAAAAGGGATTGCTAGAACACCCATCGCCAAAATTGCAGTTTAATAGCTGTCGCGCAGGTGACGATTGACTTTCGGTTTCGGTGGCGGTGGCTACATGAATAAAGCGCTGCATGGTTTTGTTGTCAGAGGGAAAACGAGCTTTAAGTAACGCTAATCGGTCCGCAACCGAGCGGGGACACACCCAGCTGGGATCGTCGTCATTACAGCCATAGATGTTTTCCTGATCGGCAACACCAATTGCTGTTCGATAGCGAGTATCAGCTAAGGCATAGAGATCTTCCAACAGTTGCATTGCTGTGGTGTTTGATGACACACCGAGAGAACCTTGTAGTAAAAACGCCTCTGTATCTGCCCCAAGGTCAAGACCGCTATTACTCCAGTAATTATCGTCTGACGAGCAGTCGTCCCTTGCTGGGAATACGTCGGTATCGCATAGCCCCAGAACAGCAGGCATACTGAAAATAATATCATCACTCATCCCGTTCTTAAAATCGAAGCTATCGGTATCCGTATTGAAGCTCATCAAGTCTGAAAGAGGTCGTGGCTGCAGAGCACAGTTTGGCACTTCATCCCCATTGCCTGATGTTGTAGTGGCGCAGTCCATGAGGCGTTTGGTGCTGTTGAGCAAATGGCCTATAACGATTTTTCCACTATTGCTAAGGTAAGCTAGGGCTGGGTCTGAGGCAAAGGTTGTTTGCTCTTCGTCAGACCAACCAACATTTGACGACCAAAGAGTGAATAAATTAACCAATGCTTCCAGCAAAATAGTGTCTATTCCAGGTGTATCCGTATCATTCGTCAGTGAATTGGCGGCAACGTGATCACTGAGACTCCGGCCATACATATTGTCGCTGAACATTTGCCCAAAATCAGAATTGGAGAGAGCAACACGTTCCGGCCAAAAATAAACCTGAAGAGTGTTCAAAAAGCCGTTTATGTCTAGCCCCCCTAATAATCTTCTCCAACCTGGCTGCAACGCTCCCTGCATCACGCCACAGAATAGACCTGCGGCTTCACCTGCAGCTTGACATCCCGACCCTATCAAAGGAAACAAAGCAATCTCGTCCTCCGTACCACTCCAATCGCTATTATGAAAAAAGTTCCATGACAGTGTTATCTCCCACATAGGGCCGGGACTTTTCAGTGTTTGGAATTCTAATTTTGGCCATTCCTGATAAGCACCAGATAGCAATCCTGACTGTGGCGTGTAATACATTTTCACTACCCAATCACTAACAAAACTGAATCCGCCGTCTGTCGTATTCGCGAAAGATTTGCCCCACTTATTCACACAACATTCGTCTTGTTTATGTCCAAATTCGTCTGATTTATGTCCAATGCCAACTGATGCGCCAGCAATGTTCAGCGATCTGGCTCTCAATTCGACATAGGTGTAAAGCTTTTCGTGGTCATCCCCCGGTAGTTTCTTATAGGTTTGTTTGGGCCACGTTAAGAATAGTCGACTGCCTTGAAAACTGTATTGCTGCATCAGGCCATCCAAGGTTGTGTCAGATGGTAAGAACCATAGCTTCTCTCGAAGCCAGCTCAACCTCCAAGGGGTACCTTTTGGATATTTAGTCTGGGTGCGAAAATCGATGGGATAAACATCGAACCTGACACGCTTTTTAGTTAGCCATCGACAAAAAATATCCTTCTCGTCGCATCCGTATACCTCTGGTGAATCAGCCGTCAGTGCTCTGTCAGCGAAGGGCGTGACGTCACTTTCACTAGCGCCGCTGGGCGCAGTTTGATCCTGCCAAGGGCCCTCGTAACCTGCCATGGTAAAAAAGTTCTTAAGCTGTGGTGAGCTTGAAATACCAGAAGAGAGGTTTTGATGCAGTTTGGTCAGATCTTCCAGCAGAACAGAATCGTTCTGCTGAACAAGTTTGCCTGAGAAATTTAAAAAAGTAGCCGATACCAAAGCCGACTCAACCCAACCCTCGGAGTGATCCTCTATGACTTTTTGTCGGTCTAATTGGGTTAAGGTTAACTGAGTAGCTAGCTCCTCTTTGGCGTACTGCATTAATTGGTTAGCTGAGGATAAATAATTCGTCATCCAATCAATTTCAGAAGACAATGTAGTCAACTGTCCCGTTACAGGTTCGATGGTAGCCAGAGTATTGTGTAAAACCATTCGAGGTGCATCGATGAGATAGCTGTAGCCCTCGTCAATCTTAGTTTGCCACCATTGCATATTTAGCCACGCTTGATGTCCAAACAACTTTGCGAGCATATAGGTATAGCGCACACCCGGATTGCGATGGTTAACCTCTAGACCCATCTGTACCATAGAGCCGGTAGCTTGTTGTACCATGTTTTTCGTCTGCGAACTGCGTTGCTGAAGATCCCATAGGGTGAGAGTTTGAGAGGATAAAGATGTTTTCGATGTATCCACAGATGATCGATTTGCCAGAGCTGATGAGGTTCCACTGACAACCGCTGAGCGCGCGCCCTCCCATGGCGCACCCGCCTCCTGATGCTCGAGATCGAAGGTCCACGCCATGGGGCAATACTCAATATCGTGGTCGTTGCCGCCGACATCAGTGTAGGTAATGCCGCAGAACTGGGGACGCAAGGAAAAAATAATGTCCTGATCATCCTCAGCTTCTATCTTAACCACTTCTTCACTAACATTGCCTTGAGCATCGAGGTTTAGGTAACGATAACCGCCGTCGGTAATTTCAAAACGGTCTATACCGTTGATGTTCTGAGAGGTAGGTTCCTGCCATTTGATAAAACTGCCTGCAGAAACCCAAGTTAATGCGCCACTGCTACTGTCTGCTTGCAAATAACGGAGCTCTGCATCAGTGACGTCGTAATACAGCAGGCCCTCCTCTCTCAGAAAAGACTCGCCCTGAAAGACGTAATTGTCAGTAGTGCCATTTTCAAGAAACTCATTAAGATGACTCTCGTCTGCAAACAAGCCGATATAGCGACGTTTTTCAACAAAATCTGGCTCATTGTCATAATTGATATTGACTTGGAAGCCATCATCGGGCAACTGTCCAAGTTCTAAGATACCGGTGGTTTTATTCAGCTGCATAAAGGTATTTTCTTCGATGGACAGCAACACATCACCACGATTGAGACGGGAAAAACGCAGGAACTTCCTCTGACCTATATCCATCAGTTGTTCGTCTTCTGTATAGGTACCCGTATGCAGGGAATACACCACCTTGGGTGGAGGAATATAACCCTCGTTACTGGTCCAACGAGTATGCCCGGTATGGTTGTTAACCAATTCCACCTGCTGATCTTCACTGTTCAGCTGAAGCCTGAAACCCTCTTCAGTGACCCCCTTGGCATGGACAGCGCTGGGCTGAGCCAAACGCGGCTGCCAAATCACATTCTTGCCATCACCATAAATAAATAAACCATCTACAGAGACTTCCAAATAACGCCCAGGCAAGCAAGTCTCGCTTGCCTGACAGGGCACAACAGGATCTTTGATAACAGCCAACCTGTCTGCAACGTCATCCGATGCCATGTTCTCAGCTAGGGTTGCACGATTAGACACGCTGGTGCCGCTGGACCAGTAGTGCGCATCATCAATGGCACCATAAACCAGATTACCGCTGTAGATAATATTTCCGTCATCATCAAAAAGCGGATTGTCGTTTTCGTCTACCGCCTGCTCCCAGCGCAACGTACCGCCATTACCGTCGGTCATGGTGTCACCGCGCTCGAACACGCTGAGACAGGTGGGACTTGGATCCAGCTCCCCATTGTCTAAATATTGCGCGGGACAGGTGTCTTCATTGGTGGTGCTATCAGGGAATGCACCATTAGCATAATCTGTTGAGGCTGCTGCCTCGGAATTCAGCATAAAACTAGAGGCGCAAATGAGGAACACTGAGAGGGCTAATCTGAGCTGATGGTATACCGCCTTACTCAGCCAGTGGTCGGTTTGACCTCGTCTAGGGTCAACCCAGTTGGACGCCGTAGACCAACGATTAATTGAAAAGTCGAACCGGGATAAAATTGCAAAAACACTTCTTGTCCAATAATTGCTGTGGGCTAGGACTATTTTTATTGCACGATCAAACTTTTGCTGCAAAAAATGCAGCACTGCCATCGACTCTCTCATGGTTTTTTCCCATCTCTTTATATTAATTTTTACTTTTTATTCTTTACTTGTTGTTTTTTACTTTTTGTTGGTTAGGGAATATTGTCAGCAAGTTAGCAACAGTGTTTTTCCTTATCGCTATGCTTGGTTGTTGCCCTCTGTTTTAAACGTAGGCTAAATGAAGTGGTGTAAAATCGTTTTTTTGATCGGGTAATTCTTGGAAAGATAAGGCAATTAGTTGGTTAAATAGGTAAATATTCGGTAATTATGCGGAATTTAATGAATTAAAATTTTACGGTAGTATTTATATGCAAAATTAAATACGACAATTGACAAAAAAACTGTGATAAGAACGCACAAGGAAGGCGCGCAGGCGATAGGAGATATCGCCGGCTCTATTTAAACTTTTGAGATATCTATTTATTCAACCGCTAGGGCAGAATCAATGTCAGCGATGAGATCGTCTAGGGTTTCCATGCCCACCGAGAGGCGCACAAGACCATCGACAATACCTATTTCATTGCGTATTTCTTGAGGTACTGACGCATGGGTCATGATTGCTGGGTGCTCGATTAAACTCTCCACACCGCCGAGGCTCTCTGCTAAAGAGAATAATTGAGTATTTTCGAGGAAAGTGGTAGCACTCTGCAGACCGCCTTTGAGCACCACACTGATCATGCCACCAAAATGATGCATTTGCCGCACGGCCAGTTGATGTTGAGGATGACTGGATAGACCCGGGTAGTAGACTTTTTCAATTGCCGGGTGTTGTTCCAGATATTCAGCGACCTTTAAGGCACTGGCACAGTGCCGCGCCATTCTTACTGAGAGTGTCTTCAAACTGCGCAAAACCAGAAAACTATCAAAGGGGCTCATGATGGAACCGATGGCATTGGACAAATAGAACAGAGAATCCACCAAGTCTTCTCTGTTTTCAGCGCACACCACCACTCCACCGACGACATCGGAGTGACCATTGAGATACTTGGTGGCTGAGTGAACCACCAAATCAAAACCAAAATCCAGTGGCCTTTGCACATAGGGCGAACAGAAGGTGTTATCACAGACAGCGATGAGGTTGTGTTTCTTGGCGAAGGCGGATACTGCCTGCAAATCCACCAGCTTTAATAGTGGATTGGTGGGAGATTCCACCCATATCATCTTGGTGTTGGGTTTGAGTGACGCTTCAAGTGTGTCGACATCACTGAGATTGGCAAAGGTAAAATCTAAGCCAGCTGAGCGCTTGCGTACATTTTCAAACAGACGATAGGTACCACCGTAGAGATCATCCATGGCAATCACATGATCGCCGCTATCCAGCAATTCTAATACCGTGGCAGTCGCCGCCATGCCTGAGGCAAATGCATAGCCCGCTGATCCATTCTCCAAGGATGCAATGCAGTCCTCCAGCGCTTTGCGGGTGGGGTTGTGACTCCGGGAATACTCGTAGCCCTGATGTACCCCTGGACTCTGTTGTACATAGGTTGAACTGGCATAAATGGGTGTCATAATCGCGCCGGTGGTGGGATCTGGCGCCTGACCGGCATGTATGGCGTTGGTCTCAAACCCCCGAGACACAGTTTTATCTGTCATTTTGTGGTAATCCTAGGAAAAAGTTAGTCGAGCTGAGTTTTATAGTGATTGATGAGATCGACTCTGGTAATAAAGCCGACAAAAACATCGCCCTGATAGATGATGGCCACCTTACCTTGACGCAACACGTCGATCAGGTCAGCTTCAGATGCATCTGCTGTAACTATGTCCAACTGCTGGGTCATAAATTCGCCAACCGTTTTAGCAAAGTAGTGTTTGTTTTGACTGACGCTAAACAACACATCTTCTTCGTCCATTACCCCCACTAATTTGCCCTCATTCAATACAGGAAGTTGGGACACATCAGAGGCACGCATACGCTTATACGCCGTCATGAGAGTATCTGTTGGTAAAACACTGACCATCTCACCGCGGTCGGCACGGCAATTGACAAGGTCGGTCAAGTCTCCAGCACTAGTGGCTTCCAGTAAATCGTTATCGTGTAACCAAGATTTATTGAACGCTTTGGACAGGTACTTATTACCCGTATCACAAATAAAGGTGACAACCCGCTTTGGTGTTGTTTGTTTTTGGCACCACTTAACCGCGCCGGCCACCAACGTGCCGGTGGATGAACCGCCTAAAATGCCCTCAACTGACACCAGTGTTTGTAGGGTTTGGAAGGCTTCTTTATCCGACACCGTTACCGCGTCGTGAATGAGATCTACATTAAACACATCGGGGATAAAATCTTCTCCAACACCTTCCACCAGCCAAGACCCACCATCGTAGGCAAAAGAGCCTTTGGTCACTGCATCAGCCACAATAGAACCCTCAGGATCTGCCGCTACCATGGTAATAGTCGGGTCCTTCTCACGAAAAAACTCCGCCATGCCAGTGAGAGTGCCACCCGAACCCACACCCGCTACCACAGCGTCAAGGTTCCCGTCCATCTGCTGCCATATTTCCGGCCCCGTGGTGGTGCGATGAATCATGGGATTGACTGGGTTGGAGAACTGATTAGCCAAAAATGCACCAGGGGTTTTGGCCACTATAGTGCGTGCAAGATCTTGATAATATTCTGGATGACCCTCGGGAACATCAGAGCGCGTTAGCACGATATCAGCACCTAATCCCTCCAGATGGAGAATCTTTTCACGGCTCATTTTGTCTGGGATAACCAAGATAATTTTATAACCCTTGATTGCAGCCACCAATGCCAAACCAATACCGGTGTTACCCGCTGTGGCCTCAACAATGGTGCCTCCAGATTTCAACTGACCGGATCGCTCTGCCGCTTCAATAATTGCCAATCCCACACGGTCTTTAATCGAACCACCGGGGTTATGCGACTCGAGTTTGACAAATAGCTCGCAGGGACCTGTATCAAAGGCATTGAGCTTTAACATAGGTGTGTTGCCAATAAGGGACAACAAGGATGTGTTTATAGTCATAGTTTACTCTGATATAACAACTGCCAATGAGTCCACTCAAGCAGGGGACCCTAAAATTTCGTGGCGTAGACTACCACAAAATATCTCGACATTTAGATCATTTTAATTGAGATTATATTTTTTATTCATTTATTAATCAGATAATCCATTGACGGAAATTTTTTCAAAACACATGGTTTACTCTACACTACCCTATCTTTTGTTGTTAACTTTTACTCTTTACCACTGGAAATATTTATGGATCAGGATACCCAAACAAAAATCGAAGCCGCTGTGTTCAGATGCCTTCTCGAACATTTGGACAACCGCAAGGATGTACAAAACATTGACCTGATGAATTTAGCAGGATTTTGTCGCAATTGCTTGAGCAAATGGTACAGCAGTGCCGCCAGCGACGCTGGCGAAACCATTGACTATGAGGACGCGCGAGAACATATCTACGGCATACCTTACAGCGAGTGGAAGGCCCAGTATCAAACTCCCGCCAGTGCCGAGCAACAAGCCCAGTTCACCGCCAAGACGAACTCCTGATCTACTCGTTGAGATGATAGCTTGGTGTAGACTCAGATAATCGACGTTCTTCTTCATTCATGTTTTCGGCGACGTCAGCGAACAGTACCGATGAAAGGTAGCGCTCGCCCGTATCCGGCAACATGCACAGAATAACGGTGTCAGACGCTGCCGACTTGGCAATGTCCAGTGCCACCGCAAAGGTGGAGCCACCGGAGATACCAGTAAAAATACCCTCTTTGGTGGCCAACAGTTTAGCGTGCTCTATACCCCGCTGCTCGTCTATGGGGACCAACTCGTCATACTGGTGTGAATCAACGCCGTCCTGTAATACGCTGGCGATAAAATCTGGCGTCCAGCCCTGAATCATATGTGGCTGAAAAGCCTCATGACTATCTGATGGAGACCCATCGGTTTGCCGTAACTGAGGTTTACCACTGCCCAGAAGAGCCGCATTAGCAGGCTCACTGAGCACAATCTTGGTCTGCGGCCGTTCGGCACGAAGGACAGAGGCCACGCCAGCAAAGGTGCCACCAGTGCCATAGCCTGTGACCCAGTAGTCCAAGGGTTCACCTGAAAAGTCAGCCAATATTTCCTGTGCAGTGGTGTTTGCATGGATCTTCGCGTTGGCATCAGTCTCAAACTGGCGAGCTAAAAACCAGTCATTTTGCTCTGCCAATTCCACCGCCTTGCGGTAACAACCCATGGCTTTGTCCGCCTTCGGCGTCAGTACCACCTTGGCACCAAAAAACCGCATTAATTTACGCCGCTCGATGGAGACGCTAGTGGGCATGGTGGCAACAAAGGGGTAGCCTTTGGCCGCACAGACCATAGCCAGACCCACCCCAGTGTTGCCACTGGTGGCCTCTACCACCGTTTGACCGGGGCGCAACTGACCAGATGCCTCTGCCTCTTCAATTATACTGACTGCAAGTCGGTCTTTTACTGAACTGGCCGGATTAAAAAACTCGGCCTTGACATAGAGCTTAACGTGCTCCGGCACCAGTTTAGTCACTCGGATACAGGGCGTATTGCCGATGGTATCGAGAATACTGTCATATAAACGACCGCGGCCGTCGGTTGTTCTTGCACTGTAAGACATGGATGACTCCTGAATTCACCTATATTTGTAAATCCGCAGTATAGGCAAGCGCAATTTCTGCCGTTAGTTTTTTTAGCTATACCAATGTAACTAAAAACTCAGTAAAAACCCACCTCACTGATCTGCAGGTCTGCTTGATGGTCTCTACCATAGGCAACGATACCCAAGCTGCGCAGCGACCTTGGTTTGGCTGATTTACCTAACCAAGAACCGGATCGTTTGAACTGTTCTAGGGGCAATCGGACAATTTGCCAGTCGCCAGTGACATCAAAATCCGCCTGATAGTACTGCCATGGCAACATGGTGCCTTTGGTTCGGAGGTGAATGTAGTACTTTTGCCCATTGCCGCGAACTTTAAGATAGACTCCACGGGTATTTTTATCGACACCGGACTGCAACGACGTTCTCAACTGAATGAAACCGCCATTATTGGCGGTGCTCACATTGCCGAACAGACGGGCATAGTGCTCGCCATCATCATTGCCCAGTTCTGCACTGCCCTCGGACACACCACCCATGACTTGGTCACTGAGATACTGCCAGGGAACGTCTGACTCAGGCGTAAAATTATCAATCATAATTTGTTCCTCCCCACTAACCGACACAGATAGGATAAACGCCACCATTGTAGATAGGATCATTGGGATATTTTTCGCTGCCATTTTTTCACTCCTAACGCTGCTTATATTGGGTTGGACAGTAGCCGCGACTCACCCCGGGCGGGCGCAAAGCGCTGTGTTTCGTCTTTCGTGCAGTGACACGTTGACGCCACAAGCGAAATGACCGGGGCTTTAACTGTCCTCGCATAATTTGAATAACGGCGGACTCTCCAAGCCCAAAATTAAACTCAATAGCTTCGAAGGGAGTTCGGTCCTCCCAAGCCATTTCAATAATCCGGGAGAGTTCATCCGGTGTAAAACTAATAGATGCGTTACTCAAACTAGCCTCTTTTTTAAATCTCCGTTAACATACGGCGATAAAAGGGGTTCGTATCAGTGGCCTTTGAGTACATTAACAGTCTAAACTTCGGTACTATTGGTTTGTACATAAAGGCGTCGGCCTAATTCAAATTGGATTCTCTATTATGAAAAAACTACTGCTGGTCTGTTTAATGTTGTCCATTACCGCCTGTGGAGGATCCGGATCTTCCTCAGAGGTAACAGTGCCAGCGGACCCCACCCCACCCGCGGACTCTGGACCAAACACCACCACCTATCCCGATGTAGAGTGGGAAGTCGCATCACCCACT
>Ga0206130_10002861_pt1 | contig 23460 bp, 23 predicted proteins | sample Helgoland_Spring_9_FD_148637 | JGI IMG/M metagenome (GOLD analysis project Ga0206130, IMG submission 148637) | Pelagic subsurface seawater microbial communities from Kabeltonne, Helgoland, North Sea - Helgoland_Spring_Bloom_20160512_1 | ecosystem: Environmental > Aquatic > Marine > Epipelagic ... | reverse complement strand
GCAAATCCGCCCACTGAAATCGCAGCAGATCGCAAAACACCTTTGGTCAAATCGTAAGGGTCCAAAAACGCTGTTACGCAGACGTCTTTTAGACAGATCTTACCATGTGTACCTCCGCGCACCTGTGCCTATTTGGAAAGTCCCGCCTTGATAAAAAGCTAAGATATGAGCTTCTGAACAATTTTATAATTCAATATCAGCGAGTTCAGCGGGCTCTGATGACTTTTTCTTATAACGAGGCAGAACAAGGAATATCCCCAAAAGCATACAACTTAATGCCAGCCAAACATATTTGGAATAAGCCTCATCTAACAACCAGACCGACCAGAAGATACCAAATAATGTGACCAGATAGGCAACTTGGGCGGCAAAGACCGGCCCGGCGCGGCCTACCAGCCAAATATACGCCGTATAAATCACCGCATGCATCAAAGAGCTGGTGACAAAAGCATAATCCGGAAGGCCCCACGGACCGCGCGGGTCGATAAACTGACCTGAGCCCAAAGCTAGGGCCAGAGATATTGCGCTGCCCACCAAGGATGCTCCAAACAGCGCCTGAACCGGGTTCAATCCACCGATTCCCCATTTAGCCACATAATTACCCTCAAAGGCGTAAAAAATGGGCGCAACTAGGGCAATCGGAATGAACACGACAGCCATCTGCTCGGGAAGGCTGGCTTCAGGCGCGACCATAAGCATCACTGCAAACAGCCCCAGACAAAGACCCGCTGTGCGCCGCCAAGAAAACCGTTCAATTCCAAGCAGCAAGGCGATTGGAAACGCGAACATGGGCACGGTGGAAATTAAAATAGCCAAGACCCCACCCGGCAAATGCACCGCTGCCTCGTAGGATGCTGTATTGGGCAACACAGTGCCAAATACGGCGATCATGATATATGCGACAATCTGCGGGCGGCCAAACCTCAACCTTTGCCTGCGGATACACAAAACCACCCCCAAAACAAAAGCGCAGATGATTTGCTGCCAGAAAATCAAGCCGAACTCTTGATATCCCTCACTTACCGCAACTTTGGTCAGCGGAATTGTTGCACCCCAGCCAACCCCCATCAGCAGCAGGCAGAGCGTATAAAAAACGCGCGGGGCGATCAAGGAGAGGCAGGCTGCAAACGGCCCCCATAGCGGATCATCTCGATGCGCAGCGCCTTACCACTGCGGTCGTCAGTCTCAACAAACACACCGCACAGCGTTGCGGGGCCATCAGCCGGCTCGAAACGTGATTTCGACATGCCAGTGATAAACCGCCGCAGAGGTTCAGCTTTATCCATACCAATGACGCTGTTGTAATCACCGCACATGCCGGCATCAGATTGAAAACCCGTGCCGCCAGGCAAGATCTGGGTATCAGCGGTTGGCACATGGGTATGGGTGCCAACCACAAGGCTGGCCCGCCCATCACAAAAATGGCCAAATGCCATTTTCTCAGAGGTCGCCTCGCAATGAATATCAACAATAATCGCCTGCGCCAGACCGCCCAAAGGATGCGCCCGCAACACCTGATCCACGGCCGAAAACGGATCGTCAAACGGGCGCTTCATAAACACCTGCCCCAACACTTGCAGCACCAATATCTTGCGGCCACGCGCATCGGTGAACAACCGGTGACCCCGCCCTGGCGCGCCCTTGGCAAAATTGATCGGCCGGATAATTCTGCTCTCGCCTTCAATCGCCTGCAACATATCTTTTTTGTCAAACGCATGGTCACCCAGCGTCAGACAATCTGCACCGGCCTCGAGTAACAGTTGTGCATGCTCACCGGTCAGGCCAGCGCCATTGCTGGCATTCTCGCCATTGACCACGACAAAATCCAATTTCCAGTCGCGTCGCAGCGTCTGCAAATGCTCTTCGATGGCCTGCCGTCCGGCGCGGCCCATCACATCACCTAAAAAAAGACATCTCATCCGTCAGCTCCTAGGGCGGCGCGGCGCCAAGGGCAAGTAAAACCGTAACCGCGATGCATCCCACATCCCCAAACACAGATGCGCGTTAATTCGGGACAGGCGCGTCGGACAAATTGACAGGATACACCACATCGCCAGAGGCTCTGTGCCCGATGCGCAACAACTGCAACGTCACCATACCGGCGGCAAAATATCCCAGCGCCAATGGCAGTAAAGTTGCGTCATAGATACACCACATCGCCAGAGGCTCTGTGCCCGATGCGCAACAACTGCAACGTCACCATACCGGCGGCAAAATATCCCAGCGCCAATGGCAGTAAAGTTGCGTCATAGAACCACCCGCAAAGAGTGGCGAATGACACCGCAATCAGACTTGAGACCGCCGCCATCACCGATGCTCCCAAACCGGCGATGCGGCCCAGCGGCTGCATGGCTAAAGCACCGAGATTGCCAAATACAATTCCCATGCAAAAATGCATCATAAACTGCAAGACCATAAACCACACAAACGTTGGCCCCGGGTCTGTCACCAGACTTGCCCCAAACAAAAGCCCGGCAAAGCTCATATGCCCCACCGCGCCGTAGAGCACCATTTTATGCATGCCACAGGTGGCCACCAAACGACTGTTTATCAACGTGGCCAAACCAAGACTGGCCGCCAAAACCGCGAAATACACCGCAAACATTGAACCCACGTGGTAAATTTGCGAAAATACCGCTTGGGCAGTGGCCAGAAACAGCAATTGTGTCCCAAATACCATCCCCGAAGCACAGGTATAAGCCATGACTTTGCGGCTTTTAAAAATACGACCGGAATTGAGACACAACCGTTTCAGAGACAGCGGAACGCGCTGGTCCCGCGCCAAAGTTTCAGGTTGCCGGATCATAAACCAAAGCCCGGCAATCCCGGCCCAAAACAGATACAGACCGAAGATCCAGCGCCAGCCCGCCGCCAGAAGTAAACTTTGACCAATCATCGGCGCGATCATTGGGACCAGAATAAAAACGGTAAAAATCAGCGACATCATCCGCGCCATCGCCGCCCCCTCAAATCGGTCGCGTATCACAGCACGGCAGACAATCTTTGGCCCCGCAGCCCCAAGACCCTGCAGTACCCGCGCCAGACCCATCTGTTCAAAATTGTCAGCGCCCATCGCAATCGTAGTGCCAAGGCAGAACACTCCCACCCCCAAAACCAGCGCAGGTCGGCGCCCATTGGCATCGCAAAGCGGACCAAACAACAGTTCGCCAAACACCATACCCAACACAAAAAGCGACACCACCATTTGGCTGTGCTGAAGCGTGATAAACCCCAACTCCAGTGCAATAGCCGGCAGAGCGGGTAGCACAGCATCAATACTGACGGCGACCAAAGACATGGTAAATGACATGAGCGCGATAAATTCAAAAGCGCGAATATTTTTAAATCTCATACCGCAGCGGGGTATACGCTCTCACTAAGGCCAACAAGAGTAAAGCATGCTCGAACGACAAATGGCGCCTTAAAGCTCGATCACACCTTGCTCGGTCACGATCATATCAAGCGGCTGGTCGGTTGGCTCAAGCGGCAATGCCTTGGCCTCTTGGGCACAATAGGCAAAGCCAATCGCCAGCGTTCTGCGCCGCTGGCGCAATCCTTCGAGGGTGCGATCATAGAACCCACCGCCATAGCCCAAGCGCCCGCCATGGCGATCAAAGGCCACTAGAGGGACAATCAAAATTTCCGGCTCAAAAAATTGGTCAATCTGCGGGATTTTTGCACCAAACGGCCCATCTTTGAGCGCACACTCCGGATCCCAGCGACTGAACAGCAGCGCGGCACCGGCGCGTTGAATGACAGGCACCCCAACCCAGCCATAGGCCGCAGCCTCGGCCATCGTCGGCAGTGGATCGATCTCGGTACGGATCGGCACATAGCCTGCAAGTGTAACCCCACGATACCCGGCCAAAACTTCAGACAAATACCCCGACGCGGCGACGGGTGCCGCAGCATGAGCTGCTTTTCGCCGCGCAAATCCCGCCGTGCGTGCGGCAGCTTTTTCTGCCTCGAGCGTGCTCATAACAAAATCCAAGCGGCCAGCCCCAAAAAGGTAAAAAACCCAACCACATCTGTGACCGTGGTAACAAACGCGCCCGAGGCCAGCGCCGGATCAATACCAAAGCGGTCCAGAACGATCGGCACCAATGTGCCCGCCAGACCGGCCACGATCAAATTGACCACCATGGCTGCTGCAATCACCCCCCCCAGCGCCGCAGAACCGAACCAGAGAAAACCCACCACGCCCATCACAATCGCAAACACCAGCCCGTTCAGCAAGCCAACAACCACCTCGCGGCGCACCACACGCCACATATTCGACGCGGTTAAATCACGCGTCGCCAAAGCCCGCACCGCCACCGTAAGAGATTGCGTACCAGCATTGCCCCCCATAGAGGCAACAATCGGCATCAAAACAGCCAAGGCAACCAACTGGGCAATTGTCGCCTCAAACTGGGCGATGACCAATGAGGCAAGAATAGCAGATACCAGATTGACCGCCAACCAAGGAAAGCGCTGTTTTGCAGTTTCCAGAACCCGGTCGCTGAGATTGCTTTCGGTGACACCCGCCAGACGCAAGATATCCTCTTGGTTTTCCTCCTCAAGCACCGCCATTGCGTCGTCGATGGTGATCATCCCAATCAGGCGGTTGCTTTCATCTACCACTGGGGCGGAAATCAAATGGTACTGATTGAACGCATAGGCCACATCGGCCTCGTCCTGTAGCGCCGGAATAACCCGAAACACCTCTTCGACAATATCTACCAGCGGCACGTTGCGCCCCGATGACATCAACTTGCCCAAGGTAACATTGGCCAACGGTCGTAATTTTGGATTGACCAGCGTAACGTGATAAAACTGTTCCGGCAGACGCTGGGCGAGACGTAGGAAATCCACAGCATCGCCCACCGTCCAATGTTCGGGGGCCATCACCACCTCGCGCTGCATCATGCGACCGGCAGAATATTCAGGATAAGTCAGCGATTGTTCGACAGCCACCCGCTCAGCTTCGGGAAGGGCCTCGAGAATGGCAGCCCTTTGCCGGTCTTCAAGGTCCTCGAGAAGATCGACAACCTCATCACTTTCCAGATCGCGCACAGCTTCGACCAGAACATCCGGGCGCAGCGCTGCAATCACTTCTTCGCGAATACTTTCATCAAGCTCGGAGAGAATGTCGCCGTCAAACTCTTTGTCATAAAGATCAATCAAACGACGCCGGTCAAAAGCGTTAATTTGTTCCAGAAGGTCGGCGATATCGGCCGGATGTAATGCGCTCATCAACCCCAAAAGCTGGGCCTGATCAGACATGTCCAAAGCGTATAAAACCGCCGCCACAGCCTTACGGTCCAGCGCATAGGCGTCTGTGGCAGGTATTGTTTGTAAAAATTGGCTCTCTATCGGGTCTCTCATAATACTCTCGTATCAGTGTTACTTCAGATTTTGAATAAACAGTTTTACACAAACCGGGGCATGACAGCATTTACCCTACGGGACAAAGACCCTAATATGGTGCAGCCCGGCAGAAATGGGGCAAAAGGAACACTTCAGATGACGCATATGACCATTCTAAAGGGGCAGATTCTGTCGTTTACCGCTTCACCCTTTGAAACCGATCCAACACAGGCCGCCTCGATCCTTCGAAATGGCGCTGTTCTGATCCGCGACGGCATCATCGCTGCCGTGGGGCCCGCCACCGCATTGACGTCACAGCATCCGCAAACGCAGGTAACTGATTACGGCAGCAAACTGATCAGTGCCGGCTTTGTCGATGCTCATGTGCATTATCCGCAAACCGCGATCATCGCCAGTTGGGGCAAGCGGCTGATTGACTGGCTCAACACCTATACATTTCCCGAAGAGATGCGCTTTGATGATCCCGACTATGCCAAAGCTATCGCCGAGCGGTATCTTGATTTAACCACTGCGCACGGTACCACCACAATGGCCAGCTTTGCCACCATTCATCCCATCAGTGTCGAAGCCTTTTTCACCGCCGCACAAAGCCGAAATCAACGGGTTATCTGCGGCAAGACCTGCATGGATCGCAACGCACCCGACAGGCTGCGCGACACTGCCCGTTCGGCCTATGACGACAGCAAAGCGTTGATTGAGCGGTGGCACGGCATTGGCCGACTGGGGTATGCCCTCACACCGCGCTTCTCCCCCACCTCAAGCCCCGAGCAGCTGGTGGCACTGGGCGCTTTGTGGCGCGAGCACCCCGACTGCCTGATGCAGACCCATCTGAGCGAGCAGACCGACGAAATCGCTTGGGTCAAAGAGCTTTTCCCACAAGCCCGAGACTATCTCGACACCTATGAAAGCGCCGGGTTGCTGGGAGCAAAGGCACTCTTTGGTCACGCCATCCATCTTGAACCGCGCGAACGTGATCGGTTGCGCGAAGTGGGTGCTGCAGTGGTACATTGCCCGACGTCGAACACCTTTATCGGGTCTGGTTTGTTCGACACCGCCGGTCTGATGGCCCAGGGTCACCGAATTGGTCTGGCCACAGATACCGGCGGCGGGTCAAGCTTTTCGATGTTGCGCAGCATGGCAGCCGCCTATGAGATCGCCCAATTGCGCGGCACGGCGCTGCATCCAGCCCAATTGTGGTGGCTGGCAACCCAAGGCGCGGCAGAGGCGCTGCACCTAGGCGATAAAATCGGCAATATCGCTATTGGCCGTGAAGCCGATCTGGTAGTGTTGGATCTGGCCTCGACCCCTGCCATCTCGCAGCGAAATGCCACCGCTCAAACAGACTGGGAGGCTATTTTTCCCACCATCGTAATGGGTGATGATCGGGCCGTTCACGATGTGTGGATTGCCGGTGTGCCCGCCCTGCCCCCGCAGGCCGGTATCGCTACACCGGACGCACATCAGTCACCCCTTTAATTTGACCCTACCAGACACCGTACTTATAACTTAACGCTGCTGTTATGTCGTGTTAGACTAAATCGCTCAATCGTTTAACAAGACGGTTTTGCTCTGAAATTATCAATGGCAGGTCAAATGAGACAATCCGACCATCGCGCACGATCTGTCGTCCTTCGACCAGCAGATGCTTGACCTTACTGGGGCCTGCCAACACCAACGCGGCAGGATCCCAACTGCCGGCGCTCTCGACACCTGAAACATCCCAAATTGCAATATCGGCGCGTTTGCCCACCGCAATCTGACCGCAATCATCCCGGCCCAACACCGTGGCCCCGCCCAGAGTGGCGATTTCCAACGCCTCACGGGCGCTCATCGCATTCGCGCCTAGCGCCACGCGTTGCAACAACATCGTCTGACGTGCTTCAGTCATTAAATTGCCAACGTCATTGCTTGCTGATCCATCCACCCCCAAGCCAACGCGAACACCAGCATCGCGCATTGCCCGTACAGGCGCGATGCCGCTGCCAAGACGACAGTTCGAACAGGGGCAATGGGCAACACCGGTAGAACTGCCTGCGAACATGGCAATTTCGGCGTTGTTGAGCTTGACACAATGGGCATGCCAGACATCAGCGCCAGTCCATCCCAGATCTTCAGCGTATTGTCCGGGCCGACAACCAAAATGCGCTTGGGAATAAGCAATGTCTTCGGTATTCTCAGCCAGATGAGTATGCATCATTACGCCTTTATCGCGCGCCAAAACGGCCGCGTCACGCATCAATTCGCGACTGACCGAAAACGGCGAGCACGGCGCCACGCCAACCCGCAGCATCGAACCCTCAGAGGCATCGTGATAGGCGTCTATAACCCGGATGCAATCTTTCACGATCGCAGCCTCACTCTCAACCAAGGCATCGGGCGGCAAACCGCCCTCCGCCACGCCAATACTCATCGCACCCCGCGTTGGGTGGAACCGCAGGCCCACCGCGCGGGCGGCATCGATGGTATCGTCAAGCCGTGCGCCATTGGGATAGAGGTATAGGTGGTCAGAACTCATCGAGCAGCCCGATAACGCCAATTCGGCCAGCCCAATCATCGCCGAGACCCGCATCTCATCTGGTCCAAACCGGGCCCAAATCGGATAAAGCGTCTTGAGCCAGCCAAACAGTAGCGCATCCTGCCCCCCCGGCACCGCACGGGTCAGCGTCTGATACAAATGATGATGCGTGTTCACCAGCCCCGGGGTCACAACACAGTCACCCGCATGGATGATCTGACCAGTTGCCGACAGGTTAGGCTCAATCTTGGCAATGACGCCGTGTCGTATCAGAATGTCCGTTTGCGTCAGCTCGCGCCGGGTATCGTCCATGGTCAGGACCGTTTTCGCCGATTTAATCAAAATATCCTGCATAGCCACCCCTTATCCGTTCAGGACTTCGTTTCGGTGGAGGCCGCCTGAAAAACAGGCAAACCGCTCGACGACAGAAAACGAAGGAAGGCCTCGACAAGCAGGCGTATCATACACTGGTTGCTCACCAGTCACAATTCAAGCAGAGCCAGTTATACTGGATTGAGCACATTAAACTGGCCGAACCGCCGGCTCAAACAGGATCGGCGAAGGGACGCAAAAGTTCCAATGCGGCGGCATGACAGGCCGGGTTGGCCGCTGCAAGCACTTGCCCGCCGTCATGCGCTGGCTGCCCATGCCAGTTTGTCACGATACCGCCAGCCGCCTTTATAACCGCGATGGGGGCCTGAATATCATAAGCATTAAGCCCGGCCTCGATCACCAGATCAATATGTCCCAGCGCCAGAAGGGCATAGGCGTAGCAATCCATTCCATACCGTACCAGTTGCACCTGGTCAGCAACCGCTTTGAACCCAGATCTGTCACGCGACGAGCCGACCTCGGGGAAAGTGGTGTACAACATTGATTGCGCAAGACTTGCCGTGGCGCGGGTAGCCAAAGGGTTGCTGCCGTGGGGGCCCACGTACTGGGACGCCCCAAACCCGCCAATGAACCGTTCGCCAATGAAGGGTTGATCAATCACGCCAAACAGGGGGCCAGTGTCATCGGATAACGCGATCAACACCCCCCAAGTTGGGGTGCCGGTGATAAAACCTCTGGTCCCGTCAATCGGATCCAGAACCCACGTCAGACCACTTTTGCCAGAACTCGCCCCATACTCTTCGCCCAGCACCGCATCATCTGGGCGCAGATCTGATAACAGTCTGCGCATGGCTTTTTCCGCACCACGATCTGCGACCGTGACCGGATCAAACCCATCGGCAAGTTTATTTTCAGTAGAAAGCGCGTCGCCCCGAAACAGCGGAAGGATAACACGCCGCGCCTCATCAGCCAGCGCCATTGCCGTGGCATATATATCATTTTCGACGTCTTGAGACAGCATAGTTACCTGCAACATATAACCTGTAACAACAGTGTCGCACGTGCCCTGAACTTAAGCAACGTCACTTAACACGCGTGCGAGATCAAACAGTCGACGCCGCTGGGTTTCAGGAATGGCGTAATAAGACCGCACCAAGTCTAACGCCTCTTTATCGGCCATTAAATCTGAAGGGACGGCCCCGTTGACGCCGTTCCCATCAGGAGGCTCAAGGCCCTCAAAGAAATAGCTTATTTGCACATCCAACGTCGCGGCGATATCCCACAGCCGTGACGCACTCACCCGGTTGGCCCCGGTCTCATATTTTTGGATCTGCTGAAACTTTATACCAACTTCAGCCGCCAGTTGTTGCTGCGTCATCCCGACAAGCCATCTGCGTTGGCGAATTTTTGTACCGACATGCGTATCAACCGGATGCGTCATTTGTGTTTTCCTATTCCGAGTGCACCGACCCACCACTGAACTTGAAAGGCCAGTAACCGCAGTACTAAGTTGAGCTAATTAATAGGAATAAAAGATAATGGAATTAATAAATGGTACAAGAGTTGAAACCAGTGATTGATCCGAAACACACAGCCAAATCATTTATCAAAATATTATTTTTATCTCGATACATTGTAAATATATCGAATGCGCTTAATACAGTATAACTTAGTATACATTAATACCGCGCATGGCGGGGTCTTTCTGGCGGTATTTCTGCTGGCCAACGCTGCAACAAAGAAGGGATTCGCGAACGCCCGAGACCCAAAACTTATTGGGCCGCGAACCACAGACAGTCAAATCACCGTTTGGCAGACCAAAGTCGGGATTAGATATCTTGCACCGTTTTGCGCAGAATATCCATCAAACGCTGCGCATAGTCGCTTTCTTGCAAAGGTCCGTAAATATTAACCTTTTGCACGCCGAGGTCCGGCAATTTACCCTTGCTATCAATACATTCCAAATGCGAGGGGTGATAGCCCTCTAACATTGTTGTGACGGCAATATCTGCGGCCACCATTGCCTCGGCTGCGCGGTCTGAGTCTGCGTGCGACACCATCTCAAAGCTGATCCCCGCAGTTTTTAAAGCTCGCAGACTAGGGCTATTAAAAATGCAATATCGGTCTGACACATAAGGCAGAGGTTCCGCGCACCAAGCCTTGCCATTATGCGCGCCAACCCAGCGTAAAGAAGTTTGTTTTAAGGTCTCACCACCCGCGTCCAATTCTGCTTCTGTAGTTAAAATAATATCAATTTCACCCTTTTTAAAATTCTCTTTTAGGTTGCTGGTATAGGAAGAGATTAATTGCACTTTGACGCCCGAAAATTCTGCTGCAAATATTTTAAGAACCATTGGCACAATCGGATAGATAATATCTCTGGGAACCCCAAGCACAATTCTTCCTTCAAACGCGTGATCTGTCATCCGCGCAAATACCTCATCATTGAGGGCAACCATACGTTTGGCATCGACCAATAATTGATCGCCAGCTTCAGTCAGAACATTTTGACGTCCACGCCGTTCGTGTAATGCGACCCCTAGCAAATCTTCGAGCCGCTTTAACTGCATCGAGACCGCCGACTGACTTTTATTAACCGCCTTCGCAGCCCGGGTCACCCCACCGGATTCGACCACAGCCACAAACGAACGCAAAGAGGTTAGATCAAGATTTCTCATATCAATTTCCGTGATTAAATGGATCAATTCTATTCACTTTTAATATACTTAAGACTAAATTACAAATACGAAAGAGGGTATTTTGCTCAAATGAGATTAATTTGCGGAGTATGTTCCATGACAAAGATAGCCGTCATTGAAACTTTCAATTTTCGAAAAAATAACATATTTTCAGGGGCCTTAAGACATATAGTTTGGCTGACAGAAATTCGTAAGAGCCGTTTGGCCCTAACCCGGCTTGATCCAGACAGGCTTAGGGATATTGGCATAACACACATTCAGGCCTGTCAGGAAACCAGACGCTCTTTCTGGGATGCCCCAAGCCATTGGGTACATAAGTGTTAAATAAGCCAGCGGATTTCACAGGACACTCTTGAAAATTCTTTCCAGATACCCGATATTGCAGACAGAACGCCGTATTAAATCGGCACCATGTAACCGAGGTTTGGAGACAAGTTATGGCTGAATTTAGCACATTACGATCACAGGTAGGCGCACGCGCGGCAGAAATTGACGCGGGCCTACGGGCTCACATGAACAAAGTATATGGCACGATGTCCGTTGGCATGTTGATTACTGCTCTGGCGTCTTGGGCGACATGTTGATTACTGCTCTGGCGTCTTGGGCGATTGCGGGCCTTGCTACGACAACCGACCCGGCGCTGGCCACAGCACAGATGAACAACGGCACCATGCTCACTGGTCTGGGTGTCGCCCTATACACTTCGCCGCTTAAATGGGTTGTGATGTTGGCGCCACTTGGGATGATATTCGGATTTGGGGCGGTCATGCAAAGGGCCTCCGCCAGCGGCGCACAATTGTTTTTCTATCTGTTCGCAACTTTGATTGGTGTCTCGCTCAGCTCTATCTTGTGTCTCGCTCAGCTCTATCTTTATTTTTTACACAACCTTCTCAATCGTACAGACATTTTTGGTAACGGCAATCGCCTTTGCCGGTCTCAGCCTTTACGGGTATACTACGAAAAAAAATATCTCGGGCTGGGGATCTTTTCTGGTTATGGGTGTCATCGGCCTTCTGGTCGCAATGGTCATCAACTGGTTCTTACAATCCCCAGCGATGATGTACGCGATTTCGATGCTGGGTGTGTTGATTTTTGCCGGTCTGACCGCCTATGACACACAGAACATCAAAACCAGTTATCTCGCACATGCGCATCACGGCGATCAGGAATGGCTGGATAAATCAGCGATCCATGGCGCGCTGAGCTTGTATTTGGATTTTCTAAACATGTTCCAGTTTCTGCTGTTTTTCATGGGATCCAGCGAGTAACCGCTCATACAACAAAGATGCTAGAAGAAGGCAGGGCTGGCCCTGCCTTTTTTATTTGTGCAAAGTGACTTTTCACGTCAGGCTTGATTGGTGACAGACATGATAGGTCTCAGGCAGGCTGGTGTCGCACAGCATTTGGGAACCTTGGAGCCTCCCGGTGGGTTGTTTTCAAACCACCAACCACCCGCCCAGAATAGACAGCTTTGGATCACCTTACGTCGTGATGGCCTGTTTAACTGCGCCCAAACGATTTGCCCGCGACAGAGACCAAACACAAACCGAACGTCAACAGCACAAGCGCCACCCAGCTGCTCATTGGCAGAGTTTCATTTAGGATATACACTCCGAGGAACGCCGCACCGGCCGGTACAAACGCCATCCACGCAGAGGTCACCTCGGCCCCGATGGTGCGTGATGCATGGGCAATCATAATCAAGCCGAACAGGTTGGGTACAAGCCCCTGATAAAATACCTGCAGCATCAGCACATCTGTCTCGGTCTGCGCAAGACCACTCGGCAGCACCAGAAACCAGACAGGCACATAGACCAGTGCATTAATCACCGCCCCGCACAGCAGGACCTGCAGAGTATTGATCTGCCAATGCCGCGACAACAAGACATAGCAGGCAAAAAACGCACCGCCCGCCGTGAAAAACAAATCACCTTTCCAGTTTTGCGAAAGTGAAAAGCCAGTTTCATTAAAAGTCAGAATAATTGCGGCCAGCAAAATAAGGGACGCCCCATACAACTGAAGCCGCAATGGTTTGGTTTGAAACAGCACAAACCCTAAAAGGATGCTGAACAAAGGCAGAAAACCGTTCATAAACACACCGGCATGCGCCACCGGGGCAAATAAAAATCCTGCAAACACCATAAGAATGTACACTGGGCTCAAAATAAAACTGAGAACTCCAATCCGATACCATCCCATGTCACGCCACGGTTTAAACCACAAAACCAACGGCAGTGAAATCAGGCCAGACACCCCATAACGCATCGCAGCCAAATCATATATTGTCAGCGACGAGGTGGCGCCAACCCGGCTGATAACCAGCCAGAAAGACCACACAACCACAACCAAACCGGCGGCGATATATCCTGTAACTGGTCCTTTTAACGACCGTAGGCCAAGCCTAAAGCTTTGAGTTTGGAGAAATCGCAAAGGGTCAGCCTCACTATGTGAAGCTCCGACCTCACGGAATTTCCGTCTAAAGTCAATGCGTCGCCCCGCCTTCTGCTCAAGATGGCGATACAGGTAATCTGCCGCCAAAATAATATGGAAATAAGTCCCTTTCAACAATATGCACCGGCGCATAGCACCAAAGCTATTGCGCGAATTTAATTGATTTATAGCCCGGCAGTAATAGGCATTCGCCTCCATTTACAACCGATACTTAAAATGCATGCATTAAAATCCTCATTCTATATAAACTTTATTGTCATTGACACTCTGCCACAAATGTATCTGATTAGGCAAAAAAAGAACACCTATCTAAACCAAGGAGAGTGTAAATGAAGCTACCAAAATTTATGAATGCCGTCATAATGACAGCAGCGATTACCATGGGCGGATCGGCCGTTCAGGCGCAACAAGCCGGCGGATCGATGGTATTTCTGGTACAGCCGGAACCCCCGACGATGGCGGGCTATGTCTCGACCTCAGGCCCCATCGGCCTGCTTGGACCAAAAATCTATGATGGTCTTTTTGATTATGACAACGATGGTAAAATGATCCCAGTTCTGGCTGAAAGCTATGACACTTCCGCCGATGGTAAAACCGTGACATTCAACCTGCGCAAAGGTGTCACTTGGCACGATGGTAAACCGTTCACATCCGCCGACGTGCAGTTCACCATAATGGAAGTTTTGAAGAAAGTTCACCCGCGTGGACCGAATTCATTCAAAGAAGTGTCCAGCATCGATACTCCAGATGCACATACAGCCGTATTCAATCTCGATAATCCAGCGCCTTATATGATGCGCGCCCTGTCGTCTTATGAATCTCCCATGGTGCCCAAGCATCACCTTGAAGGACAGGACATCAAGAGCGCCAAGTTGGCGAATAACCCCGTTGGAACAGGCCCGTTCAAATTCACCGAATGGAAAAAAGGCCAGTATATCCGCTTGGATAAGAATGATAATTACTGGAAAGAAGGCCGGCCATATATTGACAGAATCGTGGGCAGATTTGTACCCGATGCCTCAACCCGTGCAGCCGCAATGGAAAAAGGCGAAGTACTATACGCCGCCTACAACGCGATCGCAAACATTGATGCCGTGCGTCTCGAAAAGCGCGACGATATCTCGGTCACCACTGACGGCTATTCAATGATCAATCCGATGGCTCTGCTTGAGTTCAACACCAAAGAAGGCCCGTTCACTGATGCGGCGGTCCGCCGAGCGATTTCAACAGCGATTGATCGCCAGTTTATGATCGACACTATCTTTTTCGGTTACGGCAACCCGGCAACAAGCGCCCTGTCTAGCAACTTTGCTGCCACAGGCCTGCACGCCGAGATGCCACATTACCCTGCAAATGGTGACGTTGCTGCTGCCAACAAGATTCTGGATGATGCCGGATACAAAAAAGACAGTGACGGCGTGAGACTGAAAGGCACTTTGGACCTGATCCCTTACGGTGAAGACTGGCGTCGTGCGGGTGAATATCTCAAGCAGGCAATGGGCGATATCGGCATCGACCTGGAACTGCGTTACGAAGATGTCCCAACATGGTTGAAGCGCATTTATCACAACTATGACTTCCAGATGAACCTGAACTACTTCTATCAGTTGTCAGATCCGGTTCTGGGTGTGCACCGCCACTATGGCACAAATATGATCCGTAAAGGCACGCATTTTGTGAATTCATCACGCTATAGCAATGCCGATCTGGATGCCCTGCTTGGTGCAGGCATGACAGAACCTGACGCGGAAAAGCGGTCTGCCATCTATCTGGACATCCAAAACATTCTGGCCGAAGATATGCCAGTTGTGAACCTGTTCGAGTTGGAATTCCTGACGGTGTACAACACCAAACTTAAAGGGGCCTACGGTTCTGCGATGGGTGCCTATGCGTCCTTCGGCGATGCCTACCTCGACTAAGACCTCAAACCCGAGATGAGCTGGGGAAAACCCGGCTCATCTTTTTTTCCACGCGTGTCTCACGCGATCACATATAACAAATACCAAAGATGACATTAGAATGAACAGATCGAGTAAAATTCTGCGCTACGTTGGGAAGCGACTGCTTCAAGGCATTCCGATAATCCTGGCGATCGTCGTGATGAACTTTTTCCTGCTGAACCTCGCAGAAGGCGATGCAGTCGACGTATTGGCCGGAGAAGCCGGTTCCGCAACCCCAGAATACATGGCCGAAATGCGCAAAAAATTTGGGCTTGATCAGCCACTACCTGTGCAGTTGGCCGTTTATCTTAAAAACGTTGTCTCACTGGATCTGGGGTATTCGTTCCGGCACGACATGCCCGTAACAAAACTGATCGTCGACCGATTTTGGCCCACTTTACTGCTCATGGTCAGCACAATAATACTGGCTGTCAGTTTCGGAATTCTGCTGGGGCTTTATGCCGCCGTGAACTTGAACACCTGGAAAGACGCAATGATCAGTGTTTTTGCGTTAATCACCTACGCCACCCCGCTTTTTTGGGTCGGCTTGATGATGATTATCATGTTCTCCATAAAAAACGACTGGTTCCCGACCAGCGGCATGGAAAACATCGCCGCTTTTTATGAAGGGTTTGATCGGGTCAAAGACATTGCGCACCATTTGGTTTTACCTACAATCACCCTGTCTTTGTTTTATCTCGCCCTCTATACGCGAATGATGCGCGCCTCAATGCTTGAACAATATGGCCAAGATTATGTGGTAACCGCGCGCGCTAAAGGCTTGACCGAACGCCGGATCACCTTTGTACATGTGTTGCGCAATGCGCTTTTACCGGTGGTTACTATGGCCGGTGTGCAAGTCGGCGCATTGATCGGAGGCTCGGTCATCGTTGAATCGGTCTTTGCCTGGCCCGGCTTGGGAATGCTGGCGTTCGAGTCGCTCTTTGCCCGTGATCTTAACCTATTATTGGGTATTTTCCTTTTGTCCTCGGCACTGGTCGTGGCGGTAAACCTGATTGTCGATGTGATTTATTGTTTTCTCGATCCAAGGATAGAAGTTAATTAAATGACCGATTTTTGGAAAAGGTTTTCGCGCAACCGCTCTGCAGTGTTTGGCTTCACGATCCTGTTATTGGTGGTGTTCATCGCCGCAATCGCAAGTTTAATCTATCCTGAAGATCCGTTCAGACTGGCCGGAAAGCCAATGTCAGAACCTGGCGCAAACGGTTTTCTACTTGGCAGCGATTCTCTGGGCCGTGATGTGGCCTCAGGCATTGCACATGGCGCAAAGACCTCCCTGCTGATCGGATTGATTGCCACGCTTGCCGCGGTTTTCATTGGCGTTATTTTTGGGGCGCTCGCCGGGTACTACGGCGGTCGAACTGACGATATACTGATGCGGATTACCGAGGTGTTTCAAACCATTCCGTCGTTTGTCTTTGCAATCTTGCTGGTGGCAATCATGAAACCATCAATCGACAGCATCGTGGTTGCGATTACTGTGGTGTCATGGCCGGGCGTGGCCCGCTTGGTGCGCGGCGAGTTTTTGGCCCTGAAAAATCGCGAATTTGTACAGGCCTGCCACACGCTCGGCATGAGCGACCGTCGCATCATGCTGGCGGAAATACTGCCCAATTGCCTGAGCCCGATCATCGTTATCGGGTCTTTGATGGTGGCCACGGCGATCCTGATCGAAAGCGGCTTGGCCTTTTTGGGTCTGGGCGATCCCAACATCATGAGTTGGGGATTTCAGATCGGCGCTGGGCGCACCATGCTGAGGTCAGCTTGGTGGATATGCACATTTCCCGGCATTGCTATTTTAATCACTGTTCTTGCCATTAATCTTGTTGGCGAAGGATTAAACGACGCCTTAAATCCCCGCTTGAGAGAACGCAATTGACCGATACACTACTCAGAATAACGAATCTTGCCATCGCCCTGCCCGAGGGGTCTGAAAGGACTTTAGCGGTTGAAAACCTGTCCGTTGATCTTGCGCCAGGTGAGACGCTTTGCATCGTCGGAGAAAGCGGCTCGGGCAAATCGCTGACCGCCCGAGCGCTGATGGGCCTGTTACCAGCGCCCCATGTCAAAGTATCTGAAGGGGCCATTGATTTTTGCGGCGAAGATCTGACAAAGGTGAGTGAGCGGCGTTTGCGCGAAATCCGCGGCAGCGAGATATCGATGGTGTTTCAAGAGCCGATGACAGCGCTTAATCCGGTGATGACTATCGGCAGCCAGATCGATGAGATTTTTCGCTTTCACGCAGACATGTCAGCCCAGCAACGGCGTCAAAGGGCCGTTGAGTTGCTGGACAGTGTACAATTGCCCGACCCAAAGCAAATAGTCGGTGCCTATCCACATGAACTTTCAGGCGGACAACGCCAACGCGCAATGATTGCCATGGCGCTGGCGCTTGAGCCTAAAATTCTGATTGCAGATGAGCCAACAACCGCGCTTGATGTCACGACGCAGGCCCAGATCCTTAAACTGATCAGCGATATGCAGGCTGTGCACAAAACCGGTGTGCTGTTCATCACCCATGATTTCGGTGTGGTTGCGGATATCGCCGATCGCGTGGCGGTGATGCAATATGGGCGTGTGGTTGAGACAGGCCCCGTTGATAAGGTGCTCAATCACCCCGAACACCCCTACACACAGGCGCTAATCGCCTCAGTGCCCAGTCTGACACCCCGCGCCGCAAGGACACGTTCAAACGATATTGCGATTGAAACCCAAAAGCTGCACAAGACCTTTGGTGGTGGCAGAAGCTTCTTTGGCCTTGGCCCTCCAAACCGTGTGGTACATGCGGTCAAAGATGTAACGGTCGAATTGCGCCGCGGCGAAACGCTGGGCATCGTCGGAGAAAGCGGCTCTGGAAAATCAACATTAGCACGCTGCATGATACGGCTGTTGGACAGCGACAGCGGCAAGATTATGATCGACGGCACCAATCTTCGGACGTTGGAGCGCGCAGAAATGCGCCCCTGGCGGGCAAAAATACAGATGGTGTTCCAAGATCCGTTTGCGTCTTTGAACCCGCGGATTAAAATTGGCCAGATCATCGCGCAAGGGCCCATGATTCAAGGGGCAAGCCGCAAAGAGGCAGAGGCCCGCACCCGCGAATTACTGGGCATCGTGGGGTTGGATGAACGCGCTTTTAATCGTTATCCCCACGAGTTTTCGGGTGGCCAACGCCAGCGCATCGGTATTGCGCGCGCGCTGGCGCTGAACCCCGAAATTCTAGTGGCAGATGAGCCGGTCTCGGCGCTTGATGTCTCAATACAGGCGCAAATATTGAAACTTCTCGATGAAATCCGTGAGCGGATGAACCTGTCGATGTTGTTCATCACCCATGATCTGCGGGTTGCGGCACAGGTGTGTGACAGGCTTGCGGTAATGCGTTATGGTGAGATTGTTGAAACCGGTGCCACTGGGGATATTTTTGACGCGCCGCAACACAGCTATACCCGCGATCTGCTGGCGGCTGTTCCGGGGCAAAGCTGGAACCGGCAGACCACCATTTAACCCTGTGTCACGGGGGAGCACACGACGCCGCGCCACACACCGATAACCAAGGCAAATTGCACCATGACCACCACCCTGACAGCACCCGCCCCGTCTTTGACGGCTCTGTCTGAGGCCTTTGGCCGGAAAACGCTCAAACCCAGCGACGTGGTCGAAGCTCAATTAAAGCGCATAGCCAAGCGAGATCCTGTGCTTGGCAGTTATCAGGCCGTGTATGCAGATGACGCAATGCAGGCGGCAAAAGCTGCAGATTTTGCAATAGCGGCAGGGCATCGCATCGGCCCGTTCCACGGCATTTCTTTTGCCTTAAAAGATATATTCGATGTGGATGGGCGGGTGACTGCTTGCGGCTCACTTGCCCTGCAAGATCGCATCTCTGAGCAAAGCGGCACCCTTGTTCGGCGCTTGATTGCAGCAGGTGGCATTCTGCTCGGCAAAACCAAGACCGTCGAATGCGCACTGGGTGGTTGGGGCACAAATCAACGGATGGGCACGCCGCGCAACCCGTGGGATTTGGACACGGCGCGGGTGCCGGGGGGATCCTCTGCCGGATCTGGCGTTGCTGTGGCTAGCGATTTGGTCACATGTGCTACTGGCACAGATACCGGCGGCTCAGTGCGCCTGCCTGCGGCCTATTGCGGCCTTACTGGGCTCAAAGTTAGCAAAGGCTATCTGCCAACAGACGGTATTTATCCGCTGTCACATACATTGGATACCCCGGGCCCGATGGCACGCTCGGTCGCAGATGTCGCACTGATGCTCGCGGTTTTGCGCGGCACCGAGGGTTGGGCCATAGATCAAGACCTGCAAAACGGCCACGGTCTGTTTGCCTTTCATGGCGCCGGTGTTCAGGGGTTGAAGCTGGGTATTCTTGACGACAGTGAACGGCAGGTCTGTGACGCAGAGATGTTGAAAAACTATGACGCAGCAGTGGATATTCTGGATTCGCTGGGTGCGCAGATTGCGGTATTTAACGCGCCAAAGTGCTATTGCGATCTGGCCGATGCCAATGGGGCAATTACCATTTTCGAGGGCTATGGTTATCACAAAGCACTTTATGAGGTGGCCCAAAACCCGATGGATGAAGACGTGCGCAAACGCATGCTGGCCGGCCGCGGGATGACAGCCGAAAGCCATGCATTGAACTTAAGCCAAAAGACCGACACACAGGACCAGTTCCGCGCAGCAATGATCGGGTTTGACGCTCTGCTTACACCGACAGTCGCCCAAGCTGCGCCTAAATTAAGCGATATTGATCAAGACATTTCTCCGGGGCATTTCACTCGACCGTTCAACTATCTCGATATGGCGGCTTTATCCCTGCCAATGGCCCCCACCCTTCGGGGGCTGCCTACCAGCTTGCAAATTGTGACACGCGCCGGGCATGAACCCCTCAGCCTGCAGATTGGAGCCGCCTATGAGGCGGCATTGGGGCCATGGCGCCAGCCCGATTTGTCAGCACTGTAAGCGCCCTGCAAGCCCGTTGGCTGGGGCGTGCCATGACTATGTCTTTCCCAGACTATGGGATAGAACATTATGGAGTAGCCGTGACACGTTGTTGTCAAAATTATTCCACGGCAGGCTGCCACAGAAAGTGATCGAGCCAACCGAAAACACCCGACCACCGCCTTCGGTCTCAAAATACACCATATCCGCGCGCCGGACCGCATCCTCGGGTCCGCCGGACATATTGGTCAAATGGGTCAACTGCTCTTCGGGAACTAGCATAAATTCGTTTTCGGTATCATAGGATTGCGCGAGAATGGTAATGTCATGGCCACTGTCGAGCGTGGCGTCGGTGCGATCCAGTTCAAATCCCGCAGCGCCATTGCCACTGAAGCCAAAGTCACCAATCACATCGGTTTTAATGCCGTCGAACACCCAATCGAAATTTGGATCATGACAGACGCGGTGATAGGGCATGCCAGTGAATACACCCTGCGCGGTAAAACCAACCCCAACCAATTTTTGTGGCGCCCGCCCACTGCGGCGCCACAACCCACCATAAGCCCCATCAAAGGCGTTATAATATTCTCCTGGTTCTGAGGCCCAAGCGCGCAAGCCGTCCTCGGCCCGCCGGATTTCCAACAAAGCGGGATCCTCAGTGTGACGCGCGATACGCCAATAAAACCCGTTGCCCCCCAGATAATGTAGCGCCCCGCCCTGATCACGGTACGCGGTAAGCGCGTCCAGCGTTTCAGCAGTATGATATTCCGGGTGGCTGCCGGTGACCAGCGCCGCATATCCTTGGAGTGCGGCGACACCGTCGTTGTGTAACTCTTCATCGGTGACGATGTCATACTCAATCCCCTTGGCGTGCAACCACGAAATCAGATGGCTATCAGCCTGAAAGTGCCGCAACCCAGAGCATTCGGCCTGACCAAAAGTCAAATAGCCCGGGCGCATGTTAAACAAAGGCCGCCTGTGCGAGGCATGACATATCCCTGACCCATCGCGGTGATTGTTATAGGTCGACAAACCGTAATTGCTAAACACCGCAGGATTATTGGGATAAGCCCCCCAGTCTGCAATCCGCTCAAGCCAAGACGGCTCGTAGTCGGGACGTGCATGGTTGCCATAGACTACATAGGTAAACGTCGAGACCAAAACACAAAGCTTGGCCCGTGGTTTGCCAAGCTCGGGGCAAACAAAAAACGGCATCGCGTCATAGGCATCATCACAGCTGATGCGCATCACATAGGCCCCACATGGCAGATCGGGTGGAATGACAAAACTGAAGTCCGCCTCCCAGTCAAAGTCATAAATCTCATCTTGATGAAACGAAATCGCAGCATAATGGGCGGGTTTGTGTCGCCAGTTCATTTCACTGGCATCCCAAAGCGCACCAGTCACCGCCCGCGTAGGCACATTCACCAGCGCCAGATCGGGACCTACCTGCGCAGGCACTGTCATCCCCGAGATATTGCGCGCAAAATCCCAAGCTGCAATGACATGGTCGTCAGCCGTGATCTGTGGCGCCTCAATTTTGCCGTTGAAACACGAGACAGCACCCTCAGCTCCAGGCGCTGCGGCGATCATAACCACCTCTTGCTGAGACAAATCAACTGCGCCACCGCCGTCTGCCTGCGCGTGCGTTTGGGTCGGCGAAACCGAAAGACCTTCGAGAAAAATCGACATCTGGCCTGATGCCTCGACGGTGGCCTGCACCCGTGACCATTGCCGGAATGTCGCCGCCTCGGGTGTCGAAATTGCCACCGCACCCGCGCGTAGTGTGAGCCCGCCTTGCGCGTTTAATTCAAGCGCGAACCGCCCAAAGGACAAAAGCGTTTGCGTCGCCGGCGTTTGCAGCGTCGGATACACCAGCAATGACATACTAATCGCGCGTTGCGCGCCCAGTACCAATGGTGCGACACTTAAAAGATGCGATCCGGGGTGAAAGCTTTGACGTCGGGAAGGAAATTTCTGATCTGGAAAAAACGTCTCACACCCATGTTCGACAAGGCCGGCACCAGCCGGATTGGGGTCAGCGCTTATCGAGCGAAACAAGCGTGCTTCATAGGGGGCGTCCAACTGAGACGACACCATAAAATTAATTTCATCGCCCGGTCGACCCGAGAGTTTATCACTGTACCCAGCCAAAGAAACTGTTTGCATCCCACACCTTTTCATAAAAAGCCGGTCAGCGGCCCTCATTCAGTCTGTCTTATCTTAGGACACACCGCAAGCAGTGTCGAAGCTTGTTTGGGCATGCGAAACGAAGTGTTTACGAATAACAAAGGTCCCTGATCAACAACTGAATTCTAGAGATTTATTTAAACTCTTTCACGACGCCAAAACCGCAGTGATAATTAGGCCAGCTTAGTGCTCTATTCAAAAATACATCTAGAGAGCGCAACCTAACTTGCGGATTCCCATTGTGTGGATCCTTTGTGAAGATTTAGCATGCAAAAACCTTTCGCCACCCAGCCTGAACTTTTTGTCACCACGCGCGAGCTTGACCATCGTGCGCTTCATGCGCTTGACGACACTGAGGCGGTTTTGGACTGGTCTAAAGTTAAGCCTATCCTGTCCTCGATTTATGCCGCTAAAACGGGCCGCCCCAGTTATCCGCTTTTGACCCTGTTTCGTAGTTTACGGCTGGGAGTGTGGTATCGGTTGTCGGATGTTCAGCTGTTGCAATGGCTGTATCATGACCTGCTGTTTCGTAAGTTTTACCACCTTGAACTGGGCGGCGATGTTCCTGAAGCATCAACACTGGGTCGGTTTCGCGATCAACTGGTTGAGTACGATCTATGGGAGCGGTTATTGGGAGAGATCAACCACCAGCTTGATGCCAAAAGCATTATCCTGACGCAGGGGCGTATAAACATCATTGATGCAACACCTGTTGAGGCCGCGCAATCCGGGTCGGGTAAAGGCAAAGATGGCCAGCCAAAGCGCGACAAGCTGGAACGTTTTGGCATTGCAGATCAGGTGCAACGCAAGGGCGACCGCAACCAACATCTGTCAGCAAAAGATAGGAGGCGCAATGATGCGATTGCCGTGATCCGTGCTGGCGGCGAACGCCCCTTTGCCACGTATAAAAATCGCGATGGCTTAGCCCGAACACGGTTTATGGAATTGGCCAAAAATAGGACTGCCTACGGCATTGCCGCCATCGCTCATA
>Ga0206130_10002856_pt1 | contig 23478 bp, 22 predicted proteins | sample Helgoland_Spring_9_FD_148637 | JGI IMG/M metagenome (GOLD analysis project Ga0206130, IMG submission 148637) | Pelagic subsurface seawater microbial communities from Kabeltonne, Helgoland, North Sea - Helgoland_Spring_Bloom_20160512_1 | ecosystem: Environmental > Aquatic > Marine > Epipelagic ... | reverse complement strand
AAATAAATAATATAAATTTAAACATATATAAAGATAAAAACAATACTTATATACTACAATGTCAGAACAACGTAAATTGGGCAGTGATATGGACGAAGCATTTGATGGGAAACAAGCATTTAAAGCATTTAATTATTGGTTCGAACGATGGTGCGAGGTAGATTGTCCACAAGTGGATAATGATGATTTTGCAGGTTCATGGGAAGAATTAAAAGATCATGATAAACTTTATTTGGACATGGTTATAGTGGGTTGTAAACATGAATGGGTTACAGTATATAGAAACGGTAACAACTCAAACAATGAACTTGAATGGAATGAAATCACGGATGAACATATCCATCCAGACGACGATATTGAAATTGTCTTCGATGGGGAAATTATATATGATGATATCAAAAACGTTTTAGTTGGTGATGATAGGAAAATTGCCTATGATATATGTTTTGATGCAGGATGGGGAATAGAGTATCCATTTACAGAAGATCAAATATAAAAAATTAATATACTACTACATTATTATCTACTCTATGTCTCTCCATTTGTGTACGTTGTAAGTTTAATAAAAACTCCAATTGCTTTACTTTCTGTCTTAGTGACTCAATAGTAACACCGGCTTCCATACATGCGTTACGCATCATCATATTGTCTTTTTCCAGTTTATCAATATAATCTTCAGTTACATGTCTATGTCTCTTTCGAGGTTCAAAAACTTCTGTATCTCTGTTTCGTTTGTTTGTGAGACTCTCATGACGTTGTTTTTTTATATAGTCCTCTTCTATAGTCTCCATAGGCTCATAATCATTCCGTGATCTTTTTGGCATTTGTGTAATATGTTTCTATATTTATAACCACTTTTCGACGATGGAATTGGATATACTTGTTGAATTTCCAGATTGTATCCCACAATGTTTTGTAATAAATTGGCATACGAAGTCCTTCATTGGCATCGGGCCCCTTATGCACATGAGCGTATGGTTACTATACATAGAAATAATATTAGAAACCAGCTGCTCTAAACTTCGTATATTTTTTTGAAACAATTCTCGCTCACATGAAGGTCCTAGCCATTTTATTACTTGTAAGCTAGTGCAGAATGATGGATAGATAGATCCATGTATCCTATTAATATTCGTACAGTATAAAATTTCAAGTAGGGCTTTAGCATCTGGCAGAGCAGAATGATTATCAGTTATTTTTTTTCTCATAATACTAAAATATAAATCATGTAAGGTATAAGATGGTTGTTTCGGTATTGCTTTACGACAATAAAGTAGCGAGTCTAAAAAGTACCAATCATATGGTAAAGTTAATGATCTTCGTCTAGCCTCTATCTCCAACATTAATTTATCACTCTTGAAATTATTATGGGAGATTAAAAGTATTTTAGAAGTGTCGGTTTGGAAAGATTTAATAAACCGAACAAAAGCCACCCATCCGTTAGAGAACAATTGTGCTTGTCGCTGCTGTAAAAATTGTTCGGTAACATTTGCAAATTCCGAACTCATTGGCGGTGGTAGAGGTCTTATACCCGGATCTACAGTAACGCTAAATTGTCTACCACTTAACACATGTATAACGCCGATATCCCAAATATAACATCTATTAAGGTCGTTTGGTACACCTACATATTCTAAATCATACACAAAAGTAGTTGGAAGGAAACGCTGAAACTGTTGTTCATTGATCAGTGTACCCATGATTAATAAAAAAAATATAATCTTATATACTATTATTTATATCTGTGAAGTAACATCGATCCCCCGTGATTGCACTACATCGTATATATTAATACACGACAATACAATTATGCCTAATTGAATTAATATAAATTGCCAATTTGTTTTTAAATAAAAGTAAATTGTCTGGAAAATGGAACCAACAATAACACTCATTTGCGACCAGAAGCTAAGTGTACCGTCGGCTATAGTAAGAGCACGTATTGCTTGAATTATACCAGAAGCTGCAACAAATCCAAATCCTAACCATTTAAATATCTCCGAGGTATCTTCCGGTGTTTCCTCTTCTTCAACCTCGAATATATTAAAGTTTATGGTCGTTAACGGTTTTTTCGAACACATTAAATACATACCAGCTGCTTCTGAGAAATCAGGCTGACTCCTACAGAATAATTGATTGGTTGGTCCATAATCTGCATATATTTCATACATTGTACCTCGCTTTTTTATTTCTGTTTCAAATAGCTTGAGTTCCTCCGAATCATCCATGACAGATAAAAATAAAAGATTTACCCATGTCCATCCAAAATTATGATATTCTTGATTCCCTATCAAATAACATGGTAGATATACGTTATCTACCTTAGGTAAACACGGTGGATTTACCAGTCCCAGTCTAAAATGTTTCTTTCTGTGGGTTATAATGGAGTCTTTTTTAGCTTCATCGATTGACAACCATTTTATAGCCAATGCATTTCCAACCTGATCGAAAGATTTTATAGACGTAGAACAATAAAAATAGCTTCCTCCCCATAAGGTTTCAAACAATCTTGACTTAATTGTGTCCGCTACTTTATTTTTCCCCAATACAATAGCGGCTCTGTAATACAATACGTTTGTATACAGTACATGACCACTGTGATAAACGGTATCCATCCATGAACCCAATCCATTCTCATATATCAATCCATTTTTAACGAACTGTTGCATAAAATCCCATGCTCGCTTACTAGCCTCACATTCTCCAACCAAAATAATATACTGAAAACAACTGTCTGTGACTACATCTCCCGTTTTAGAATCGCCATATGTTGCTTTTATTTTGCCATTTGGTTTTGCACGACATATTAATTTTGAACAAGCATCACCCGGTCCAACATACAGCGGTATTAAACCATCCAAACGTTGATATTTGGTTAGAGTTTCTATTGTATTTTTACCCCATTCATATCCTTTACTTTTTAAGCCAATGATAGAAAAAAAAGCATCTCTTGTCCAAACATCCGTATATTCGTTTGGACTGGCTAAAATACCAAATGATTTGTTATTTTTACGTAAAATTTCTAAACAAATATTGTATGCGGTATTTTTAGTACACTTAACTGGTGATCTCCTATCCAGAAAAAAATTATAAAAATATATAAAAGGTACGAATGGGAGTAGGATAAAACAAATAAATAGGTCAAGGATCATTTGATAATCTATGAATGGTTTATATACTATGTCGGACCTAATAATATATATATAGGACCTAAGATTAATGTTTGTTAAACTATAAATATAAACAGAATATATTAAAATGAATACAGAGATTTTACCAACAAATGCAAAACGAGATTATATCGCCGTCACATTAAAAAATATGATTGAATGTGTACCACCAGATGAAAGCGCGAATACGTTAAACAAATTATACGAGTCTTTATATTATCAAGCACCTGAGATATTAGACAAATATTGGTCAAAAATATTTTTAGGATGTAAAGATGAATTTAATGAGGAAGATGTAATATGGCATGGTAAGATCTATGATATATATCATGAAAGAATGAAAGAATACTTTAAAATGTTTTAATTTACTACTTCTACTGCAATACTTATATGATCTGGATTAACTACTATTACATAATCTATTTCCTTATCATCTTCCTCTGATTCATAGTCTGTTTCTTCATCCGAATAATACACCGGTGTTCGTACAGTGTAACAATTGTCTATGTCTGCCTTTATACATCGAATACAATGGAAACAAATGAGTATTAAAGATGACAACAGAGTAGTAACACATAATAAAAAGAGTATATCTATTCCACCAGCGGCTATGATAAATAGTGCAGCGGTGATAAGGGATATAAAACAACAACATGATTCATCGTTATCTTCTGACATTATAGAGTATTTAATACTATAATATATAACTAAATGGATCCTTTATTTTTATTGTTAATCGCTATCGTTCTGTCTATAACTGGTCTATTTTTACTATATACCTTAATAGCTATGGTCCTATGTGGGTCCTTTTGGTGCATATGTCGGGCCTTATGTGACAATAGGTTAGAAGACGAAGAACTAATTATTATTAAATAAAACAAAAACAAAAATGAGTTTATCATCAGCATTCTTTTTACATTTATTAGGCATCACACAAGCCACACCAGATTTCACCGATTTACAAGCGCCGGTCAAATGTCAACAGCGCCAGAAAAAAAATTACAAACGAAAATGGTTCAAGAAAAACAAATATGCGGTAAAACAACATCATGCGGTAAAACAACATCGTAAAACCAACATGGATACTAAACACTATCAACGCAAATAAACACTATTAACCCACAGATAGCATAAAACACGGGAGCAAATAAGAATAATACCAATGCCTTAGACCAACTACATGAAGTTTTTTCTCTAGTACAACCGGTACAAGTAAAAGCATGTTTAAGTTCTATCCAGAATCGTTTACGGAAAGTATCCTCATTACCTATTAAACCAAATGTATTTGGCGACATTACAACGTATATGAGTTCAGAAGCACCCAGTGTTAATAAAACATAACCAAACATAGCAATCCTACCGATAACATCGTTATTATTATAGAGAGTAAAACAATCTTCCCATTTAAAACTATAATACCATTCAGGCGGTTTTATTGCCATTATTAAAAATGCACCTAATAAAATATTACATATCGCGTACCACCCTACATATTCCTTTTTAATAAAATAAAACGATATCATAGTATACGTAAAGTGTACCATACATGTCAATAGAAAAACTATTCCAGAATTGCCGTGAAAAAGCCTACAATCATTAGAGACTAGACTATGCTTAGATGTATACGTCAATTCATTTACGTGTTGATGCCACACCGCAACTGAAAATAGTCCAATTAGTAAACGAGAAGTGATAAAAAAACTATCCATTTACATATACTATGATAATATTATATACTTTAAAATTTTAATTTATATCTACTTTCGGATCTCACCTGAGTACTAGCACTCACTCTAGGTGTTAAGGTCTCTTCTATTAAATCATCATTCCATACATAAACTTCTTTTTCATACCCAACATATAACAACATGTTACTATCATCAATCATACTAACTTCATAATGTAATTTTCCTTCCTTTAACCCCAGTGGTTCGACATCATTCAACGCCTCATCTATCCAATCTGAATCTGCTTTCATGTACATTGACCCCAGTTCATCTGCAATGGCATAGAGTTTATCTGTTATTTCATCCCTACGATTGATATAATTAAATCTATATATACCTCGTAATGTTGAAAATGATTCTCTTTCAATATCGTCGGGGTGATAGTCCAATGGATCCCATATACAACATAATGTATCCTCCATTAAATCATAGTCTAAATTGTCCATGAGAAGTACCAACGCTGGTTCCATTTTCACATGTATACAAAAAGCCGGTGCTAAATAACTCCTATCACGAACTATCGTCTTCATTCTGGAGGAATTACTACGTATCTTTTTTACATATTGAAATCTCAATTTATATAATGGGAATAATTGGGCACTGGTCAATGCTGCTCCTTCATTATCACCCGAATCCTTATTGAACCTATAGATAGCATTTGCATAATCACCAACACCAAAATCTGATAACTTGAATTGTCTAGGCGTTTCTGTTCCATTGTTTACTATATAATTTGGCGCATAATCACTTATCTTTTTACGAACATAACATAATTTTTCAAGGACTTCAATATTATCAATATCATAAACCTTTTCATCTTTCACATATTCAATTTTTACTTTTGGAGAATTCTTCAAGTCCAATTTGTTATATAATTCGATAGAGCAATCCCATAAATTAATTAATATTTTCATGTAATCTTTCGCACGTCCATTGGCCCAGTGATTCATCATTTCGCCATACCCTCTAAATTCAAAATGCCAATCCGATTGATCATATTCCGCTTCATTACCATCTTCATCCAAAAAACTAGGCATAATATTAAGCATTTCATATTTACCCAATACATAACTAGTTGATAATTCAGCATATTTATTAAAATTTCTATCTTGATGTTGATAAAACCGTGCCATACAGTAAGGTTGGAAATATTGGATCCACATATACCGTATTATCTTTTCAAAATGCCAATTTTCACCTGTATCTTCCCATTCCTCATCATTTAACATCGCTGGAGATTTAAATCCCTTTTTAGACATGTGAACATGTGTACCACAAGTAACTGTTCCATTCGCCGTGGTACCACATGCGTTTGCAACCTCCGTTAATATATATTTGGTTGCACCTCCAATTTTTGTTCTTCCGTCCAATATATCTACAATAGGATATGGGTCCTTCGTGACTAATTCGGTGGATATAGTGTCTGTTCCACACTTTATACTACCATCTCCTGTGTAATCGTATGGTTCTATTTTAGAGAAATCTATATTGAAGTCCCAAACAGGTCCGTCGTTGTCTATCTTCTCCGTTTTCACACAAGTTTCAATTTCTATTCCACCCATATATTCTTTACTATATTTTTTCCTTGTATCAAACATTTTCACGGTGTCATCGGAGAACATGGATTTATTAAAATAACCCTTTATATTAATACCATAAATAATCAAATGGGGTGTAAACCGTCAAAACAAACTCCTCCACCGTCTCTAAAGTTAGTTTCATCATTTCATGAAATATCGATGAATAGTCAGGATATGTTGGCTCGTGATATTCTTAAGCAATCATATCAGGGTAAATTAACTAGAGCTAAGGTGAAATTAAAACTTATGAGTAAATTAAAAAAGAATATAAGTATTTAATTTTTAGAGTGTACACTGAATGATCCAATTGGTATGAATCCCATTTCTACTGACATACACGTAACATTGTCTTCCATATGTTTAAATGGATCTGATTTTACAACAAATGATCGTTTACGGACCACATCCAAACCGGTCCCACATGACCCACAACTATCACAATTTGCCAGATCAATTTTTCTATTTATGGTTGTATCTGGTACATCTACGGACCACCTGCCCAACATGTTTTGTTTCACTGGTTTAAACAATAATCTTCTTAACATTTTTAAAATATTTTATTTCTTTTTATATACCTCTTATTGGGTCCTAATAGGGTCCTAAAATTTTAATTTGGTTTCAGTATCTGTATTACTCTCACTCGCCCATTTTAAAATATTTTGTTGTTGTCGTATTTGAATCTTAAGCATTCTAATTTTTGCCGTTATCCTCTGCATCTTACTCTTAATAAGTTCAGCTCGTTCTTCGAATTGTGAGACCGCATAATTCCACCGTAAATATGTCAATTCTTTTTTTAATATTTCCACGTCTCTTTTTTTCTTAATAATTGATTCTAATAATTCATCGGTTTCGTCCTTTTCTTTACTATCCTTGTATTTCTTCTCTTCTTCATCTATTTCTTCCTGTGTTAAATATTGAATCCCTACTATCGTTTGCCATGGTTTGGATGGATTGTTATCATGTAACTCTCGATTTTCAAAATATTGATCAGCAGTATTAGCACTCAGGCCATAGCTACCGGTATTGGTATTCAACCACTGTTTTAAATCCTTAGCACAAAAGATAGTTAAAAATCCGTCTTTATCACGATCCCAATCATCTCCATCCTTTATCTTTATTTTAACTGGGTTTTTTCTAGTACCTATTGATATACCAATGTCACAATCTAATTCTTCATCTAAATACTTAATTGTGAGTGCATAATCGTCATCAATTAATGGATTTTTTCGAAATTGTTCCACGGTAAACATTTTACCAAACATTACGGTCCTTTGTCCCTCCTCTATAAGTATGGACATTTCATTAAATAAAATAAATATTTATAGTTGTATATCATAGATTTTTATATCCTCACCCTTGAAATTACGATCTGTCCTCTGATCTAAACACCCATCAATTGTATCCAATTTCCATTGAATGGATTTATAAATGTATGGATCCAATGTATCTTTACATATAACATATTGGATATGACATGGATTTTCCTGACCAATTCTATGTACTCGATCCTCACTCTGCATTAATACACCGGGAACCCAATATAGTTCCGCGAATATCACATGTGAGGCTGCCGTTAGTGTTATACCTGTACCTGCTGCCAACATGCTTAATACTGCCACCTGATATTTGCCTGCTTGAAAGTCCTTTACATATTGATGTCTCTTTTCAGTAGGTGTGTCTCCATCTATTCGCATGGCTTTCCCATCACATGCTTCTTCAATCGCATTCATCAGTGATTTATGATAACAAAATACTAAAAACTGAATACCAGTATCCATCACGTCTTTCACGAGTGTTTTCATTACATTGCATTTTGCTTCCGCTGTCAACCCAAATATCTCATTGATAATACATTTACGTCTAAAGTCTGCTGCTTGTACTGCTTTACTACAGGGTTGCATCTTCGGTATTGTCTGATTTAATTTTTTCCACTCGTCGAATAATGGAATCATTTCATACGTGTCCCGTGCGTCCATGTCCATATGCAACTGGCTACGATGTTTGTTAGGCAGATCTTTTAGTACATCTCTCTTTAGTCTCCTAATCATCACCGTTTTCTTCGATAACCAGTGTACCTCGTGTGGATTGGAAGACCCTGAATCGTCCCAGTACCCTAAGGGACTCATCTTACGATCACAATACCGTTCCGCGAAGTGTTTAAATTTGGGAAAGAATTCTTTACGTATCATATTTGCCTGTGAATACAATTCACTAGGTCGATTTAATGCAGGTGTTCCTGTTAGTAATAGGGCTTTATCTATTCGTCGTATAAGTGGTGCTAACCCTCTGGTACGTTTGGTTTTATGATTTTTCATGTAATGAGATTCATCACAGATTACCATGTCGAACCCATATCTCAGTAAATCATCTTTCTTTTTAACTGCCAATTCATATGAAGTTATTACTGGATATCCATTGATAACATCCTTTCCCTTTTTAATTAAACATACCTCTTCAATACCTAACCATTTATTGAACTCTGCTTTCCAATTAAATCGTAGATAGGCTGGACATATCACCAATACCCTTGTTATACCATAGTATTTAGATAAGGCAATTGCTTGTAAGGTTTTGCCTAGACCCATATCATCTGCAATAAGTGCTCTCCCATTAAGATGTCTTACCACATGTTCTACACCATCTTTCTGATACTGAAACATCTTCTGGTATATTTCAGTCTCCTTGAAGGTTTCATCGAAGGGGTGTTTTGGGTCATAATTCAATGCTTTCTCTACCGTTTCGGGTATACAGTCGATAAGAAGACCTAAATCCAAACATGCCTGTGCTGCTTCATCTATTTTTTCCATCGGTACGGAATAGGTGCATCTGCCAATACATTCATAATCTAAATTTAGTTGATATGCCTTTTTTAGTTTTATAATGATTTCCGATTCATCTTTCAGTGAAAATACGGCTGTGGGGATCTTCCTTCTCCGTTTATTTTGAAAGAAAATGGCACTCATTGTTTTCCAATAAGAAATTATTTTTGAAGTTCAAGGTCCTATATTATAATTTATATATAGGGCCCAATATATATATATAGGACCCCAATGATAATGTCCGTATAAATACAAAAGAATCAATATATAATGGAGATCGTCAATGGAGTTATTACCGGTGTTAACTTTTCAATATGGGATTCAGAGAGTATACGTAGAGAATCCGCGGTCTGTATAACGGAAAAGAAAACATATGTTAATGGAAAAATTGTTGAAAACGGTCTCCGTGATGAACGTTTAGGTGCAACTAAAGGTAAAGTGTGTCGCACCTGTGGGGAAGGTACACGTAATTGTAATGGTCATTTTGGTCATATTGAATTGGAAAGCCCAGTATATCATATCTCATGGGTAAGCAATGTGATCTATTGGTTACGTTGTATATGTTTCACCGAAGGGTGTCATACATGTATAATAAAGGATCTCACAACCCCTCGAATAATGAAGAATCGTCACCTTCAACATTATAGTAAAAAAGTTCATACTAAATGTCCAAATTGTGAACAGAGACAGCCTAAATATTCATGGAACCGTGAAAAGGCACGTATAGAAGTGAACAAGGTTCCATATGATATTCACAAGGTTATTGAGCATTTGGAAAGAATGGATGAATCTATATTGAAGCAACTTGATTTATCTCATCCAAAAGATATGATATTAAAGGTTCTACCTGTTCCTCCACCCAGTGTACGACCCGCAATTATGCAGGGTTCTACTGTACGTGGTGAGGATGATTTAACATATCGTCTGATACAGATCATGAGAGCAAATGAAAAATTTAAAAAATCACTGGATAGACCGGATCATATTATAAATGATTCCAGAGAAAGTTTACAAAATGCAGTTACAGGTTATATCAATCATACTAAAGTTGGTACTTCGAAACGTAAAGTATCTAAGAGAGAGTATACGTCTCTAGAACCCAGATTAAAATCGAAGGAAGGTCGTATGCGAGGTAATTTGATGGGTAAAAGGTGTGATTTCACAGCACGTACAGTTATCACTGGAGACGATAATCTGGGTATGCATCAAATCGGGGTACCAATATCTGTAGCGGAAAAATTGACTATCCCTGAAAAGGTAACAGCGTATAACAAAAAGATATACATGGAGATGTTGAAAGAGACCAAAAAAATAAAATTTGTGATACGGCCAAATGGTTCTAGGGTGGACTTATCCTTCGTGAATAGACAAAATATCAGTTTGGATGTGGGGTGGACAATTGAAAGAATGTTACAAGACGGCGATATTGTATTATTCAATCGTCAACCCTCTCTACACAAAATGTCTATCATGGCGCACGAAGTTGTTGTGTTACCGTATAGTACATTTAGAATGAATTTGTCGTGTACTACACCGTACAATGCCGATTTTGATGGCGATGAGATGAATATTCATGTTCCACAGACTGTGGAGGCCAGAGCAGAGGCCCGAAACATCATGGCAGTGAAATATCAGATCGTATCTCCCCAGAGTAATAGACCTGTTATGTCTGTTATTCAGGATACTATGGTTGGGTCCTATTTATTATCTGATGATAAGGTACGTATAGAAAGAGACGATATGATGGAATGTGTTATGTGCATGCCGGGTTGGGATGGTATTTTTCATCCTAAAGATGAGTATACTGGTAAGGATTTGATATCATATACCCTACCCATGGTCAATTGGTCTAAGGACGATGTAAGGATTGAGAGAGGGGTAATGTTATCTGGAAGATTAACAAAAAAAGTATTGGGTAGATCGGACGGTTCGTTGGTTCATGTCATATATAATGATTGTGGTCCAGATGAAACTATTTTATTTATCAATCGTTTACAGAAAGTAGTTCATAAATACCTTTCTATTCGAGGGTTTTCTGTTGGTATCGGCGATATGATGTCCAGTGTCAGTGTAGAAGACGAAATTAAATCTGCATTTTCAGATATATCAGAAGGAAGTACAGAAAACGAAATCAACCAGAGATTGAACATCTGTAGAGATACAATGGGAACAAAAGTACAAAAACCATTGGATGATAGTAATCGTTTATATACTATGGTTCATTGTGGTAGTAAAGGTTCTGGTATTAATATCTCTCAGATAATGGCATGTGTTGGTCAGCAGAATCTATGCGGTGAAAGGATACCAAAAACATGGACAGACAGGACTTTACCACACTTTAAAAAAGGTTCCAATGGTCCAGTAGAAAGAGGGTTTATTACGAATTCATATGTAAAAGGATTGACTCCATCACAAGTATATTTTCATGGTATTGCCGGAAGAGAAGGTTTAATTGATACAGCAATTAAGACTTCTCAAACTGGTTATATTCAACGTAGGTTTATGAAAGCATTGGAAAATATTGTTATTCATTGGGATAAGACTGCCAGAAACGCCGATGGATCTATTATTCAATTTCAATATGGTGACGACGGGTTTGATCCAATGCGAATAGAAAACCAACATGTTGATATCTGGGAGAAGCCTACTATTGAAAAATACGGTCACAATGCGGAAGAATTCGATGCACTACTTGAGGATCATGAATTTATACATAGTATTAATAAATGGAGAGATAACGGTTCAAAAGATACTTCGAAATTTCAATTGCCTATACCAATCGACAGAATTATAAACAATGCCAGAACACTGTTCTCATTTCCATCAAGAAAGATTTCTATGGAGGAAGCATTTGAGATTGTTTCTGAATTGGTAGATAGTATAGACAATCGGATGATTAAGATATTAATACGATGCAAATTGGCATCGAAACGAGTGGTTTCAGAATATGAGTTAACTCTGGATGAAATAGAAAATATTGTGTTTAAAATAAAAGATGAATATGAAAAGATTCGAGCAATAGCAGGGGAATCAGTTGGGGCGATTGCAGCACAGAGTATAGGTGAACCTGCCACACAAATGACACTAAATACCTTCCATTTTGCAGGTGTATCTAGTATGAATGTAACTCTGGGAGTCCCACGTCTAGAAGAGTTAATTAATTGTACGAAAAGTGAAAGAATGAAAACGCCATCTACTATTATTCATACTCATGATCCAGACAAATTAATTAAAGAAATTAGACATGTCACTATACAAGATCTCGTAGATAAAATTAAAATAACGAAAGAACCTAATAAAGAAGAGGTTGAATGGTTTCACATGTTTCCAGATATGGATTACGTACCACATGTGGATGAGAGAGAAACACTGGTTCTTTATTTGAAGGAATGGTATGATATTTTAGCAATCAAAGAGTGTATGGATATTGAAAAGATTTCATGTGCATATTCAGATGGACCTAAATCTATATTCCATATACAGTTAAAGAATGATAACGATATTGGCATGTATTACGAACAAATATTAAGAAAGAAGACGGTAAGAGGTATACCGGGGGGTGAAATGACCATCAAGGTTAAGCCACCGGGTGCAACTAAATATCATGTCGAAACCTCACTTTCCAAATTAAAAGAAATTATGAAATTGAAGGATATTGATTTTTCCAGTATTGATTCGAATGATATTCATGCGATAAAAAGAACGTATGGAATAGAAGCAGCCAGAGGGGCATTAATTAAAGAAATAAGAAAAATATTAGCGTATTATGGAATATATGTTAATGTTAGACATATTACACTCGCGGTTGATTGGATGACATGGATAGGTGAGTTAACACCTTTAACACGTCATGGTATACGAAAGGTAGATCACTCTCCACTTAAACGAGCAACATTTGAAGAAGTGGTAGATGTATTTAATCAAGCAGCATGTTCAAAAGAGAATGATTTACTTCAAGGTATATCCGAATGTATTATTACAGGTGCCCCTCCAAAATTGGGGACAAATGTTGTTGGTACGGTGATAGATAAAGAATGCATTCGAAAACATAAAATACCATATCCAGTTGAGAAATCAATATTCGTTGATCAGGAAAATGAACCGTGGATTGTAGCACCAGAAGAAGAAAATCCATTTGTTGGTGGAGGTTTCAATGCAAACCCGTTCGGTATGATGGGTGGGATGATGCCGATGCAACCTATGCAACCAATGATGTCTATGATGCCGATGATGTCTATGATGCCGATGCAACCAATGATGCCAATGATGCCAATGCAGCAGCAATTTACTCCTGTACTGCCCGGTAGCCAGATGGTGGCATTACCATCGATGCAAAATTCTGCACCAGTTCGACCACCGTCGCCGGCATATGATCCTTTTCGTCCAGATTCTCCTCAGTGGTCTCCAACAGATCCTCAGAATCGGCCTCCATCCCCTCTCGCCCCGACGTATTCACGTCCAACATCACCGGCGTATGATCCAGATCGTCCAGCCTCTCCAGCGTATGATCCGTTCCGCCCGGATTCTCCAATTGCCCCTTCTTACGATGAGAAATCTTACGATCCTTCGAAGATTTTGCAGCCTGAAAGTAAACGGCGACGTGTTTATTTTTAATAACCCATAACTGAAATGCCAGATCAGAGAGTGCACAAATAATAATTAAAAATACCATATTATCAAAATTATCTCTTGTAACACCTAATAAATTACCAATTAATCCTCCTATTTCATCTGCTATTACAGTACTTAGATTTGATAGTGCCATCAATAACGCATAAAATGTACCCTCTATCCCATCCTTAGCATGATGTGCTACTGCTACAATTAAGGGCATTAACATAAGAATTCCAAATAGGGACTCTCCTATAGTATCTAGTACAACTATCCATAAACTGGTAATGGTTTTTGTCACAACTAATAACTGTATTAGCTGACAGCAAACCCCGACATAAACTGATATTTCCATCAATTTTAATGGATTTGTTCCGAGTAAAAATTGTTTATAAATGAATGTAGCAGCTAAAAAGGACCATGCAGATGCAATAGAAATCCATTGGAAATCAACTGGTGAATACTTTAATTCTTTACGAAGGTAATATGTATAGAAAGGAGCATAATTAGGTCCTATACTCATAGTGAAAATGGCAAATGCTAATGGTCGTTTCTTATATACAGATTTACATATTTTTTTACATATATCATTTGCAGAAGGAGTGATATTAATCTGTAATTGCCAAACTAACATTGCCATTAATAAACATGGTAGGGACATGATTTGAAATACGACTTTTGTTCCAAACTGGTCATAACAAGAACCTCCAAACATTGCTCCCACTACACTACCTAATGCTCTAGATGTCCAACAATTTCCTTGAGTTCTACCACGTTCTGATTCCCTTTTAGCATAATCCACTGTGATACAATCGGCACAAACATCTGCAAAACACATTAGAAAAGATATAAATGTCATGGTACCTACCATACTTTCTTTTGTTTCTACAAGTTTAGGCACCATCATGTAAAGATATGCCAATAAAAACCCACAGAAAAAGATGTATGGTCTTCGTTTCCCCCAATCTATTATCTTATACTTATCGGATATCATCCCAAAAACAGGTTTAATACACCACGGGGCTGCCATAACCCCATAACTCATTGTCATTTCTACCGGTGTAAATTTTAGCGAGTCCATCATTTCAAAATTCATAGCAATACTGCCAAAACTTAGACAGAAGCCGAATGTAAAGTAACATATATAGAGGGAGTACATTTGTAAAAGATAATATTGTATTTATATTAATTAAAAGTTTAAGCCACCTCTGAAGCGTAAGTTGGGATCGCCATTCTCATCTTTTTGACCACCTTTTGTTTCTTCTTCCGGCCATGGTGGTGGTGGTGGTGGAATTTTGTCAATTTTGTCCAACCCTATAGCCTTTCCATCTCCTATACCATATCCATATCTACCTTTCGTATAATCTTTCATTTCAAAACATAATTGATGTTTCAATAATTTTAAGACCTGTTCCTGTGTTTTAGCACTAGTTGCTTTAACACCATTCATGCATCGAACATCCGCAAAAGGATTTCTTATAGCGTATGCAATATACCACATGACTAGAAAAACCATCATATCAACAACAACCCATAACATGTATAATAAAAATTCATCGGAATCTCTTACATATTTAATGTAATTAAATGGCATCAAAATAGCATAACCTACAAGCATCAACATTCTATATATATGAACGTGATTTGGTTCATCATATGTCTTAATAGATGACATGTCGCCCCATGAGGCATACATAGCATCCCATTTTGCATAGACGGCACTCATAACCGCGGATCCTTCGTCATTACCAAATCCTAAAGCATTTTCAGAAACTACCATTATTTCATCAAGTAATACAGTTGACAGTGTATCGAATAAATCCATGTCGGTTGTATCTTGAATCGTTTTTACCTTGTTGTAAAGTGCAAATTCTAATGCACTGGGTTTAATAGCCTTTAATAGATTTTTATATATTTTTGCAGCTTCTCCTTCAGGTACTCTATAATCAAATTGTTTTTTCCATTCCCCTTTCTCACCATTTAATGATTTTTTTATTTTTTCATATTTCGACCATGGCATCCGAACCCGTCTATATTTTCTATTAAAAAGATATCTACAACATAACACTGAAGAAGCATTACATTCGCATTTTCTTAAAGAGAAAGAACAATCATCTAACGAACTGTCTTTAGAATTTCGTTTTCTATATCGTTTTCTTGTTTCTAATTTCTCAGCCTGAGCATAAGGAGTAGCTTCGGTGGAACACCATGCTAGTTGTTTACCCTTCAATACTAATCTAGCAGCTGGCGCCAGTACCGCAATAACACATCGTAATTTAGCATAATGATCCTTTACATCGTCTTTATATTTAATTGTACCTTCACCACGTTCATATTTCTGAGCATCGTATGTAAGATGGGTAATAAACATGGTTAGCGATTTAATATGGCCGGTCAATACTTCATAAAGACGTATTTCTTCTCTATATTTTGATATACCTGTATCTAAAGTCATGACTAACATGAATATCATTGTCGATTGTAAAACACCGTATAATATATTATAATATTCGCGTTCACGTGGACTTTCTATACATGTGGTTGGTTTGAATGCTTCATTATATGATTTTGACGGTGTTTTAATCCGAACGTAAGATTTTACTTCGCCAAATTCATCTAGATTTGTGTAGTTTTTGCATCCTTCTTCATTTTTTATTCTACACATGCCAGCAGGCACATCTGCCTTTTCCCAGACATACACATTTCTCATCTTAACACAGCCTCTTTCAATTTGTTGATTATAAATCACTAATGCTGACGTTAATGCTACTGTTAAAACGATTATAGAAGCTAACCCGGCTGGACGTAGAAGGTAAGATAAATATCTTAACGAAAAATACTCCCAGTAACTATATTTAGGTACTAAACCATCGACCGATAATTCGTCTAAGGCCTTATTAAGCTCAGCTTCATTATCATTAGTAGCGAATCGATAAGTACTGAACCGCCGTCCTTTTCGCTTTTTTATTCTAGTCAATTCTGGTGGCTTTCCAGACATTTAAATAATTATGTATATACATTTATAGTACAGATAAACCATTTTGGTCTATTATTTGTTGACCCAGCTCCATAGCTTTATCCGGGTCGGTTTGTGTCCCAACATCTTTTTTATATACAAATGGATAAGCATGGTTAATGAACCCTATATAGGGGTTAAGTCTAGGTAAAAGTAATTTATTGGGTTGATTTATAAATTTATTAGTGATACGTGTTTGATAGTGTAGATATCCTATAAATGGAAAATGGTTCCATGCCGGTACATTTATTTTATTCATTTAAAAGTGTTTTAAGTATATTTATATATTATTTTTTATAATTCCATCATCATCATCCCAGTCTCCGTTCTTCTTCTTTTTCTGGCTTGTCGCAATTCATTTACTTGTATTCCCATATTCTGATATGCATCTATTTGAACTCTCTCTTGTGTTTGATTCGATTGTTTTAAGTCCTGTGGGAATGTTAATGGTATTGTTGATTTCTTTATATCATAATGAATTTCGTCTGGGTGATATTCAATCGCTTCTTCAGGCTTCATTCCAAGATATTCGATGTTACGTTTATGCCATGCCCATGTATCGGTATCTACATTCATTTTAACAGAATGATGTTTTCCCAACATATCATTTGATAGACCCATCATTGTCTTTACACCAGAATTTTCTTGTGATGAATTCCTAATCTCCGGTGCACGACATTTTACATTCTTCAAATGTAAGATATTTAGTAATTGAGGATTCATAACAACGCCCTTTCTTTTTTCAGGCACACCTGTGATAATTCTACGTTTTTTAGTGTATGTATGAACCGTTTCAAGTATACAATTTGTTAAGGTTTTGCCATCTGAACCGGTTCTCAACCCGTCAAACAATGATATATGCATATCATGAACATTATTACCAATAATAAACCCTATTACATCGGCTTTTGGTTTTTTTAGTGTACCGTTTACACCAAATGAATCTTGAACATGTACAGGGAATTTATCACTCAAAACACATATACTATTTGGATTGGATCTCTTCTGTTCATCATGATTATCCCTAGATATGTATTTGTGTGCACGTAAAGACTCCTCTGCCAATTGCGTCAAAACACTGTGTATATTATGAATAGACGGTTTACCTTCACATAATGGTATGGAATGTTGAATTTTTCTACATAATTGATGTACACCTCCCGTAAATCGTATATAATTGTAATTCGTTATTTCATTCAATCCTAATGCATCTTTTTCCTTTCTATATTTAATATTGTAGTTAAATATCTTCCATAATGCTCGCAGTGATTTATCTCTAGATGAAGATAACTGTGGTACTTCTACCGCAATCATATTCAATGCACATATTGCAATTTCTTCAGTACAATACAATAAAGGTTCAATATCTAAAAGTTGTTGTAATTTGAATGGGGACCCATTGTGTTTACCACCCTTAAAATTGAATACTATATCCAGTGCATTAGTGATAGTCAGAACCCGGCACAGAATTCTATATCTCTCGATAGTTCTAGGTGCTAAACGTATATCTTTCTTACGTAATTCACCTCCAACTGTGGTCATAATCAAATTTGCCGCTTCAAGATCTACATCTCTGATAATACCACAGAAAATAAACTTCCATACATAAAAAACCTTCATCTGTTGATCTTGACAATAATAAATAAACTCATCGTATTTACGTTTCAATTCAGGTTTCGCTTGCATTTCGAAATTTTTTCGTTGGTAATCTGCAATAGATTTATTCTTCAATACTGTCTTTTCAAATTCGCCCCAGTGAAAACGAGATGCAACTGCTTCTTCTGCTAAGGCTGGATTATCATTTGTTGCTCCAACATAACAACCTATTTGAGAAGATATTGCAATACGATTTTTTCTCTCACCAGATTCTTCATCCAGTTCATACGTTTTTGTTCGTACACGATTGGAAGTTAATTTCTCCTTCATCATAGATAATGCTTTCTGGGCTTCTTCTCCACCTCCAGATGCTTGAAATAAACCCGGAGGTGCTTCATTAAACACAGTTATATGGTCATTTTGATCACCATCAACGGCATCTGCTCTTGTCGTTTGATAAGTAATTTCCGTAACCGTTCCGGGTATACACATCATATTTTTTCCTTCAAATACGAATGATTTGGAGGTGGCGGATTCACCGGTATATATCATGTTCCAATGTAATTGATTCAGACCATGTTGTCTATATGCATCGTATATCGCATAATGTAACTTAAACAATTCTGGATGGGCACTCGCTACACACATATAGGAGTCTAATGCCTGCATAAACCAATATTGCATATTTGCAAATGGAGACAGAGTTGGGTCCATTATTTCAAACTCGAAACTCTTGAATTTTTCTACTAATTCAGGTCTTGTATGTATTTTCCATCTGGCAATTGCTTTACCCGCATCAGATATATCGGCATCACCGCAAATACACAATTTCTCAAATTTACCAACCATCAATTCTTGAACTTTTCTCCTATCCTCTGTAAATTCCATACGATAGGCAGTTTCCATTTCTATCATATCGAATGCACTAATACTATGCTGGTTCTGGTATTTGTTTTTCAATCTTTCAGTGTATTCCATAGTCTCAGATGCATGACGTAGTTGTAGTGTACAATCATACAATATACTGCCTTCTACCCACGCAACACCGTCCATTTTTAGATCAAAATGTTTTGGATACTTCAGTTTTTCATGTACGATAAATCGATCTTTTGCTCTAATTTTCAATCTATTCAATTGATCTGTACTTAATCCAGAATAAATATTTGGTATATTTGTGGTTAATCCTTCTTCCTCCATAAACTTTTCAATGGTACATGATGCTGGACATGGCTTGACATATACTTCAAATAGATTAGAATTGTTCTGTGTTTCAGATACAGTGATTTCTGGTAAGTCTACCCACTTGTATTGATGTGATGGAAGGTACTTGTTCCATAAATACGAAGGTTCTAATTGATGCCAGTAACGTTTGACCACCAGTTTAGAATCGGGAAAGGTGAAATTTCGTTTATTACCTCCTGCACGATCCTCGAAATAATTTCCCGGATTATTCTGACATTCTTGTGCCCCGGGAATATAGAAATTATCCACTGAAAATACCCGAAGTGGATTTGCTGCATAACCTCTGATTTTAGAGTTATTTAACATATCTGCTGAATCATAAATAAATTCTGAAGATGTAGTATCATTCAAATAAATATTTGCAATATTTAAAATATATTGTTCTTTTGATTTGACATGACGTTGGTGGTATTCCCAATCTTTAAAATTTACTTTCTTTTCGTTTGATTTTTTCACGGCTCTGTCCAACATGCCTCGAATAATAAATCCCAAATCCGGGGTTCCCCTGTTAACAAATACATGAATTCGTTCACCGGCAATGTTTCCGTCATCTGCCTTCACTATCTCGAAGAATACAACCACCCCATCTCCATTCTCTTTTGCTATCTCACGCCATTGTGCCATTTCTGCTTTTTTAGATGGTTTGGGAGGGTTTGATTTACCAATCTCATGTACGAACTCAAGGAACCAACAGAGGGTTGCCTTGTACGCCTGTGATCTATGAGATCCCTCCTCATTGGATTGCCAATCTGCAAAAGTAGAGGCATTCGAACTCATCATTTCCCTAGGAATACTAAAAACCATATGCATAAATGCTTCATTGGCATCTGGCTGCAATATTTTTATATCATTTAGGTGATTTGACGCATTGAAAGTCCAATCCTTACCTGCATGTATATAAGAAGATGCTTGAATAAAATCCGACATTTAATAGAAATATGTTTTATTATATACTCGAGATTTTAAACTCTGGGTCCTATATTTTTACTATTATATCGGTCCTTGTTGGGCCCAATATGGTATAATATTAGGGTACTTAAGGTCCCACATATCATTTTAAATGGATAGATTACAACAAGTCTACAACAAGTACGCCACCACTACCGATATTTTACATAATGATATTGCCATGCCAAATGAAAATGCACATCGCTTTTTCAGAAAAATGGGCGTAAAATTGAAACCCCTCGAATTAGCACAGTATGTTAAACAACTGGACCCACATGAGTATGGGTACATTACCCTGAAGAGTATACATAAAATGATTGAATCTTAGAAATGGGTCCTAGGTCCCACATGGTCCAATATATAAATATACACATACGTGAGATAGAATATAAAATAATAAATAAACAAAAACAAAAACAAACTATATAAACAAAAAAATATATAATAAAAATGTTCTCTAAAGTAAAACAAATGTCAGCAAACACCGTAGAAACCTCTACAAGCGATTCAAACACCATTGGTAAAAAACGTGGTGCAGAAAAATTATCAACCGAACAAGTTTCGGCCCCAGTTAAAAAAAAGAAACAAGGACCTTACATGCCTTATGAATTCGATGGAACTGAATTATCCATTATTATGGAAAAAAGTCGTTCAGGTGAATTACTTCCTAAAGTAAAGGTTGCCGGTAAAGAAGACAGTCAATACGTTACCCAATTCAATACACCAATCATGAAAACCATTTACAATGATTTGAAAGAAGGTGGTGACTCGCACAATGTCAAATTCGGTAAAAGTGCAACCAATTACGACTACAATATCAAATCAGGTAAAGGCGTATCTGATAAAGTATTACGTGCAATGCCAAATGAAGCAGAACGTCAAGAAGCATTCTTTCAATGGGCAGAAACCACCTGTGAAGCGTTGTTAAGTAAAGCATTTGAAACGAAAGGGTGCATGGAAAACCACAAGAAGAAAGCAAAAAAGAATGCAAAAAAGAATAAATCTGAAGAAAAAGATGAATTCATGAAAGGTGCAAATTTATCAATGTTTAAAGATACAACTATTGACGATGAGAATGTTGATCTGTTCGTATGTAAAAGAAAAGGTTCATATAAAGATGAATCCGGTGTAGCAACAGACAACCGTCCAGTATTCTGGAAAAGAACACGCGAAGGGTTTGAAAAAATGGAAGTCAAATACGTTGGTATGGGTTCTGAATTGAAATATCAAGTTTCATTCAGACTTTATTCCACTCCTACTATGTATGGTGTAGGTTGTGATTTGGGAAAGAATATCTGCATTGTTAGTTTGAAAAAAAAAGCAGCAGTATCAACCGAACCATATATTCCATACTTCGATTAGGCGAACCTACTTCGATTAGATAAATTGAGTATAATAAAAGATATAATAAAATAATAAACTAAAATATAATTAAGTACATGAGCCTCCTCCATATCCCTCAGCATTCGTACCGGATGCATAAATTCCGGTATCTAAACAACCTTCTTGATATGCCCGTAATTGTTCTCTACATACTTTAGCGTCAGTAGTATCGCCATCTCCGTTATAACAACATTCTAGGCGATTTAAATCAGTAGAATCACCAGTTGCAGTGGTAATCCTAATTTTAAACCCGGTAGCGGTATCGTCTAATAAGGTTGCTTTTGCACATGCGACACATGCGCTGGCACCAGCGTCATCATAATCATTTGGATCTTTAAATTCCCCATTTGCTTTATCGTAATTAGCTATTTCGCCACCTACTAGCGTTAACTTATGAAATTTATCAGCTGGACATGCTTTTGCACTAGCGGATGCGGGATGTGCTAAAAACCTCCCATCACCGTGTGGACCATCTAAACTAAATGCTGCGAATGTAGTTGCTAAAAAAGTGAATAGTAATAATACTGTAATACTCTTCATTATTACATTGTTGGATATATACATATATAGTAAACAAAACCAAATATGATATATTCAATGAATCATAAGAGTCCTTCTATTTCATAGTATATAAAACATAGATGATTTAAAAAAGATGAGATCGTGGATATTAACCTCATTATCCTCGCTAGTTGTATTTTCAATAATATCCGAATTCGGACATTTCCATACCTACTGGACAGATAGATCGAAAGATTATAATAGAGCAACTGTATTTATAAAATCTGAAACCTGTACAAATCCCAGAGTACGTGCTACTTTAGGTGATTTTAATTTGTGTGATAAAGCAGAAGGTATACTTAGTAAAAAACCATTTGTTGCGGCACTATATGATGTTGCCGAAGATTTAAACATTTGTGGTCATAAAAGATGTACTATTTTATACATAGATGTCACGAAGAATTTATACAAATGGATTATAGGTATATTTATCGTAGCAATTGTAGGAGTATGGGTAGGTGTAGTAGATATAAAACAAATGTGGGATAAACAAGTGAGAGATCATTATACACTTCCTAAAACTAATACAGATTAAAATTTAAATTTACGTCTTTGGCGTTTACAGGGCCTTTCGGTTACTTTCTCTTTCTGTATATCACTTAATAACGTTATATATTCATGTTCCTCTAGTATCTCATAGTCAACCGTTTCCTCTCCACCTCCACCTTCCCATTCGGGTTTAGTTCTCATAATATACCATTTTATTTCCATTTTATCACATTCGTAATTAAAAGAGGTTTTCTCTTTAAGAGTAAATGGAAAGTCACTTTCTTCACTCCAACATGCATTACCGAGATGTGGACGACCTGAATCGTATGCTGCACC
>Ga0206130_10002855_pt1 | contig 23479 bp, 23 predicted proteins | sample Helgoland_Spring_9_FD_148637 | JGI IMG/M metagenome (GOLD analysis project Ga0206130, IMG submission 148637) | Pelagic subsurface seawater microbial communities from Kabeltonne, Helgoland, North Sea - Helgoland_Spring_Bloom_20160512_1 | ecosystem: Environmental > Aquatic > Marine > Epipelagic ... | reverse complement strand
CGCCTCAGCGGGTTTCAAAGTTCAGGAGAGAAGATCAGAGACAGATTCGCTGAAGCGGACCGGCTAGAAGCCGGTGGCTTAAATCCATTAGGTGGAAAGTCAATCAGGCAGGTAACTGAATACCATGGCAGCGAAGAAACAATCCATACTGAGCAAGATGTTGTTCAAGCGCTCTTTGCGAGGCTGGGCACGTATCGCAGATGGTGCAAAGAGCGCGCCTATCTCTGCCTTGCGCAAGCAGCGTGCGTCTGCGCGACGCTTGTTGGTTCATCTCAACCGCTTTGTTCATGTGGCCGACAACCGCTTGGCTTTACCGCTGATTGGCAGTCAGGCCATCCAAACCTCGCATGATTCCGACTGGGCCTGGCGCCCCGAAGCGTGGAGCGGTCCTCTGCCGACGCAGGGCATGGCATCTGTTCCAAGCAAAGCGATGCTGGGCGGCGAAATTTCGATGCACCATGATTGCGAACTATCCGAGCTTTCCTTGCGCCAACTTCGCAACACGCGTGAAGCGGATCTGGCTCCCTACGGTCTGCGCATGGACGTTTTCAAATTTGACGGCTCGTTCCTATCTCTGGTGATTGATTTCCCCGAAGCCAGCGTAGTCGGCTTGCGCCGCAAGCACTTGATCCGGCTTGAGCCGATTATTGAGATGGAGAAACCGCTGGAGATCTTCGCGCGCCTTAACATCAAGCATGGGCCTAACACAGAGCAAGTCGTGCGCGAACTGCCGTTGAACGAGAAAGTGCCGATGGTTGAATTTGACCTCGCCTACACCAAACTCAACGAAAAGCGCATCGATAACATGTGGCTTGATTTGATCTTTGAAGGGCCACAGATGAACCAAGTGACTCTGCGCGATCTCACGCTCAGCAGACGCCCACGGGCCGAAGTGTAAAACGTAAATGATGAAACCGACCCAGATAACAGAAAGAGCCGTAAAATGAGTGCATTTGAACTTAGCAAAACGCGCCTGTTCGAAGGGGTTTGGGAAGGTCTTCTGACCGCCATCGACGAAAATGGCACAAAACCCGATTTGGGTGTAACCCATTTGGAAAAGCCGCTTGGTGAATTGCTGCTCAAAGAGACAGGCGAGCCGAACCAATGGGCCGTACGCATTCCTATTCCGGTGGACCTGATCGGTGATGGTGCGCAGACGTTCTTGATCTTTGACAAAGATACCGGCGAGACGCTTGATAGCTTCACGATTATCGCAGGTGATGCGGTGAGCGACGATATTCGCGCTGAGGTCGCGCTTCTTCGGGCTGAATTGGACCTCGTCAAACGTGCCTTTCGCCGCCATTGCGTCGAGACGACTTAACTTCCTGACGTATTGCTAAGTTACGTAAAGCAAACTGACGCTGCGTTTCGGGTGACTCTGCGCTGTGCGTTGCGCACTCTCGCAGCAACTTTGGGAGATATCTATGACCGCTTATCCACACATGCTTGCACCGCTCGACCTTGGCTTTACCACCTTGAAGAACCGCGTGCTTATGGGGTCCATGCATACGGGCCTGGAAGAAAGCAAAGACTGGAACCGCGTCGCCGAGTTCTACGCTGAACGCGCCCGTGGTGAAGCGGCTTTGATCGTAACAGGTGGTATGTCCCCAAGCAAAGAAGGCGGTGTATTCCCCGGTGCCGCAGGTCTGTTCAGTGACGAAGACATTGCGAACCATAAGATCGTCACAGACCGCGTCCACGACGCAGATGGCAAGATCGCGATGCAGATCCTTCATGCGGGACGCTACGCCTATGGTCCTGAATGTGTGTCCGCGAGTGCTGTAAAGTCGCCTATCTCCCCCTTCCCACCCAAAGAGTTGGACGAAGAGGGCATCGAAAAGCAGATCAACGATTTCGTCGTTGCCGCCACACGCGCACAACAGGCTGGCTATGACGGTGTGGAGATTATGGGCTCTGAGGGATATTTCCTGAACCAGTTCCTCGTGACCCACACGAACAAGCGCACGGACCGTTGGGGCGGCTCTTACGAGAACCGTATGCGTCTACCGGTCGAAGTCGTGCGCCGTGTGCGTGAAGCCGTCGGCACCGATTTTATCATTATCTATCGTCTGTCGATGATCGACCTTGTCCCGAATGGATCGACCTTTGATGAAGTCATCACCCTTGCCAAGGCTGTCGAAGAGGCAGGCGCGACGATTATCAACACGGGTATCGGCTGGCACGAAGCACGTATTCCAACGATTGCGACATCCGTTCCGCGCGCTGCCTTCACGTGGGTCACGAAAAAGCTGATGGGCGAGGTGAGCATCCCTGTCATCACCTCCAACCGCATCAACACGCCTGAGGTTGCCGAGGGTGTCATCAGCTCTGGCGCGGCAGACATGGTTTCGATGGCGCGCCCTTTCTTGGCGGATGCAGAGTTTGTGAGCAAAGCGATGGCTGGCAAAGCCGATCACATCGCGCCGTGTATCGCGTGCAACCAAGCCTGTCTTGATCACACGTTTGGCGGCAAGATGACGTCATGCCTTGTGAACCCTCGCGCATGCCACGAAACGGAATTGACGATAGAACCTGCTTTGAGCGTGAAAAAGGTTGCCGTCGTTGGCGCTGGTCCTGCTGGTCTCAGCACAGCCATCACCGCCGCAGAGCGCGGACATAGCGTGACCTTGTTTGATCGCGCGAATGAGGTCGGCGGTCAGTTGAATATGGCCAAGCAAGTACCGGGCAAGGAAGAGTTCTGGGGCCTCGTCGATTGGTATCGCACGATGTTGGAGACGAGCGGTGTGGAGGTGCGGCTAAATACCGAGGCGAGCGCAGATATGCTTGCTGAGTTTGACGAAGTGATTATCGCCACAGGCGTTGTGCCACGCGATGTTGGCATCCCAGGTCAAGACATGCCAAACGTGCTCTCTTATATAGACGTGCTGCGCGGCAAAGCTGAGGTTGGCAAACGCGTAGCTATCATCGGCGCGGGTGGCATTGGCTTTGATGTCGCCGAAACGCTTGTGCATGACGGCACTAGCCCGACGGTTGATCTGGAAGCGTGGAAAGAAGAATGGGGCGTGGGTGATCCATCTGAGACACGGGGCGGCCTTGCCCCTGCGGGTCCGCAACCCGAAGCCCCTGCACGCGAAGTGACATTGTTACAGCGCAAGGCAAGCAAACACGGCAAGGGTCTCGGCAAAACCACAGGTTGGATTCACCGCGCCGCTTTGAAGATGAAGAACGTCAAGATGATCGGCGGCGTGAACTATGAGCGCGTTGAAGAAGGCGGGCTTTATGTTTCTTACGGCGAAGCGCGCGAGAACCCAGAGTTGCTTGAGGTAGACACGATTGTTTTGTGTGCGGGCCAATTGCCGGATCGTTCACTTGCGGATGCTTTGGAAGCCAAAGGCGTTGCGTGTCATGTGATCGGCGGCGCGGACGTTGCCGCTGAACTCGATGCAAAGCGTGCTATCAATCAGGGCACACGATTGGCGGCGTCCCTTTAGTTTTTTGGTTAGGTATGGGGGGCCAGCCCCCCAACCCCCCCGGGATATTTATCAAGAGAAGAACCACAAGCGCTGTTTCCATGCCGCAAACGATCCGCGACAAAACCCTAGCATTGTCTAGAGAGCGCCCCAATCGCGCCCCTATTGCAGTTGATACCTGATCTTCGAACACAGGAACGCAAAGGTAGACACAGATGGATCGCCTCACGGAAATGGAAGCCTTCGCCACGGTTGTGGATCAAGGTGGATTTACAGATGCTGCGAAGAAAATGGGGATTTCTAAATCCGCTGTTTCCAAGCATGTATCGTCACTAGAGGCGCGTCTTGGCGCACGTCTTTTGAACCGCACGACGCGTCGGGTTAGCCCGACTGAGATTGGCCTCGCTTATTATGACCGCGCCCGCCGTGTTTTGAATGATGCGGGTGAAGCAGATGCTTTGGTCACCTCGATGCAATCAGCGCCGTCTGGCCTGCTGCGCATCTCGGTTGCGACGGACTTTGGGGTCAATCACCTAAGTCCTGTCCTTGGCGATTTCCTATCGGAGTTTCCCGATATCACCGTCAATATGGTGCTGAACAACCGCTATGTTGAGCTGATTTCCGAAGGTTTCGATATGGCCGTGCGCATCGGTGAGTTGGAAGACAGCTCACTACGGGCGCGTAAGTTGACCGAGACGACGAAACGTATGATCGCCTCACCTGCTTATTTCGAAAAGTATGGACGGCCCGAGAAGATTGACGATTTGAATGATCACAAACTTCTGCATTACTCGAACCAATCGAGCGGCAATGTGTGGAAAGTGACAGCGCCTTCTGGTGAAAAACGTCAAATCCGTACTGCTGGCTGGCTGAGTGTTAACGATGGGCAATCCTTGCTGAACGCAGCGATTGCAGGTCTTGGCATCGCTTACCTCCCGAGCTTCCTTTATTCTGAGGCGATGGAACAAGGGCTGGTGGTAGACGCTATCCCAGAGTTACCGACCGAGACACAAGGCATCTATGCCGTCTATCCGCCCGGCCGCTTTACGCAGCCAAAGGTACGCGCGTTCATCGACTTCCTTGTGCATTCATTTGCACAAAAAGGACCCTCTGAGTGGTAAAAGCGCTCATAGCCTAGAAATCTCCCACTGGCCCCTTTGCTTTCGAGCGATGGGGCCATTTTTTATGTGGTGAGGAAGCTGATATTTGTGCCGCCAAACTTGCGGGTCTCTAACAGTTCACATTCAGGCGGCGGCGCAATTTTAGCGCTCTCTTCCCAGAGGATCAGCGCCTCTTTGGCGATCCATTCACCTGCCAGTGCGCTTTTCAAAGCCGCCTCGCCCATCGACTTGGCATAAGGCGGGTCGAGGAAAATAAGATCATACGGCGCATCAGGATTGGCAGGCAAACGCGTCGCATCGCGCGCGACTAACTTGGTGGTGGTTTTGCAATCGCACAGTGCGATATTTTCGCAGATCAGACTTTGCCCCTTGCGACCAGTTTCCACAAAAGTTGTGTGCGAAGCCCCGCGAGAGAGCGCCTCTAAGCCCAAAGCACCGGTTCCCGCAAACAAATCCAAACACCGCATATCTGTTATTGGATCACCATAGCGCCCGCCCATGAGCACGTTGAACAGAGTTTCGCGCACACGGTCCGTCGTTGGACGCAAATGGGCACCCGCATCACCTTTGCCGACAGAGGCGAGCGCGCGACCACGAAATGATCCCCCTATAATCCTCACGCTTTGAGCAGTGCTTTCATATCTGTGTCTGGGTTGCCGATCACATCGGGCACCGGGGATTTACCTGCTTCGATCAGACGCTTGCCGATCATGTAGTTGCGCGGATCATTCATCGCATCGACGGCCAAAAGCGTGGTGCCCTGATAGTACCAGAACGACACCGCAGGGCTGTCGGGATCACGGCGTGCGACGACATTATCATAGCCGATGTTCAGACCCGCGATTTGCAGTTTCACATCGTACTGGTCGGACCAGAACCATGGTTTCGGGGTGTAGCTTTTGCCTGCACCCATCATGTTTTCAGCCACAGCTTCAGCTTGATCAATCGCGTTTTGCACACTCTCTAGACGACGGCGCGCACCGCGCAGATCAAATGATGCGCAATCGCCAGCAGACCAGATGTTCGGGTCAGAGGTGCGGCCCTGCTCATCCACCGCAATGCCGTTTTCAATGGCAAGACCTGCTTGTTCTGCGAGCGTAGAGTTAGGCGTAATGCCAACACCCACAATCACGAAATCCACGTCTAGGTCTGTGCCATTCGTCAAACTCGCACCAATCACATGGCCTTCGCCATTGAGGCTTTTGAGGCCAACGCCCTCCAGAACATTAACGCCATGCGATTGATGCAAGGCACGGAAATAATCCGAAGTCTCAGGCGCGGCGACCCGTTGCAAAATACGCTCTGCCATTTCGACAACTGTCACTTCGACACCCATCTTGCGCGCAACGGCTGCGGCTTCCAGCCCGATGTAGCCACCGCCCACAATCAATGCGCGTTTGCCATCCTCAAAATGAGACGCCATCGCATCCACATCCGCCAAAGTGCGCACGGTAAAGACGCCGTCCAATGCTCCACCGATAGAAGCGGGCAAAGTATTCGCCGAAGAGCCTGTCGTTAACGCGAGTTGGTCATAGGGTATCACTTCATCGCCCAAATGCACTTCGCGCTTTTCCTTATCAATCGCGCTAACCTGCGTTCCCATCTTCAAAGTGATGTTCTGATCGCCGTAAAAGCTCTCGGGTCGCAGGAACAAACGCTCCAACGCCATGTCACCCAGTAAATACGCTTTGGACAAAGGCGGACGTTGATAGGGCGGCACCGGTTCTTCGCCAATCAAGGTGATCGCACCCTCAAAACCAGAGCTGCGAAGCTTGGCCACAAGCGAAGCGCCTGCTTGGCCTGCTCCGATGACGACATAATGTGCCATAAACACGTGTCCTTCTTGAATACGGGTGGCGAATATCTGCACGGACCCTATATCTTTGAGGGACAAGAACGCAATTCCAACAAAGGATAACTTCATGACAATTTCAAAAGGCGACCGCCTCCCCTCATCCACACTGGTACATTTGGGCGATGCCGGCCCCGCGCCTGTCGCTTTGGCGGACAAGCTCTCAGGGCGCAAAGTCGTGATCTTTGCAGTGCCGGGCGCGTTCACGCCGACTTGCCATTCCGCACACGTCCCAAGCTTTATGCGCACCAAGGATCAGTTCACCGCAAAAGGCGTGGACGAAATCATCTGCGTGTCCGTCAACGACCCATTCGTGATGAAAGCATGGGGTGAAGCGACAGGCGCGACAGCGGCAGGCATCACGATGCTGTCCGACGCAGAGAGCGCGTTTACCAAAGCGATTGGCATGGATTTCGATGCCCCACCCGCTGGCCTGATCGCGCGCTCCAAGCGTTATGCGATGGTCGTCGAGGACGGCGTCGTCACGCATCTGAACGAAGAAGCCAGCCCCGGCGAGTGCGAGATTTCCGCAGGCGAAGGTCTGCTGGATGTGATGTAAACGCTTTGCTTAAAACTGCGGGACTTTTTCGCCTTTGGCCGTCCTGCTTGTGATCTCCAAAATCCGCTTGGCGCGTGTCTCTTCGCGCTTGGCGGATTTCAACCACCGCAAAACGTTGCGCCTATAAGACGGCGCGTAGGCGTCGAACGCATCGCGCGACTGCTTACCCCGTAACGCCTCACTCAAATCATCCGGTACAATCAACGCATCCACATCTTGCCCAGCATTCCATTTGCCCGACGCCATTGCATCACTGATCGCCTTCAACCCTGATGCGTGCATCCGTCCATCTTGTTCTAGCCGCAATGCACGCGCTTTATACGTCTGTGCCCAAACCTGTTGTCCACGTGGCGAAATAAGCTGGATCGTGCGCACCGCATCTTCATGCTTGTATCGACGGCCATCGACCCATCCATAGGCAATCAACGCATCCAGCACGTCTTCACGACCGACATACAACGCTCCAGCGGCTTTCTTCCATGTGACCAGCAAAACAGATTGCCCTTGCCCGTGATGCACACCGAGCCAATCCCAAAGCGCAGCGCTCGTTCCGATCTCAAGCTGCTCCAGATCGGGAAGCATCACAAGCTATCAAACTTGCGCGCCAACTTCGCATCAAGCGCACTTAGCCCATCAACTGAATGGGTCGTCAGAATTACATGCACCTTGTTGTAAACGTTGAACCATTCAGGATGGTGATCCCATTTTTCCGACCAGATCGCAGCGCGGGTCATCCAGCCGAACGCATCGGCGAAATTTTTGAACTTGAAGTGCTTTTCAATCGCGTCGCGCCCCTCCACCATGCTCCAGCCATTGGCGAACAAAGGGTCCAGTAAAGGACCGCGCGTGTCGTCGAATAATGTCTCGCTCATTGCTGTTCCTCTACGTTGTTTTTCTTGAACGGCCCATAGTCCGTAAGCACGTCGATGTTTTCTTCAATCGCTTCGCGTTCCGCTACCAAATAGCGCTCGATCGCTTCGGAGAACCCTTTGTCGCCAACCCAATGCAGCGAATGCGTTGTGACCGGTAAGTACCCACGCGCGAGTTTGTGTTCGCCTTGCGCGCCCGCTTCTACACGGCTCAAACCGCGTTCAATCGCAGCGTCAATCGCGCGGTAGTAACAGAGTTCGAAATGCAGACAGGGATGATCCTCAACACAGCCCCAATAGCGACCATAAAGCACATCGCGGCCAATGAAATTCAACGCACCCGCGACGGGCATTCCATCGCGTTCAGCCAGAACAAGGATCACATCATCGCGCATGCGCTCTTGGACGATATCAAAGAACTGCCGCGTCAGATACGGCGTGCCCCATTTGCGCGCGCCTGTGTCTTGGTAAAATTGCCAGAAAGCATCCCAATGTTCGGGCTGAATGTCGTCCCCTGTCAAAGCATGAATAGTACCGCCAAAGGCATTTGCTTGCTCACGTTCCTTGCGGATGTTCTTGCGCTTGCGCGAGGCGAGCGACGCGAGGAAAGCATCAAAGCTCTCGTAGTCGTCATTCATCCAATGAAACTGTTGACTGGCGCGCGCCAAAAGCCCCATTTCAACACCTGCGTGCATCTCTTGTTCGGTACAAAATGTCAGGTGAAGCGACGATATTTCATTGTTCGCAGCAAGCTGCACAGCCCCTTGGATCAGCGCTGATTGCCCGACCTGTTCAAACTCGGGCTTTACCAACAAACGCCGACCCGTCGCAGGCGTGAACGGCACAGCGACTTGCAGTTTGGGATAGTATCGCCCACCTGCATTTTCATAGGCGTGCGCCCAATTATGGTCGAAAATATACTCGCCCTGAGAATGGTTTTTCGCATAAAGCGGCGCAACGCCGATCAACTCACCGTTTAGCTTTGCTGTCAGATATTGCGGCTGCCAACCTGTGCCTTGCCCTACGGATCCACTTTGCTCCAAAGCATTCAAGAAGCGATATGTTGTGAACGGATCATCGGGCGCACCGCCATCAAACGATTCAGGACAGGCACAGGCATCCCAATCCTCAGGCGCAATCTGCGACAGGCTCTGCACAATCTCGATTTCGACAGGCGTGTCGCTCATTTGGCAGGGTGCTTCGCCAAATATTGCTCGAACGTAATGTTGTCTGCCACCTCACGCGCGCGGATTTCCTGCGCTTCGCTTTTGACGGTCCAGCAGAGAATATCCGCACCTTTGGTTTTCAAATCTGCCACACGCGCCGCTCCTAAATCTTCCACTTCGTGAGAGATAAAGCTCGCGCCGACACTGTCAAAGTCCGCGATCTTGCGCAGTCGATCACGCGTGCCAACAGGAAGCAGCGGCCAGTCTTGTGCCGTATAAGCGCTGGTCACAATCCCACGTGGCACAAGCGGTGCATGGATCGCCAATTGTTGCACAGCATGCGGGTTGAACGACATTAGCGCCAGCGGTCCAAGATAGCCCTCAATATCGCCCGCAACGGCCTGCTCTAGGCGACCTACGTTTGCACCCATCATGCCGTCTTGATCCTTGATCTCGATGAGCAAAGGCACGCGCGCAGCGACCAATCCCAGCACTTCAACAAGCGTCGGAATCCCCTCGTCACTGCCACGCAAAATCACACGAGCCAGATCAGCGCCCGAACGTTGTTGGATCGGGCCACTATCCTTGGCGAGGCGCTTTAGGTCGTAGTCATGAAACACCATCGCCGCGCCATCGCTGGACAGCTGAACATCGATCTCAATGCCATAACCCGCATCAATTGCCGCTTTGATCGCCGCGCGCGAGTTCTCTGGACGACCGTCCTTCACATCATGCAAAGCACGATGCGCGAGGGGAGCGCGTAAGAAGGAGGGGTCTAAACGGTTCATTTGATCTGGAAAATGCCTTCGATCTCAACCGCGACACCAAAGGGCAAGGACGCAGCAGACACCGCAGAGCGCGCATGACGACCTGCATCGCCCAGTGCTTCGACCATAAAGTCAGACGCGCCGTTGATAACCTTGGGCTGGTCACTAAAATCTGCGGTGGAGTTCACGAAGCCCACAAGTTTCACAACCCGCACGAGACGGTCCAGATCACCACCACAGGCTGCTTTTGCCTGCGCCAGCAAGGAAATCGCGCAGGTTTTGGCCGCTGCTGCGCCCTCATCCGCTGTCATTGTCTGACCAAGTTTGCCCGTGATGAAACCATCCGCATTGTTGGAAATCTGTCCTGACACATGCACCAGATCGCCCACTTGCACGAAAGGCACGTAGTTGGCCGCAGGCGCAGGTGCGTCTGGTAGGGTCACTCCAAGTTCTGCGAGTTTGGTTTCAAAAATTCCAGCCATCTTGTCTCTCCGATATTTATTTGTGTGTAGGCAATCACGCACACCCATTTCGCGCAAGCCTCAAACGCGGCGTGCTGCCATGCGTTCGCGTACAAGTGTAAAGATTCCTGCCGCAACAATCAGTGATGCACCGATCACGACATTCGTTCGAAGTTGTTCTTCAAAGATCAAAAGACCCAGCGAAGAAGCCCAGACCAGTTGCAAGTATGCGAAAGGTTGTACGGAACTGGCTTCGGCGACTTCGTAGGTTTTGATCAGCAAGAAATGACCCCCCGCGCCTGTGAGACACAGCAAGCCCATCCAGAGCCAATCCGGGCCGCTCATAGGCTCCCAAAACGCTATCCCAACAATGGTCATCAAAACGGCTCCTGAGACACCTGTCCAGAAGAAGCTCGTAGCCGCACTGTCTTGGCGGGCCACAAAGCGGGTCAGCAATCCATAGAGCGCAAACATCAAAGCAGAGACGAGCGGGATCAAAGCATAGGGTGAAAACACCCCTGTTCCAGGTTGTAAAATGATCAACATTCCAATGAAGCCAACGCCAATCGCAGCCCAGCGCCGCCAACCGACTTTTTCGCCCAACACTGGCCCCGAAAGGGCCGCGATGAGAAGAGGGTAGCAGGCAAACACCGCATGGCTTTCGATCAAACCCAGATAGACGAAACCCTGAACAGCAATGCAAATTTCGGCGGCCAGCAGAACACCTCTGAAAATCTGCAACTTTGGTTGATCCGTGCGCACAGCTTGGCGCAATCCACCTTTCGCGCGCGATGCGACAGCGATAACGAACGCCGCAAAAAACCAGTAGCGCACCATCACGATCATCATCACATTGTATTCGCGCGCAAGGTGTTGCGAGATGCCGTCTTGCATCGCGAACACAAAGGTCGTGGCGATCATCAGACCGATGCCAAGGGGCGCGTTATTTTGGCTCATCCGCGTTTGGTTCCGATACTCATGTGGCGTTTGCGGCCAAATCCTGTGACGCGTTGCACGTCAAAACCTGCTTCACCGAGTGCGCGGCGCACGAATCCTGCGGCGGTGTAGGTGGCAAAGGTGCCGTTTGTGTTTGTATGCGTACCGACTTCGGCCAACAGGGTTGCTTCCCAAAGTTCTGGGTTTTTGGCGGGGGAAAAGCCATCAAGGAACCACGCGTCAGCTTTACCTTGCCATAAAGGGAGCGTTTCGCGCGCATCGCCTGCGATCAAGTCGAACGTGAGATCATCGAGTTTGGCACCCGTTGAGGTCAGTGCGCCCAGCAATTCATACGCCAAATTCGACATCTCGGGAAACGCATCCAATGCTTTGCGCATCTCTGTCGCGTCCAATGGAAAGGCTTCAAAACTGGTGAAGTACAACTTGCCAACCACCCCATGCTCTCGCCACGCCTGCCACGTGGCGAGCAAGTTCAATCCCGTGCCAAACCCAAGTTCGGACACATGAAATCCATCGACAAAGCGTTCTGGCAGATCATTTCCGCCCAAAAACACATGACGTGTTTCCGCTAAACCATCCTGAAGCGAGAAATACGGATCATCAAAGCGCTGCGAAATCGGGACGCCGTCCTCGTTCCAATCGAGCCTGCCCGTCTGGTCCGTCATGCGTGTCTGGTCGTTCATGCGCGTTTGCCTTAGGTGCTGCTTAAACGCATTGGACATGAGGGCGCGCAAATGGCAATGGCTGACATTACGATCTATGGCGCTGGCATCTTTGGGCTGAGCATTGCTTGGAGCTGTGTGCAACGTGGTGCAAAGGTCCAAGTGATTGATCCTTATGGTGTTGGCGCGGGGTCTAGTGGTGGCGTTGTTGGGGCCTTGGCACCGCACACGCCAGAGAATTGGAACGACAAGAAACAGTTCCAATTCGAGAGTTTGATCATGGCGCAGAGCTATTGGCGCAGCGTTGAAGAGACGGGTGGAAAGAGCACAGGCTATGCACGCTCAGGACGCTTACAACCCATCAACGATGATCGCGCGATGGCATTGGCGAAGGCGCGACAAGAGGGTGCCAAGGACCTTTGGCAAGGGTTGGCGCAGTTTGATATTATCGACGCCCCCGGCCCTTGGTCGCCAAAAAGCGAAACAGAGCTGGTGATTTTTGATACCCTCAGCGGACGTATGCATCCGCGTATGGCCTGCGAAGCACTCGTGGCCGCGTTGGAAACCAAAAGCTGTCTTGTGAAAGCCGATGGTGAACCTCAAGGCATCGTGGTTGAAGCGACGGGCTGGAAAGGGCTGCGCGCCCTTGCGGATCAGATGGAGCAACCTGTAGGCAATGGCGTCAAAGGTCAGGCGGCTGTCTTGGAATTTGCCACCCCTTTGGATGCGCCCCAGCTTTTTGCCGATGCTTTGCACATTATCCCACATGCAAACGGAACGATTGCGATTGGATCGACCAGCGAGCGGGAATTTGACGACGCAAGCAGCACTGATGCGCAACTCGATGACGTGATCGTGCGTGCGCGCCAAGCCTTTCCTGTGCTTGCTGACGCGCCTGTGATTGAACGTTGGGCGGGTGTCCGCCCGCGTGCGAAATCACGCGCGCCGATGATCGGCCATCACCCTTTGCGCAAGGGCGCGTTTATTGCGAATGGCGGGTTCAAGATTGGTTTCGGCATGGCCCCGAAAATCGCCGAGGTCATGGCCGATTTGATCTTGGAGGGCGCTGACCAGATCCCAGAAGGGTTCCGGCCAGAAGCGTCACTTCGTTAGCCGTTAAGCGTTAAGCGTTAAGCGTAACTTTGCGCAGAGCCGCCACGCCATTGTCCAAGCTTTTCTGATACTGCTCGCTTTTCAGTGTGCCATCCTCGTTGAACTCATTATGCGCACCCGCAACCAGAACCGCTGGTGTCGCAAGCACCACAGCGCCAAGTTGGGACAGGCAGTTGCGCGTCATGAAATATGCTGTTTCACCGCCTGTGCGCCCTGCAGCGGCACCAATGAGAAGCGTTGGCTTGCCGCGCAAACCATCGCCCGGCACACGGCTTGCCCAATCCAACGCATTCTTGAGAACGCCTGAAATGCCTTTGTTGTACTCTGGGCTCGCCACGATAATCGCATCCGCCGCAGAGATTTGCGCACCTAGTTTTGTAACCGCGTCAGGGATGCCCTTTGCCTCCAAATCACCATCATAGAGTGGCAAGTTAAGGTCCGCGATTTCGACATCAGCAGCGCCATATGAGGCAATCGCAGCTTTCATCAGCTGCGTGTTGAACGAGCCTTCACGAAGAGAGCCGGAGATACCGAGAATTTTGAGAGTAGACATGTTTACGCACCTTTATGTTCATTTGCTTTGTGCGTAATTGAGTGCGTCTGCGGCAAACTTCAATCGCACCTTATGCATAGGGTCTGTGCAAAAATGAAAAGCCCCACCAAATTGGCAGGGCTTTTGCGTATGTTCGTAAATTTGTGACGTTTAGGTTGTTGGCAGAATAACAATCTCTACGCGACGGTTTTGGGCTTTGCCCTCTTCCGTGAGGTTGCTTGCCACTGGCTGATCTTCGCCGCGACCGATGCCTTGCAGACGGAACTGCGGAACACCTGAGCTCGCAAGAACGTTGGTCACAGCATTCGCGCGCTGAACCGAGAGGTTTTGGTTATAACCCGCTTCGCCAGTGCTGTCCGTGTGTCCGATGATCTGAACAGTAGAGTCAGGATAAGACTGAAGGTTATTCGCAACAGCCGCCAAATCGCTCTGGATACCGCCAGACAAGGTCGCGCTATCGGATGCGAATGTGATATCTTGTGGAAGCGTCACGATCAAACGATCGCCCGTATTGGTGATCGTTACGCGATCATTGCCGAGGTTTTGCTGAAGTTCTGCGGCCTGTTTGTCCAAGACGTTACCAACAACTGCACCGCCAGCTGCGCCAATCAGCGCGCCTTTGATTGCGTTGGATTTACGCTCTTGTGCGCTATTGCCTGAAATCAAGCCTGCGACGGCACCGACGCCTGCGCCGATTGCTGTGCCACTTTTGGTTTTCTTGAAATCATTGTTCGCGGAACTGTTGGGGGAAACGCAGGCTGAAAGGGCCAGAACGGATACCGCGCACAGCGCGAAAAGGGATTTAGATCGTGTCATTTTGTGCCTCATATGCTCTCTCCGTTGATCGGAGCTGAGCGTACAATAACACCTGCGAATCAGTTTCCCAAGATTTGGTTTTGGGGAATTTGAGCACTATTTCGCCATTTGGGCCGCATTTGCTTCTCGATCTGCACTTTCATAGGCCAACATCGCGCGTTTGATCGGTGTCCCCCAGTGATACCCGCCAAGTTCCCCAGATTTGCGCAAAGCACGGTGGCAAGGGATCAGCCAACTCACTGGATTCTTGCCAACGGCCGTGCCAACTGCGCGCACCGCTTTGGGACTTCCAACAGCGCGAGCGATATCCGAATAGGTGGTGACGTGGCCTGTGGGGACGTGCAGCAAGGCTTCCCAAACTTTGATCTGAAACGGCGCGCCAATCAGGTGGAGTTTACGCTCACCAGCGCCCCCGAATGCCGCGTTGACCCAAGCCCCCAGCTTGTCTTCACTTTGCACGAAAGTCGCATCCGGCCAGCGGGCCGCCATATCTGTGTAGGTCGCATCATTTCCTGCTTCTTCCGCGAAAGCCATACCGCACAGACCGATGTCAGTGCCCATAGCCAAGACGCGACCAAAGGGGCTATCAAACCAGCCTGTATAAATCGTCAACCCTGCGCCCCCTTTGGCATAGGTGCCAGGGCTCATCGCTTCCCAGCGCAGGAACATGTCATGCAAACGTCCCCCGCCTGACAAACCTGTCTCGACCGCTGTGTCCAAGGTAGAATGATGCGCACGCAGCAGCGTTTTCGCATGATCCAACGCAAGAAACTGTTGGTATCGTTTCGGCGACACCCCTGCCCATTTGGAAAATAACCTTTGCAGATATGTCGGGCTGAGATTCATTTCCTGCGCGAGGTCCTCGAGCGAAACGGGCCCTTCGCTGGAATCGAGACGCTCAATCGCGCGGCGCACGAGTTTGTAATGATAGCTGGCCTCTTGGCCCTGTGAGACATGTGTGTTCATGGGCCCACTCTAGGCAGCACATGGCGTCAGAGCGATCCGTTTTTTGCGCAAAGGCCTGCCTTTGCAAATTTTGGCAAAGCACTGCGCTCTATCGAGTTCATTCATACCACTTATTGATAATTATCGATAGATTAAGTGGCAAATCCTGCATACGCTGTAGCCACCCGAAACGCGTCAAGCCGTTTGCGCCCAAAGGTTTTGCCAAAGAAGACAACCAATGAACGCCACATCCCTTGAGACCCCTATCTTCATTGGCGGTGAACCACGCCCGGCAAGCTCTGGTGCAAGCTATGAATTGTATAACCCCGCAAGACCAACCGAACTTGTGGGACGCGCAGCAATGGCGGGCAAAGAGGATGTAGACGCCGCTGTCAAAGCTGCACATGCGGCTTATCCTGCTTGGTCAGCGCTTAGTTTTGGGGAGCGCGCAGAAATGATGCGCAACGTTGCCAAGGCAATTGCAGCAGATGAAGAAGACGTCGCGCGGCGTTCCGAAATATTCACGCTCGAACACGGCAAAATTAGGCGCGAAACGATGATGGAACTCTCGCGTCTTGGTGACCGTTTTATGCAAGTCGCCGCTTATGCAGAGCGCCTTGCTACGGATGGGCAGTTGCGACCGTCCCCGATGGGATCGCCCTTTGATACAATCATCACGCGTCAGGCGCGGGGTGTTGCCGCGCTGATCGTGCCATGGAACTGGCCGCTTTCGATCCTATGCGCCAAGCTACCGCAGGCTTTGCTCGCGGGCAATACGGTGGTCGTGAAACCGGCGCAAAACTCCGCGATGGCCCCGTCTTTGACACTGCAAATCATTGCAGAGCTTTTGCCCGCAGGTGTGGTCAACATCATCACTGGTTCTGCGCGCGATATTGGCGATGAACTTGTGGGGCATCCATTGGTGAGTACGGTTAACTTCACCGGCTCTGTTGGCGTTGGCCAGCACGTCATGCGCGTGGCGTCCCATCGCCTTACCCCTGTAACGCTTGAGCTTGGGGGCAATGACGCAGCGCTTGTTCTGGAAGATGCGGAACTGAACCCAGAGACGTTTATGAAAATGTATATGGGTACTTTTGCCTCAACAGGGCAAATCTGCATGGCGATGAAGCGGCTCTATGTGCACGAAAGCCGCTATGATGATGTGGTGCAAGGCATGCTCGCTGCTTGTGAAAAGGCGATTGTGGGCGATGGTTTGCTGCCTGAAACCACAATGGGGCCTGTGAATAACGCAGGCCAGCTAAAAGTCGTGACCGACATGATCGCAGAGGCCCGTAGCAAAGGGGCTGATGTGATCGAGAGCGGCACTGTTCCCGACGAAGCGCTCTATCAGGGTGGTGGATATTTCCAACGTCCGACTTTGGTTTTGGACGCGGATCAAGACCTGAGCGTCGTGCGCGAAGAGCAGTTCGGCCCTGTGCTGCCGATCATGAAGTTCAAGACCGATGACGAAGCGATTGCCCTCGCCAACGACAACGAATTTGGCTTGTGTTCCTCTGTCTGGACCCTTGACGCTGAACGCGCTGTCGCCCTTGCGCGCAGGCTTGAGGCGGGTGGCACATATCTCAACAACCACGGCCCGATGTCGCAAGATGGCCGTGCGCCATTCGGTGGTTTGAAAATGTCTGGTATTGGACGAAACCTTGGCTTTGAGGGCGTGCTTGGCTTTATGGAACCACACACGATCACTGGACCCGGTGGGTTCTTGTTTGACGATTAATGCTGAACTCTTCGCTCTTTTACGATCTCACACGGAAATAGGACTATTCAATGGGCATACGCTTTTTCTCGACCAAGGATCGCCCGTTTCATATGGGGCCTTACCCACTTGAGCGGTTGAAACGTACTTCAAGCATGCCTGATTTGAACCAAGTGCCCGCGTCAAAGCAGCTTGATTTTCATGATCTGGACACGCCGCATTCGCTGGTTAATGCAATGGGCGAATATCAGGCAATGATGGACGCGATCCGCGATGGTGCGGTGAACCCGACACCTGCGACTGCGCCCAGTGATCCCCAAGAGCGCAGCAATCATATGAAGGCGTTCGGGTACTTTCAGGACACCTCGATGATAGGTGTTTGTACGTTGCCGCGCAGTGCCTTGCTGGTTGAGCCAACGCGCAACCCTGACATTGACCGCCTCGCGAATGATATTCGCACGAAACAGACCAAGACGCTTACCTCTGGCATTGATCAGATCATGGCTGCTTTAAAAGAATCGATCGAGGCACCGCTGGAAGCGATTGATCATCACACCCACGCGATTGTTCTGCTCGTAGAGCAGCACCGCGATCCCAAAGCGCATGAGCCGGGCTCTGAATGGATCATGGGCACGCAAGATCACCGCGCCGCTTTGCGCGGCACAGAAACCGCCGTGATCCTTGCCGAATATCTGCATCTTTTGGGCTTCTCTGCGCGCGCGCACACGTCTTCATCATCTGATGTCGATATGAACCAACTGGCCGTCGCAGCTGGTCTTGTCTCTGTCGAAAAGGGCCGCCTGTTTGCACCCTACATCGGCGAAGGTTTTGGTCTTGCTGTGGTTACAACCAACTTTGAAATGGCGGTTGATGAACCCCTGGCCCCTTGGATTGATCAGCCCAACAGCCCTGCTTGGTGGGTCGGCAAGGGTACGTCGAAAAGCGCGCTGAACCGTGATCCTTACGCCAAGCGGCGCTATGTGGACGGCGCGCATCCGTTTGAAAAACTCAAGCGTGTGGATACGCCGACGACTTACATCGACGAAGAGCGCGTCGCACGCGTCCCCAAGCGCACCGACATGTTCGCGCGCGCGCAGTTTGGGGATTTAGGGAAGAAGCAGCAAGAGGCCGCTTCCGGTGGGTGGTACGCCCGCAAAAGCGCGCATTCCTTTTCGCAACGCCGTGTTTTGGGGGCGTTTGTTTTGCTGCAAGACGGCAAAAGTGCTGCGCCTGCGCAAAAACCAACCGAAGCAGAGCGCAACGCGGAAAACGTCAAAGCAGCGAGCTATTTCCTTGGTGTCGATGCTGTCGGGATCAGCCGTTGCCCTGATTGGACATGGTACAGTCACGACGCCACGGGTACGCCGATTGATCCGCCGCATAACAACGCGATCAGCATGATTATCGATCAAGGTTATGAGACAATGGAGGGCGCATCTGGTGACGACTGGATCGCCGTCGCACAATCCATGCGCGCCTATTTGCGTTTCTCGCTTTTGGGCGGGATCATCGCAAAACAGATCCGCAACCTTGGCTACAAAGCCAAGGCCCATTCCGTGATGGACGGTGAAGTCTTACAGCCGCCCTTGCTTTTGCTCTCGGGACTTGGCGAAGTCAGCCGCATTGGAGAGGTGATCCTTAATCCCTTGCTTGGCCCCCGTCTGAAGTCAGGCGCAGTCACCACAGATATGCCGCTGGCACACGACAAACCCATCGACTTCGGCCTGCAAAACTTCTGCGAAAGCTGCAATAAATGTGCGCGCGAATGCCCCTCTGGTGCGATCACTGCCGGGCCTAAGCGGATGTTCAACGGCTATGAAATTTGGAAATCCGATAGCGTCAAATGCACGACATACCGCATTACCACAGAGGGTGGCGCGATGTGTGGGCGTTGCATGAAAACCTGTCCGTGGAACCTTGAGGGGATCTTTAAGGAAAAGCCGTTCCGTTGGGCGGCGATGAACATGCCCAAAGCCGCGCCTATCTTGGCCAAGCTCGACGATACGCTTGGCAATGGCGGTGTGAATGACGCGAAAAAGTGGTGGTGGGATCTCGAGCTGAAAGAGGACGGCGGATACAAAGAACCCGCCGCGCCGATCAATCGCCGCGATCTTGACCCTGATCTCGATCTGAAGTTCGAGGATCAAACGCTTGCGGTTTATCCCGCCAACCTTGCACCTTGGCCCTACCCTTATCCGTTCCCGATGGATCGCGAGGCTGGCATTCAAGCCTACCGCGATATGATCAGCGCGGATGAATACAAAGCCCGCCTTGCGCGCGGTGAGACTGACGGCCTCGCTCATGAGCGCCCTGACTTCGCAGACGCCCCAGTGATCATGGCGCGCGTCAGCAAAGCCGAAGCGATGACGTCTGATGTCACAAAATACGAGTTCACCGCTTGGGATGGATCAGCCTTGCCCGATTGGACAGCTGGCGGGCATCTTGATGTGGTCGTCACCCCAGATTTCCTGCGTCAATATTCTATGTCCGGCGATCCTGCGGACACCTCCAAGTATCAAATCGGTGTACTGCGAGAGGACGAAGGGCGCGGTGGCTCTCTGATGATGCACCGCATCTTTAATGAAGGGCGGCGTGTCTTTATTTCCAAACCAATCAACCACTTTGATCTCGTGGAAGACGCCACCAAGACCTATCTTATGGGGGGAGGCATTGGCATCACGCCGATGATCGCTTTCGCGCATCGCTTGCACGCTTTGGGCAAACCGTTTGAGCTGCATTACTCCGCGAGCAAAATGGATGGCGCGGGATATGTCGATGATCTCAAGGCGATGCCTTGGGCGAAACACGTCACGTTCCACTTCTCCGATCAAGGCTCGCGCGCTGATTTGGATACGCTGCTCAAAGGCTACAAAGACGGCTGGCACATCTACACATGCGGCCCTGATCGCTACATGGAAGGCGTCGTTCAGGCGGCGGCGCGTCAAGGGTTCCCCGAAGACGCGCGTCACCTGGAATACTTCTCCGTTCCAGAACAACCCGACTATGTGAACCATCCCTTCACTGTGAAGCTCGCAAAATCCGGCAAAGAGCTCAGCGTAAGCGCGGATGAAGATCTCTCTGATGTGCTGATCGCGAATGGCATTCCTGTGGATGTGAAATGCTCTGATGGTATCTGTGGCGTTTGCAAATGCAGGCTTATCGAGGGCGAGGTTGAACACCGCGACTTTGTCCTATCTAATAACCAGCGCGAGAGCGAAATCATTACCTGCCAATCCCGCGCCGCCGATGCGGACGGGCACATTGTTATCGATCTGTAAGGACATCACCCCATGAAGACACAAGTTGCCATAATCGGTGGGGGTCCATCGGGGCTTTTGCTCTCCCAGCTTTTGCACACGCGCGGCATTGATAGCATCGTCCTCGAACGCCAGACCAAGGATTATGTCCTCAGCCGCATTCGCGCAGGCGTGCTAGAGCGCGGTTTCGTCGGGCTCATGCGCGAGGCAGGTGTGGCAGAGCGACTTGATGCAGAAAGCTATGTGCATGATGGCACGCTCGTGTCGTTTGGCGATACGATGTTCCGCGTCGATTTTACCAAACATGCAGGGCACCACGTCACTGTTTATGGTCAGACAGAAGTGACCCGCGATCTATACGCCGCGCGCGAGGCGGCGAATGGCAAGATTGAGTTCAACGTCGAGGATGTGGTGATCAACGGCGCTGATACAGATGCTCCTTTTGTCACTTACAACGTTGCAGATGAAGAACGGCGCATTGACTGTGACTACATCGCTGGATGCGATGGGTTCCATGGTGTCAGTCGCCCGACAATCCCTGCCGATGTGCGCAAAGAATATGAAAAGGTCTATCCCTTTGGCTGGCTGGGCATCTTGTCCGAGACACCCCCTGTAAACCATGAATTGATCTACTCCGGCTCCGAACGCGGCTTTGCGCTGTGCTCTATGCGCAATGAGAATTTAAGCCGTTATTACATCCAGTGTTCTCTCGATGATAAGCCAGAGGACTGGTCAGACGAGGCGTTCTGGGAAGAACTCAAACGCCGCATTCCAAGCGAGCAGGCGGACAAGCTGGTGACAGGTCCGACGATCGAGAAATCCATCGCGCCTTTGCGCTCGTTCGTGACAGAACCTATGCGCTGGGGTCGTTTGTTCTTGTGCGGGGATGCTGCGCATATCGTGCCGCCGACAGGGGCCAAAGGGTTGAACACAGCCGCGTCGGATATCCATTATCTCTACAACGGGTTACGCCAGTTCTACGAGGACGGTTCGCCCGAGGGGCTGGATAGCTATTCCGAAAAAGCCCTTGCGCGCGTTTGGAAGACAGAGCGCTTTAGCTGGTGGTTTTCGTCGCTTATGCACAGCTTTCCAGATCAAACAGAGTTTGACGTGAAAATGCAGATCGCAGAGATCGAATTCTTACGCACCAATGAAGCCGCTCAGAAAGCGATGGCGGAGAACTACGTTGGGCTGCCCTATTGATAGTGCGCTGCTAATCAGGCTACCCCATTGCCATGACAAAACCTGCGAAACAACTGCCCTATCATACGATCCGCGAGATTTTCACGCGGTTTGAAGCGTCCGAGCCTGAACCAAAGGGCGAGTTGGATCACACCAACGCCTATACTCTGGTTGTCGCTGTTGCGCTCTCTGCGCAGTCCACGGACGTTGGCGTCAATAAAGCTACTAAAGACCTGTTCAAGATCGCGGATACGCCCCAAAAAATGCTCGATCTCGGGCTTGACGGTGTCATTGAGCATATCAAAACCATCGGGCTTTATCGCAACAAGGCCAAAAACGTGATCAAGCTCAGCCAGATTTTGGTCGATGACTATGATGGCGTTGTTCCGAACTCGCGCGCGGCACTCGTGTCGCTGCCCGGGGTTGGGCGCAAAACCGCGAATGTGGTTCTGAACATGTGGTGGCAATATCCAAGCCAAGCGGTTGATACGCACATCTTTCGTATCGGCAATCGCACAGGCATTTGCCCCGGCAAAGACGTGGATGCCGTTGAAAGGGCCATTGAAGATCATATTCCTGTCGATTTTCAACAGCATGCCCATCACTGGCTCATCTTGCATGGGCGCTATATCTGCAAAGCGCGCAAACCTGTTTGCGCCAATTGCATCATAAAAGACTTGTGCCCCTTTGAGGAAAAGAGCGAATGAAAAATTACAAAGTCGTCGGGATCGGCAATGCAGTCGTAGACGTAATCACCCAAAGCGATGACAGTTTTCTGGCCAATATGGGTATCGAGAAAGGCATCATGCAGTTGATCGAAAAAGATCGCGCAGAGGTGCTTTACGGTTCCATGTCCGAACGCACGCAAGCGGCAGGTGGGTCTGTTGCGAACTCGATTGCAGGCATCGGTTCGCTCGGATTGCGCACTGCGTTTGTAGGGCGTGTGAGCGATGATGCTTTGGGCAAGTTTTATGCCAAGGCGATGACCGATGAAGGCACTGTCTTTGTGAATGACCCGATTGCGGGTGGTGAACTGCCGACTTCGCGTTCGATGATTTTCGTTTCGCCTGATGGGGAGCGGTCAATGAACACATACCTTGGCATTTCTGCCGAGCTTGGTCCTGAGGATGTGTCAGAAGACGTGGGCGCGAATGCAGAGATCGTCTTTCTAGAAGGCTATCTCTTCGACAAGGACAAAGGCAAAGAAGCTTTTGTGAAACTCGCGCGCGCGTGTCGTGCAGCGGGCGGCAAAGCTGGTATCGCGATTTCTGATCCGTTCTGCGTCGAACGCCACCGTGCGGACTTCTTGGATCTTATCGAGAACGAATTGGACTATGTGATCGGCAATGAAGAGGAAGTGAAGTCGCTCTTCGAAACGGACGATCTGGACGCCGCGATTTCAAAGTTGAGTGCGATTTGTCCTTTGGCAGTTTGCACACGCTCTGGTGACGGCGTGTCTATCATGTCAGGTGGCGCGCGCATTGATGTACCTGTGACAAAAGTAGTGCCTGTGGACGCAACAGGCGCGGGCGATCAGTTCGCGGCGGGTTTCCTCTATGGCCTTGCGACGGAACGCGATTTGGAAACATGCGGCAAGATGGGTTGCATCTGTGCGGGCGAAGTTATTGGCCACGTTGGGCCACGTCCCAAAGTGAATATCTCCGCGATGTTCCGTGATGCGGGACTTGAGACCTAAAAGAAAGTGGAGGGGGCGCTGCCCCCACACTCTATGTGAAATAAAATCATAAAAACAGCGCCTTAGGGTTTTGTTGTGGCGAGTAACCCACATAAACCCCACATTTGAAGCTGTTGCAAGTCGGCCACTCCAATTATGGAGTGGCTCGACAAGTCTGCTATACAGCATTCGATGTCAGAAATTATTTGGTTTCATATTTTTCATTTTTACACTCAATTTTTCTTGGTCTATACCGCTGCTACCCCAAAACCCGAATTTTTTCATGGGTTATGACGCGGAAATTGTCTGATACTTGGTCACGGAAGGCTTTCCACTCATTTGGGATGGTTTCCCGAAAGAACTTCAGGATCGCATT
>Ga0206130_10002851_pt1 | contig 23484 bp, 22 predicted proteins | sample Helgoland_Spring_9_FD_148637 | JGI IMG/M metagenome (GOLD analysis project Ga0206130, IMG submission 148637) | Pelagic subsurface seawater microbial communities from Kabeltonne, Helgoland, North Sea - Helgoland_Spring_Bloom_20160512_1 | ecosystem: Environmental > Aquatic > Marine > Epipelagic ... | reverse complement strand
ATGATTTGAGGAAGAAGTTGGTAAAACTCAGCAGATCTATCTCCTGGATGAAGGGACCATGCATGGTCTGTCATAAGGTCGGCTCGCCACAAATCTGATTTTTCTAGAGCGTGCTCAACCATAGTTTCCCAGCAAAGCATTTTACCATTTCCAAATAGCCTGCTCTTAATAGGTTCTCTCCACGATAACCAAAGCGGTTTAAGTGGGAGCAAACTTAGAAATCTTTCCCGGTGAATCAAGTAGTGCCGGCTGGTAAAATTTTTGAACAAATAAAGACCTCTTTTTTCGTCGGTCTTGTAAGGTGTGCTTCCTTGATGTAACGATCCATCTTTAGTTGGAGGACCTCCCCTTGGTATAACACATAGAATATCTTCGTTTTCTTCCATGATTCTTCTTCCCTCTTGCACCCAAGAGAAAGAGGGTGCTTCATAGAAAATCATGTCGCAGTCCAGGTGCAGAATATATTTAGCCTCTGTGTCGATAAACTGCTTGAAACTTCCATAAATTGGATAACCGCGGAAGCAATGTGTTTCTCTGTGATGATAATTGAATTGTATTCTGTTCTTTGAACGAATTTGTTGCTTTTGATATTCAGCTAAGATCAGGTTAAATTCATATTTTTGTGCAAGACCTTCTAGCAAATTTTGCAAAATCCGAAACTCAGACTGGTAGACCGTGTTGGACAAAACCCCACTAGGTTTTTTTGTGTCTAAAACCAAAGAAACATGCGATTTAGCTCTTTTGCACATCTCAATTAGAGGGGGGAGGGTCTGACTGATGAAGTTATAGTCAGAGCGAGCGGTGAAGAGATAAGTTTGGATCAAATTTATGAAAATACCGAACGATTCAAAAATAGGGCATTACAGAAACCAATCCCATAACTAGGGCTATACCTCACAACATCAAAAAGTCCGTGAAAACAAAAATTCTGGTCGCTCAAGAAGTCAAAAATATCAAAGAAATAGGAATGTTGTTTGTCGTCTTTATTAAAGTCGCACTCAAGGAGGATTGCCCTAATAGCATTTCTCTCGAACATTCCTGAAACTCCCCTGAGGACGGAGAGTTCATTCCCTTCTACATCAATTTTCAGAAGGTCGATTGAATCAATTTTTTCAACTTGGCAGAATTCATCAAGCCTACGGACGGATATACTTGTGGAATTTTTCTCTTGGGCCTTGATAACTTGACCACATAAGTCGGAGTTAGGTTTGGTGAGAAATGCCTTTTCATTGGTTTCCCCAAGCGCAAAGTTATGGCATCTAATGTTTTTCCTTTTGGATAAGTTTTTCTCGATTAATGCAAAAAGGTAGGGGGATGGCTCAAACGAATGAATGAATGATTGAGGAAATAATTTGCAAAAGTGTAAGCTTGTTTGGCCTTTGTGTGCACCAACATCAAAAATCATGAGGTTATTCTTTAAACCTAAGTCATTCAGGGTTTTGGATAATTCATCTTGTTCGGTGAATCGACGAGAAAAATGAAGAATCTTTTGGATTAGCTTCATGTTGAATGTAAGTTATGAGACGACATTGACTCACAATATTTTGAAAACCTTCTGGAACAAAAGGGGATAACATGCAGTACTTCATTGATCAGCCTTTGATCTCGACTGTTCACTTTTATTTCAACGACTAATTTTGAAGAATCTTGGTATTTATTCAAAAAGTTAGGTCCTGAGCTTAAATACTGATCATAATATACAATGTCTTGATCCAAAGTTATTCTTATCTTCTTGTTTGCACTTTCATAGTATGTTCTGGAATAACTTACAATAGAACTTGGAAATGTAGGGCCAATTGCTTGTAAGCGTCCCCAGTTGCCATTGTCGGCAAATTCATTCCATTTTGAAGCAGATGGGTAAATGATACAAAATTCTGGAAATATTTTTTTCCAAGACAAATGACCATGTTTACTTTTGAATTCGAGATTTGCTTTATATTGAGTGCCATTGTTTCCATACCACCTAAGCCTTTTTTTTGTTCTTTTACTACATCCCTCAATTGACTCGCTAATGTTAACAAAGTCAGATGAATCAAAATAAAGACTGTTGATTCTTCTTGTTGGGTATGGTTTGTAAAACCCGTAATCAGAAAGTATTAATTTTTTTTCAATGTAGGTTTTATCACGAATTCGAAATACATCCTTAAGTTCAATTCTTGTATCATTTTTTAGTTTGAAATTAATTAATCTAATCCTCTCTTGTAATTAGTAATATTTAGAAGTTTGAAATGATACTTCATTAATTTGGCTCCCATCTAACTCACCAAAACTCTCGGACTGTATAAGAAATTTTTGTTTGGATTCTGAGATTGAAACTGATTCACAAGAGATTTTAGCAGGTCCAAACACTTCTTTTTTTTGGTATGCAGATATTCCTGCGATAGATGCGTTTTTGATATTTGATGAGGTTACCTTCACTTTTGATGAATCTTTGGAAACAATACCAAAACCAACATCACGGATTTTAAGAAAAGCAAGATCAACATCGCTGGATTCACCAACTGACACAGCTTTATCTGCAATATTGATAAATTGACATCCGCTCACTTTGACACGGCTTCCGCTGAAATCTATACCGTCTCCATCAATGTTAGAAAATAAACAATTATCGACTATTCCAGAAACAAAATCTCCATCAAAGCCATCTGAGGGAAGGTTTTCAAAGAAGCAGTCAATAATTGTGAAATTAGAAGATATTATATTCAACGCATCTTCAGAAAAAGAGTGCTTAAACTTGCAATTAGAGAATGTCACCAAACTTTCGTGAACGGTGACTCCACCAGTTGTTGTCCATCCTGAACGATCGATCCCTTTTGGGTTTGGTCCCTTGTTTATTCCCGCAGTCTTGCTAAAAATAACATGATCAAAGAGTGAGGTTTCTTTTACCCCTGAAAGAAGTAACCCCCCCCATGATTCTTCAGCAGCAGATATTTCGATCGGTGATTCTGCCATTCCAATTGCGGTAATTTTTCCATGAGAAATAAAAGTAGAATTTTGTTCAAAAAGAAGAGAGCACCCGCTTGGAATGATTGCTTCAAAACCTACAGGGATTATCAAATCCGCCTTCACGAAATGAGTTCCTGGTTTAAAAATTAGACTATGCCCCTGATGATCAATAAAATTGTGAACTTTAGAGTAGTTGGACTCTAAGTTAGTGGTCAAATTAGGGAGGCCATCAAATTGAAGAATATCCTGATTGATAGGGACAGGAATTTTTAATGGAGTATCATTTAGACCAAGCAACCTAACTTTAACCCAAAGGTTTTGAGAAGAATCTGCATTAAAACCTTTGAGCGAAATGTTCTTTATCTTCAATTCTATGTCACCCAATTCACCTGAATTTTGGAAGTCAAATGGTGGTATAACAAAAGTTCTGTTTTGATTAAAATGTAATAAGATACCAGATCTCTCACCATGAATAAGATCACTTATATTCCAAGAACTATTATCTGTTTCAATTCCAAGAATCTCAACTGGTTGAGAAAGTGCATTACGGATAGATACTATCAATTCATTATTAATGTTTATTTGAGCATAGCATAAGATTGGGCGAGGTTCACTCAGGTCGTTTCTAATTCGTTTTGCTCTTAATTTAATGCTTTCCCAAGGCTCATATTCTAATAATGAACTGAAATTATACCATATTTCTGATGCATTTTTCCCAACAATTTCTTTCAGAAGTAACCGCCGATATTTCAATTCATCATTAGAAAATGCAATTTGCAGTTGTTCAATGAATGTTGGTTTAGAAAACTCGTTGAGATAATAAATATAATGATAAGCGATCAGTGGTGATTTTAAGACATGATTTATCCAAGTGCTCCGAGTACTTCCACCTGTGAAGTAACTAAATGGTGAACTTTCGTTGGTTCCACAGTTTGCATCAAATCCAATAGGTTCCAATAAGCATGTTACGGGGTTGAAGTAAAAGTTCATGTCATCAAACATCAATCCATGTTCGGCATTGAAAAAATGAGCTAATGCAAGAAACTTTCCAGTTTTCTCAGCCGCAAAAATATTTTCACCATTTAATTTCTCATCCTGGAGTTTTCTAAGCAGATTAACTGCAACCGAATTTTGAGAGGAAAGCATTGAACTTTTTTTAATTCTATTCGAATTACTAGTTTGGTAGTTTGAGGTTCTATATAAATTATCCCATTCCAAATTCCTCCTGTTTTCGAAAAGTAGGTTCCACATTCTATATTCTTCGTAAGATACAATAACACCTTCTCTTCTCTCATTAGTTTCAATCATTTCTTTTGAGAAATGTTCTTCCATTGCATAGATTCCCATCTGTTTGCCATTGAGGATTAGATTTACGAATTTGTAATTTAATCCAAGCAACTTTTCTTGCTTAAGAGTTTTGTGAAAGAGCCATTCCGCAGTGTTGAGTCGAGTGCCAGGTTTCTGTAATGAGAATCGACTCATTCCGTAGATCAGTCCGTTGTCTTTCATCTTTACCCTAAGTGACATTTTATCTCCTGCCCAATGATCACTTAAATCTCCTTTAAGTCGAATTTTGCAAGCTAAGCTACTTTCACCGAGTGAAAGGTTGGCTTTCACATAATCTTCATCAGATGAAATTAATCTATCTAATTTAATTGCTTCTCTTCTTTTACTCTCAATTTTTTGAAAATTTTTAAAACTTACATCTAATCTTATGGTTTCTAGGTCATTAACTTCGAACAAACCTCTCCACAATTCGCTGTTTTTAATAACTTGAAAGTTAGCTTTGAGGTAACCTGGCATTCCTATCCACCCAAGATAAACACCTCCGATAGAAAATAGCCCACATATAAATGCAGACTTAAAAAGTGAAGGAACCGAAGCGAGTAAGGTAGTTCTTTTTTTAACTTTAGATAATCTTAACCGCATTTCGGTTAGTCATTTGGGAAACTGTGATCATCAATAATGGTGAGCTTTCCATTGGGGAATTCTTTAAGAAAAGTGGTTGAGAGATTGGAAATCTTTGTTTTATCAAGTTCAGGAACTAGACATACTAAGCATATTCTACTTTGATCCTGATCGATTCTTCTCAAATTAATTTCTGGAGTATGTTTAGTAAGAATCGCAAAGATTTGATCAACTTGAAGTTCTTCACTAATAGCATTGTTAATCTCTAATGAAAGCAGCAGGTTGCCCTTTATTTCAGTTCGATTTTTGGAAAACAAATCAATTGCAGAGATAACAACTAATACAACAATAACTCCAATAACTGCCGCCTCTCGCTGATCTGCTCCAAGTGCAAGACCCAGTGCAATAGATAAAAAGATGTAGGCTAATTCTTCTGGTTCTTTTATAGGTGTTCTAAATCTGACAATTGATAAAGCACCGACTAAACCCAAGGAGAGAGCTAAAGAGGATTTTACCACAGATATAACAACAAGGGTAGTCAGAGCAATAATTGGAAGAACCAAACCTAAGTCTCTCCTCAAGGTTTTTTCAGAACTTCGCCTAGAATAATGCCAAGCAATGATAAAAGATAATACAATCCCCAGTGAGAGATTTACCAATAATGAGTTTAAGGTAACATCTGGCAGAGTTAATTCTGTAATAAGGTTCGATTTCATTGATACTTTAATTAAGGATTAAGGGTCTTGGTAGGGCTTCTAAGGGCTTAATTTCTTTCATGCATCTTAAGTCATGATCACATGATTCGTACCCTTCGTGTATCCAGCATGGGCTACATTCTGGAGCACTACTCAGGTTAATGTTTTCGGAGTATCCAAAGCAACTTACAGGGCGAGAACCACCGAAGATGATAGTACTAGGAATGTCTAATCCATTTGCGATGTGCATTAGCAAACTATCAGGACCCATGAAATAACCGGCGTTCGAAAGAATAGCTGCAGATTCACGCATCGATAATTTTCCGGCATATCTATGGACCCCTTCGAAGGTGGGTTCTTTATCGTCTCCTAGTTGAATAATAGAAAAGTTTGCTTTTAGATTTTGTATTAATTCCAACCAATTTTCTTGGGGCCAATTTTTAACTGGTTCTTTGCTCCTGGTACAAATAGCCAAAATAGGTTTATCAAACTGATTGGTTTCCTGTTTTGCCCAATCTTTTTCCTCTTCGCTCAGGTAGTAGGCAGCCTTGTATTCATATTTATCTATCCCGAGGCTTAGCATGTTGTGCTCGATGATATTTTGGCTCTTTTCCTTGCGAACGATGAGTTCCCAATAGGTGGAGTCGAAAGAATAAAAGGTTTCGGGTTGATTGATTATTTCAACACTTGGGTCTAGGCGAATCAGCTCGGGGTGTGGGGTAATACAATTAATCTTCACATTAGGATAGTTCTCCTTAATACAGCGGATAACATTTGCAGTTATCAGGGCGTCTCCAGGTGCACCTAAGCGATCGATCACGGTAAGCCATTTACTCTTTCTGTTGAGGTTTGGTAAAAGAGATGGAAGACGAGAATTTCGAAACCATCTGAATTTTGACCAAAGTTTATGCGGGTAGGATCGATGGAATGGGTAAAGTAGGGGTTGGAGTGAACTTTTTCCTCCTGGAATTTCTCCATAATCCTTCAATTTTAAAAGTTAAGATTTTTAGAAAGAAAAAGACCGACATCTCCATCCCGACCAACAGCTTTTAGGGGTGAACTTGACTTAACTATTTGGAAGCCTAATTCATTTAGCTTTTTTTCAACTTGAGGGAAACCACCACTGCCTTGGTGCCAACTATGCCACTCCATAATCAGAAACTTGGAATTTTTCAAAAGAGAGGAGTAGTGGATAAGGAAATCCCATTCTGCGCCTTCGAGATCGCACTTGATTAGATCGAAAGATTGCTCATTTAGATTTAACTCACTTGAGGGGGGGAGAGTCTTTACTTCATAACTGCAATCTGCGGAGGAGGAGGAAAATAAAGATCCACCCATAAATGGGCGTTCAAAAAATGGAGTTCGTTCTTCCTTTGGGTTGCCTACGGCAGCTTGTAAATATTGGAACCTACCTCCCAACTTTGGATATTGAGCCATTTTTTCTAGGGATCGTTGGCATCTTTGGGAGGGTTCTACCATAAGGGAATGGATTTCGTCCTGCGGTCTCTTGGATTGAAGCCAAAGGCTGAAATAGCCGTAGTGGGCACCAAGATCTAAGATGTTTGTAATGGGTTCATCGGGAATGAAATCTGCGTACTCCTGTTGAATGAATATTTCTGAAAAGGAGTCGTACGCATCATTTTCCCAAAGGTGAGCCCAGTATTGATTACCCAAGGGAATGGAATGATGAAACTCGTGAAAGTAATCAAGGCGAAGGTGGGCCAACATCGCCCTGCGAAAAGCGGGGATTTTAAGAAGGTTGGACCAAAGAGCCTTCAATTAAAGGAAAGTATGTTTCTGAGTTTTCTCCTGACGCCATATGCGGAAAACTTTTCCAGGATCGTTGGGGAAAAAGAGGCGAATTTCTTAATGCTTTCTTGATATTGGATAACCAATGTCTCTAGGGACTCTACCAACTTTGGTACCGATCGGTCATGAATGCGAAGGCCCAAGTTATTCGTTTCCAGTATTCTGTTCGTCGCAGTTTCCTTCGGCCCGTAAGATAAGATAGGGCGACCTGAAGCAATCAGTTCAGGCAACTTGGTGGGAAAGGAGTAGCGATAGTGCCGGTGTTTCTCTTCCTTGAAGGAAGAGGGGATGACAAAGCAATGAGCTTTTTCCATGATCTCAAACTTCTTCTCAAGGGGCATGACGATACCATGATGGGTGAAGCCATCACAGCGAATTAAATCTTCGAGAAAATCAGCGGGTTGTCTTTGGCCATATAGATGAAACTCAACCCACGGGTACTTCTGCCGAATTTGAGATACCGCTTGGAAAATGTCTTCGATGCAATCACCATGAAGATGAGAAAAAAGACCGCCGATAAAGCATAATAAAAATGGGTTTTGTTTACTGAATGGCTCATGGCATGGCGAAGCGATTTCGGAGCACGCCTGCTCGGCTCCGTTGTGCAAGACTTCGATGTCTTTTCTCCCGAGAGTTCGTTCATACTTGGACTTCATTTCCTCGGTTATGCAAACGAGTTTCGATGCTCCAAGAAGTATATTGGCAGAGGATGGGCCTACAAACTCTGGTGAATGGTCTGCCAAATGGACAACCAAGGGGAGCTTACATTTCTTTGCTATCCAATGGGCGTACTTCATGCATTCTGGTGAGTATACGAAGGCATACACCGAGGAAAATTTTTCCGAAAGGTTCTTTTTAAACCATGATGACGAATACTTGCCCCGCCATTCTGGAATCTTCCCAGTCAAAAAAGAGAGAAGAAAACGACCCGATGGATGATAGGGTACCTGAGCCAGTAAATATCCGAGCCTATCTCCAAATTCTTTGAACGATGCATCGGTATAAACCACACCATGTTCAATCTCCTTAAATATGCAGTCAAGAGTAACGCCAAAGCCGTTGGGAGTGCCTGGGGGAGTTTCAGTAACTAGCAATAATTTAGAGGACGAATGGCTCAATGAAAAATCAGGAGCGACGCTTGTGTGCTTCTACGATTTGTTTAATGGTGTCGCTCAAGGAGTGACGCAGGTAGAAAGTGGGGTAGTGAGATTTGATTTTCGTCAGGTCGCTGAAGTAGCAAATATGATCTCCGATTCGGTTGCCTTCTTGATATTCATACTTTTGAGAGATTCCCGAATGGCTTTCGCAAATTTCGAATGCCTCCAGAATCGAGCAGCTGTTCTCTTTGCCTCCGCCCAGGTTATAGACCTCTCCGGAGCGTGGAGACTGTACAAATAAATCGATAAACTGTGCCACATCTTCCGAGTGTATGTTATCCCGAACCTGCTTACCTTTGTATCCGTAGATCTTGTAGGTCGTACCACCCAGGTTGCATTTGACCAAGTAACTTAGAAAGCCGTGTAACTCGACGCCTGAGTGGGATGGGCCGGTAAGGCATCCTCCTCGTAGGCAACAGGTGGCCATACCAAAGTAGCGCCCATACTCCTGTACCATGACATCTGCAGCTACCTTGGAGGCTCCGAAAAGCGAATGTTTGCATTGATCAATAGAGAAAGATTCAGAGATGCCATTTTTATAGGCTGGGTCTGCATAATCCCAACGGGTATCCAGCTCCTTGAGCGGGACCGAGTTTGGGCCGTCTCCATAGACCTTATTAGTGGACATGTGTACGAAGGGCGAGTCCGAGCAAAATTGGCGGGTTGCCTCGAGCAAATTTAGGGTACCCACAGCATTTACATCGAAGTCATCGAAGGGGATGGAGGCAGCCTTGTCGTGCGATGGTTGGGCTGCTGTATGGACGATGGCATCTGGCTTTATCGACTTGATGAGATCAAGGACCTTTTCCCGGTCACGAATGTCCAGTACATGATGAGTAAAGTCGCTCAGGTTATCGCTTAATTCCTTCTGCCTCCAGGAAGTGTCTCCCTGTGGGCCAAAGAACTCCATTCTTTGGTTGTTATCGATGCCGTGAATGCTATGTCCCTTACACGAGAAGTAGGTGCACACTTCCGAACCGATTAGGCCTGAGGATCCAGTAACAAGAATTTTCATAAAATGGAAAGAGCGAGCAAGGTTGGAGAGTTAGTGCATTCTCAAGAGACTTTTTCTTGAATCAGTTCCATGTATCGTTTCCCAATTTCTTTGGTGGCGAAAAGTTGCTCGGCAATTTCCTTGGTCGAATTCCTTAAATTCTTGTAGGATTTTGATTTAAGAATCGAATCAAGCTCCTGAGCCATGAGTTGAGCGTTAATTTTTGGAACCAGCCACCCGCTCTTGCCTGGAACTACCATCTCGGGAAGTCCTCCGGTCTGAAAGGCTAAAATAGGGGTGCCTGCACACATGGCTTCGGCTACTGTGTTGGGGAGGTTATCTATTGGAGCTGGATGTAGGACAAAATCGGTAGCATTGTAAGCGATTTGCATGGTTAGTTCGTCCTGAATAAACCCTAATGAATAGATATTTTCCTTATGATCCGCAATGGAGTCAGTAGTGCGGCCAATAAGGAGAAAATTAACATCCTCAAATTTAGAATGTAAGACTTCTTTGAGAATATTCCCTCCTTTTCTTTCCTCTTCTAGGTTTCCGGCAATGCATAAGACAAGAGGTTTTTCAGTGCTAACCCCCAAAGCCTGTTTGCATGCAACCTGATCACGATTTATAAAATAAGAGGAAGGTACAGGATTATGAATGGTTTTGACTAAATGATCTGACCAGGATGAAGACTTTGCCTGGTTGTTCATCCATTCTGATGGAGTAACTGCACACAAAGGAAACCTTGTTTTTTGCTTGGAAATAGAATCCCAATGAGATCTCAATCTAAGCTTTTCTTTATCAGTTGGTAGCGGGGAATGCGAAGGATAATAAGATCCAAGAAAACTGGAACAATCATGAAGCGTCCATGAAGTAGGGCAATAACTGGATGCCACTCTAACAATCTCCAAGGGCCACCCCGCACCATGAATATTATGAAACATACAGAATTCGGGATTGTGCCTTTCTAAAATTAAAGACATCTGCCGAATGTACCCTTTCAAGTAAATAAGTCTCAAAAAATCGGATAGTTGAAGAGATTTAAAAAGATTTAAAAATGACTTCGTTCTTCTTCCTAATGTTAGTGTATGTCCTGGAGTGGGAGAGTCCGAAGAAATCCGAGTAACATGGTTTCCTGTTTCAGTGAGGGCGTCGGAGATACGAAAAGCCGCAATCGATGCACCGCCTGTAAAATGAAAATCAGAAACTTCTAAAATTTTCATTTACTGCATAAATATTCATTTGCATGGAGTAAGTATCCCTATACTCAAAACTCTTAAAATTAACCGACCCCACGGTGTCTATCTTGTAACGAAATCCTCTTTCCCTCAGCAGTTGGCAAGTTTGTTCGAGCAGTTCAGGTTCTTTCTCTTCGACATGGAGCTCCAGGAAAAGGTGCTCAACATTTTTTAGACTTTCGGCAATCGAGGGAAGAACAAATTTTTCAGCTCCCTCAATATCTATTTTTAGCATATTCACCTTCGTTTGAAGGTAATCAGAAAGCTTTACAGCACATACCGATTGTTTCCCATGATTGAGCAATCTCCCGCCATCTGCTCCATTCGACTGAAATGATAATTTTGTTTCCTCTGTCCAAACTGCTTTATTATGAATTTCTAGTTCGGATGGATCGAAGCAACGGGTGTTGTGTTCGAGCACTGAGAAAATCTCTAAATCCGGTTCGAAGGCGATAATTTTAGAAGAGGGGAAAATGCTTTTATAATAGCATACGCTTACTCCCACATTAGAACCACAATCTAGGATCAATGGGTTAGATCTATCTGTATTGAAAGAAAGAATATCATTTCGATAAATCTCTATGAATTGATTGATGAATGATTCACTATCAATAAAGCGGAAATTAGGATGAATGAGGTTGGTTTCTCCGGTTTTGAATCTCCCAAGTCTTGAAATTTTCGATAATTCATAATCTACATCTAAAGAAGCGAAACCTAGTGTTCGCTTGATATTATCAACTAATTTTGGATTTAGTATGGATCGAATACAGCTTGAAAAGAACATTCTGATTAAGTTATCCGCCCCAAGAAGATTTTAAGTTTAGGAAAAATATTTGAACAAAACTCTCTTAGTTTATCTTTTATCAACAACGAGATTCCGATCAAAAGCCTGACGGAATCAAAAGGAATAGAGCAAAACGATTGGGAGAACCCAGAGTATTGGTATTCTGATAGTTCAATGGGGGATGAATGTAGTCCCCACTCATTACTATTTTCACAATAGTTTAACCCTTCAAATTTAGGCTCGTTCTTTTTTCTTGGTGTGGCAGTTCCATTGCGGTCCTTGTATTCGGTAAGGTTGGAATAATGTTCCAAGTGATATAGATTATATCCAACGAATTTACTGAATTCCACGATTTTGTGCTTTTGTTCGAGGCGTAAGGCTAAATCACCTTCCATCCATCCCCAGTAAATTAGTCTTTCATCATAACCTTTGGTTGCATCCCAAATATCACGGTGAAACATCATAATCCCTACGGGGCTCCACCAGAATTCTCTGCCCCAGTCCTTTGCGGATTCCACTCTGAAGAAATTTGAAAAGAACTTGATGAATCTAGAAATTAGTTTCAGCTGCAATGAGAGTCTACTGATTCGATAGGGAACACTTTTCCTCTCCACAAAAAGGAAAGAATCAGCCAAGTCCAATTCATCCGTTGGATTGTTTTCATACAATTGCTCGAACTTGGCGAAAAAATCGGTTCCTACCACGGTGTCGTTATCAATCCTTCCAATATATTCTCCACTGGATCTGCGAGCAGCTGCATTAAGTGCAATAACCTCTGGGAACTTACTGTCTTTTTGCTTCATAGCAGCAATATCAGGGGGGACATGAACGAACTTTACTCTATCTTTTGCTTCAGGAACCAAATTTAGCACCTCAGATAAGGGAACTTCACTTCCCCAGTCCGAGACAACAATCTCGAGTTTATCCAAAAAAAATGCGTCCTTGGCGTTTAGTAAAGTAAGGTTAATGGAAGTCTCCAATCGCCAACGCGAATTGCCCATATAGGAGTCATTGCGAGAGCAAAGGATCAGTGATAAATTAGTATTATTATATTTCAACTTAAACAAAACTAAATACTTCTATCATTAAGAATGGAGCAACGATTGCTTAATTTCAGAGACTGATTGTAAATATTATTAACTTTTTAAAAATTGTTTCAAATATCTAGCTACTGTTTCTATTTCTTCTTTTTTGATGCCTACACCGCTTGGCAAGTATAATCCCTGGTTTGCAAGTCGTTCTGAATTTGGAAGTGATTTATTCTTGAACATTCCCATTTTTTGAAAAACAGGCTGTAGATGCATAGGATAGAAAAAAGGTCTTGTTTCTATTTTTACTGATTCAAATTTTTTTATCATCGACAGTGCATTATTAGCCTTTTTGTCTAATAATACTATACCGTAAACCCAGTATATATTTCTTGCATAATTTGTTTTCGATAATGGAATTTGAATATTCTGAAAATCTTTCAATAAATAAGAGTACAATTCGCCAATTCTGCGTTTTTTTTCGATAAATTCATCCAGTCTTTCTAACTGTGCTAGCCCAATCGCCGCTTGCAAATTTGTCATGCGATAATTCCAACCAATTTTTTCGTGGTAGAATCTTCTTTTTTTTTGAAAACAAAGATTTCTCGAACTACGGCATTTATCAGCAATTATGTCACAGTCAGTGAGTATCATTCCGCCTTCGCCAGTAGTAATATGCTTATTTGGATAGAAGCTGAAAGTACTGATCTGACCAAGACTTCCGCATGGGCGCTTTTTGTAATTTAAACCTATGACTTCGGCTACATCTTCAATTACTTTAATACCTTTATCATTTGCAATTTTGATTATCGGGTCTGCATCAACTGGCAAACCATAAATGTGAACTAACATAATCGCTTTTGTGCGTGGAGTAATCGCATCAACTATCTGTTCAGGCGATGAATTGAAAGTGACAGGGTCACAATCGACAAGGATGGGTGTGCCCCCTGCCTCAAGTATAGCAGTCACGCAACAGATGATAGTGAAAGATGGGACTATAACTTCATCTCCTGCCTTAAGTTCAATAGCTTCTAAAGCACATTTTAAGGCTGCTGTGCCGTTAGAAACAGCTATTCCATATCTTCGGCCGTGTCGTTGTGCAAATTTGCTTTCGAACTCCTTTACAAAGGGTCCTTCCGAAGAAATCCATCCAGAATCAATACATTCGTTTAGATAGCGTTTTTCATTACCATTTAATAAAGGTTGATTTACTGGTATGGATTTCACTTGAGGTCAGTTTTAGAAAATTCCTCCAAGGGAACATTCAGTCGGTATGTATCTTTTTCGTAATCCTTACCTGTTCTTAAACCTGAAGATAGAACAAGAAATAGTGAATCTTCAATCGCTTCAAAACAATGTGCTTCAAGCTGTTCATGCGAGATAAGATCTCCGGGTTCTACAACAACTTCAACCATAGATTCATCAACTTTTTTTGATTTGGCTTTTAGTTTCCCACTCAGCACAAAAATGTATTGAATTGTTTTTTTATGATAATGGTTGCCGCGAATGCTACCTTTTTTACTCTCAATTATAGTTGCACCATTAAAGTCAATCTGCTCTATTATATCCTTAATCTCTCCGCGTTCATCTTGATGAGTTGTCTTAATTTGTATTACTTTCATTACTGGTGATCTAAATTATTTTAGGGTTAGGAATTGGTATAATAAATTTCCCTCCTTTTGACTTATATTCTGCGAGGTTACTCATAATTTCTTCAGAGAAATTCCACGCTAGTAATAAAGCATAATCAATGTTCTTATTTATCAACTCGGAATCATCTACAACTCTAATGTGAGTTCCAGGGCAGAGTCGTCCTTTTTTAAGAGTACTTTTTTCCGTTACAAAATCCAAGGTTTCTGGTCCAATACGGCAATAATTAAGGAGAGTCATACCTTTTGCAGGGGCACTAACTGCGGCCAATTTTTTCCCTTCAAGCTTTAACTTATTTAAAAGTTGGTTCAGGTCTTTTCTATTTTTCCTCACATTATCTGCAAAATTAAGTAGTTTTTTCTCATCCCTCCAAAGAGATTTCTGTTCACTCTCCAGAAATTGATGGACTCGTTGATGAGTATTGTATTCACCTTTTTTGGAAATAAATACTCTGAATGATCCACCATGAATATCCCTTTCTTGAACATCTATTACCTCCATAGAGTAAGGTTTTAATAAACGAAGAATCGGTTCTAGAAGTAGATATGACAGATGCTCGTGGTATATGGTATCATACTCTTGATGTTTTATAAGATTTCCAAAATAAGGGGCTTCAAAAATGAATACTCCCTTATCGTCCAATAGGAAGTCAACGGCACTCATGAAACTGTGCAGATCGTCTACATGTGCAAATACATTAGTTGCAGTAATGATCTTTGCCTTTTGCTTTGATGTCACTATTTTCTTGGATATATTTAAGGAGAAAAATTCATCCCATGTTTCTATGCCTCGTTCTTCGGCTATTCGTACTATATTACTTGCTGGGTCAACCCCTAACACATTTGTGCCTTGATTTTTGAATGATTCCAGCAATACGCCAACATTACTTCCAATATCCACAACCAAATCCTCCGATTTTACTTGGTATGTTTCGCAAACAGTTTTAGCAAATTCGCACCAATGAAGTTGGCCTGAATGTGTCATCGAAGACTCGTAAGGATAGTTGGTTCTATAAAGTTCCTCTGGGTTGACAATGTAACTTAACTGAGCAAGACCACAACTTCGGCACATGAGAACTTTTAGAGGATAATAAATCTCTGGTTTGCTAAGTTGATCACTTTTCAAAAAATGATCCGCTGGAGGTGTAAAACCTAAATCCAAAAATTCATACAGATCAACTGATTTGCAAATTCTACAACAATTTTTCATATGAACAATATTTTTTTGTATTTTTTCAGGAACAGAATCTAAACCTTACAGGTAAAATTAAGCTTTTAAAAAACTAGTAACTTTTTTAAAAAATTTGCCGAATTCGTACTCATGTTTGTAACAGTCATAGGCATTTTTTTGATAAAATTCGTAATTGGCCAAAATCTTATTAACTGCAGTTTCAATTTCGTTTATGTTGTCGAACATAACACCGCATTGATATTTTTCTATAATTTCTTTGAATCCGGGTAAATTCTTACAAACAACAGGTTTTCCGCAACGAAGATAATGAGCAATTTTTCCAGAACCTTTTGCTAAACTTATCCAACTCGTTCCATATTTTTCGTAAGAATCATAGATAACTATTCCTATATCTGCAGATAAGACTACCTCGTCAATTAAATCATACTCTACTGGCTTCAAGGATAGTAGGGTCTTTTTATCTCCTGCTTTGATTACCTCTTGGATGTAAGATTCATCAAAGGTTCGTTTCATTCTTTCATGAAAAATTAATCTCCAATTTTGTGGCCAACTTGTAGATACTTCGGCCAATTCTCGTGAACACATAACTTCATGAATCCATCCAGAATGTAAAATTTTTATATTTGAATCATCCAATGAAAATAGCTTTTCGAAGAATAAGCTTTTTTTCTTACTGCAAAAGCCTTTTGGCGAATGTGGTAATAATAGCAACCTTTTGGTTTTTGCATTTGTTCTGTTAGCCTTACATACATCCTCAATTCTGGCTTTGTCTGTAGAAATAATTGCATCTGCAGTTTGACATGCCTTGATCTCGAGATGCTTGACCAATCTGTATGCCCAAAGTTCTTGATAAGGTTCCATGATTTCTAAACCCCAGTAAAGAAATTTTTTACTAGGGTTAAAAAGGTATGACAAATATGCTGCAGCACCTCCACCGAAATCAACACCAATTAAGATATCATACTTACCTTTTTTTACTTTTTTAAAAACAAAAAAAAAGTATTTAGTCTTATTGTAAAAATATTCTTTTTGGGATTTAAATGTACGAAGGTTTTCTTTAATGTCTGAGATTAATAATCTTGCGATATTCTTAATCTTACGAGGTACCAGTTTCTTTAAAAAAAAGGTTTTATGGTTCTGGTCCTCTACTGCATTCAGAGCGTTATCCTTTTTAGAATCATCTTCACCAGTTCTGTAGTCACGACAAATAGGATAATTTATTGGTAATAAATCTATAATAACATTTTCATTAAATTCAGGTGGATCAGGAAATTTACTTTCTCTTAAAGTACCCAGTATATCGACCTTAAATCCTTGTTCTGATAGTATTCTGATTGATTCTACGAAGCTAGGGTATGAACCCAAGTAATCTTCTTCAAAAATGAACCCAATTTTCTTTTTCATGCTACCTTTTTCTTAATATAGAACATACGCCCCATGTTTTTTGTGAAGGTGGGAGTTGGCTCATCCATTCTTCTGAATGTAAAATTTCAAATCCAGTTGAATTACTTAAATATAAGATTTCATCTAAATTGAATGCTTTCAACTCATGAGTTTCTTGAATCTTTGATATTTTTCCACTTTGTAATTCTTCGACAAAAGTCAGATAATCTATATTCACAATATTTTTATCTTCAAAGCATGTTGGCTCAGCAATACGGGTAATTTTAAGATTTGTGTTTTCTACTGTCTTTACTCGAAGTGTAGGGCGATAATTCCATACTGCGGGTGCAAACCAATAATCAAAGATAAAGATGCCTCCTTCCTTTAGTTGTCGCTTGGCATTTTTTAGCATGTTAATAGCCAATTCTTCGGAAGTTTGATAGCTAAATACATGAAAAAGCGAAATGACGGCATCGAAATCATTAGCAATAAAAGTCTCAGTACAGTCGCCTTGAAAAAAGAAGCAATTCTCATCTTTTTTTTGAGGTGGGTGATTTTGGTGCCCAAGGTCTATCATTTCTTGGCTTTTTTCGATTCCGAATAGTTGGTATCCAAGTTTTGATAGCATCCTTCCATGTATTCCAGATCCAGATCCAAATTCTAAAATCTTTTTTGCTTCAGGTTTATATTTATTAATTAATGATGATATATAATCAGACTCAGCCTTGTAATTCTTGTCATTATAGATGAGATCATAATATTTTGCATATTTTTTAAAAATCATTGTAGGTACAATATTTGTTATTCTTTTAAAATACGATTTTGTTTATTCCAAATTATCCAACGCTTAAAAGTTTTAAGCTTTAGTTACACAATCTATTGAGGTGATATACTAAGTGTTTCACTTGTTTTTCAACAGTGTATTCATCGAGAGTTCTTTTCTGCCCTGCCAAAGCAATTTTCTCAGCTAACTTTGGATTCTTGATCAGGTATTGTGCTTTTGAGATAGCTTCTGTTGAACTTGAGTAAGTTACGATTTCTGACTCAGGTTCAAAGATTGAGCAGATATCAGACTTATGATCTGTTAAAAGGCAGCAGCCTACTCCAGTTGCTTCGAAAAGTCGCATATTACATGCATGATCTCCCGTGTGCTTGTTATGATAATTAAATGCGATTTGATAATTCGAAAGGGTTTGTAGCATTTCATGCCCAAAAAGTGGTGGCTTAACTTTTTGACAAAACATTTTCTCCAGAGGCCATGGACTTGGCGGTAAATTGTCAATTTGCGACCACTTTTTAAGTATCGCTAAAGGTAATAATCCTGAAAGCGATCTTGAAAAATTATGCCTACTTTTAATCGTAGAGTATTTGAGTCTTTCAAGAGGCTTTGGCTTATGAACGGTGCCGTGAACTTGTAGAATATTCTCGATTTCAGAAATTTTGAGTAGTAACTTGTTTCTTTCTTTAAAGTCAGATGTGTAAGCGTCTAAATTACCAAAGAATCCTAATGTATTGATTCGTGTTTCCGGAATTTTAATTTTATCCAAAACCACAGGTTCAAAAGAATGTTGAAGAAAGTCTGCGGCAATTTTCTTCCTTTTTAGACGGCTAACTAAATGCTTGGAATTTGAAAGTGTGAGATCAAAAAAATGAAAGATTTCTTCTTTTCCACAATTAGCACCGTACCATGCGATTATTTTGGGACGTTGGGGTAAAATACTAATCAATTCTTTTAGGAAATTACTTCTAATGTAATGTAAAGGTGAGGTGCAGTAGAGAATGTCTGGTTTAAATCTTTTTACTTTTTCGAGTCCGATATTTAGGACATTCTCTGTCTCAGTGGTCTCTATTTGATTTTCCTCTGCCCATTTTTTTTCTACAATAGGTAAATTATGTACAAATTCTAAAACATTAAAGCCTCTTTTAGTAAGATATTCATTCCATCGAGTGTAAGATGACAAAGCATGCCATCGGATGAAATCCATTTGTTCGTCAGAGGATTTATTCTTGAGACTGGGATTTTCCCTGTAAATCTTCGCTGCATGGGTCGGGTAAATGGATGTTAAGAACGCGATTCTCACTGGTTAGTTCAAAAATGGTGAAAATGGTTCGAGGCGTTGTACTCTTTGGAAATCGGTTAATTCAAAGGGATCGATACTTTTGTCGATCTGTAAGAGCATGGATTCTCCAATGAAAGATGCCCAAGTGCTCATGGTTGTAGCCTTGGGGCCAATGGTGTAATCGCACTTGGATAGTGCGTACATGTCCTGTGCGATGGTCCCTTTGGGATAAAAGTAACCTGGGTGCTTATCTTGGATTTTTTGAAGAACTTCCTTATCGTCTGAACAAATGAGCACCCCGATTCTCATCGAGTACAGGTGTAAAGACTTGAAGTGCTCGACCGCATGAAGATACTTATCCTGCGTTAAGTAAAACTTACCGTCGTAGAAACTCTTGTAATCATTTTGCCGAATATGAACACCAAGCAAGATATCGAACCTCTTTTTAGCCTCCTTGATTAGATTTTCGATTGGCATAACCTCAGAATTTCTGAAGCGAAGAATATCGCAGATTTGGGACCGATGCTTGAAGGCAAGTTCACCTGAACTAAAGTGAAATCCATCTAGCTCGTAAGATTTTGTCGTGTATAGTTTTTGCAGGTCAAAAGTAGGGTCGAAGTTTTCAATACATTCGATCCGCTTGTTCAAACGGTCCTTTAGTTTCCACTTGATCCGATTGCTCAAACGAAATTTTGGTCGTGGGAATTCAAAGAAATGAAAAGGGTGGTAATCTTCGAAAAAACGAATGTTGGAACTGCCATCGTGATAATTACAAAAAGCGAGAGTGTAGTCTTCAACCCGATACCCATACTCGATGGCAAATCCCAGTGCGTTTGCCAAACGGAACAAGATGTTACCGAGTTGGCCATATTCCTGGCGAATGATGATTTTTTTAGCCAAGAGAAGGTTTTTTCCATATTGCTGCGGGGGTAACAAATTCGGATGAGTTTGTAATGCAAGAAACTTGATTCAGTGACCAATTGGCAAGAAGTTCAAAAGATTTCGAATATTCTGGTCTGTCGCAATTATCCAAAATTAGGTATCCTCCGGGTTTGATTTTGTCCATTGCTCTTTTGATTGATTCAACTCGATGCCTTCCGTCTATAAGGAATAAATCAATAGAAGAATCTGAAAGTCGATCGAGAGGCGAAAGATAGGTTTCTGCAGTTGGTATGTTAGTAATTTCATTATCAGGTTTTATGAGATGATAAGTCCAATTATTATGGAGTTTTTTGGAAACTTTTTTTCTGACATTTTTTATCCATATTTCATCATGCTCGATAGATTCAAGATGGACGCCACGTCTTAAAAAAAATATGCTTGATCCTCCTGCACCGAATTCAACAACACGCATGTTTTTCCTTACAAGAAAATGCATGAATTGGATGGTTGCATAGTTGATCCAGGGAAACCCTGCCTTCATTGGAGTTTGATTTAAAATCCGATCTTTAAACCAGAGTTCTAAGTGAAGTAATAAACTAAACTTATCCGAGCGATCTTTTACGAATTTAAACTCGTATTTGAGGGATTTTAGAACTTGTATGAAGTTGAAATTCAAGAAAAGGAATGATCCATTAAAAGGCAGCCTTTTTCAGGGCTTGGTACCATGCCGGTACCATAAAAATCGGATTCCGTTATGCTTAGCGTAAATGCATCTACCACCCAATCAATGATCTCTCCAGATTCGTCGTCTAAGAAGGTGGTTACTTTGTAAGTGCCTTGGTTAAGCTCAACTCTTGGTAGTTTTAATCGAACTTCGAAAGTTTTATCAGAGGTTGGTGCTATTGATTGACCAAAAGTTTTCATGCACAAATGTGCAATTCTGTTTTGATTGGGCGTCGAAATTCCTAGACTTAAGCACATCCTGTTTTTTTGTTCCCGAACAACTTCAAAATTTAAAATGATGTACGCAACCTCCCCGCTGATCAGTGAATCTATCTTGAGATGAGATCCATTCCGAAGCTCAAAACCAACAAGTTTGCAATTTCCGTTTCCTTCACGACTAACTCGCTCACTGAGTGAATTTGAGTGAAGGAATGTTTCCCTCTCCCTGTATGTGGAAATAACCTTAGCTGTAGGGCCATGAAAAACAATCTTACCTTCACTGAGCAAAAATGCAGATTTGCACAAGTTTTCTACTGTCGTCATCTGATGGCTAACGAAAAGTACAGTTTTTCCTGAATTGGCAATTTTTTGCATTTGCTTGATGCATCGGTTTTGAAACCTTAAATCGCCAACCGCCAACACCTCATCCACAATCAGAATGTCAGGCTCCAGATGAGCAGCTACCGCAAACCCTAGGCGAACGGTCATACCCGATGAGTATCTTTTGATGGGTGTATCAATGAAGTCCGAGACGCCAGCAAATTCAACGATTTCATGGAACTTGGCATCTACCTCTCGACGGGTCATTCCAAGGATGGCTCCATTGATGTATACATTTTCACGTCCGGTCAATTCGGGGTGAAACCCAGTGCCCACCTCTAATAGCGAAGCAACTTTACCACGGATCTTCACTTCTCCTTGAGTTGGTTCGGTGATTCGGGAAAGAATTTTTAGCAAAGTAGATTTACCGGAACCGTTGGCACCAATCAAACCAACGACCTCTCCTTTGGGAATTTGAAAATTTAAATCGTGCAAGGCCCAGAACTCGGAATCATTGATCATTCTGGATTGGTCAATCCCAGCAGTTTTAGTATTTATTTGTGCAGAAGCATTTTGTTTCTTTCGATCCCACCAGCGACTGAGGTCTTCCCTGAGGCTGCTCATGCCGATAGTTCCCAAGCGGTATTTTTTGGAAAGATTGGTAGCTTCTATTGCCAGAGAGGAGTCCATGAAATTATAGATAATCAACCACGCGTCGCTCGGTGCGCTTGAAAAAGTACATGCCGGATAACAGGATGCAAAGAGCAACAATTCCCGAATAAATGAGGTGTGGAGCGGAAAATGAACCTTTGCCTAAAAGGGCAAAACGGAATGTTTCGACCACTGGAGCCATGGGGTTTAAGGATGCCCAGAAGCGATATTTCTCTGGGATTTCGGACAATGGATAAATGATAGGGGTCGCATACATCAGTGCTTGGGCAAGAAACCCCGTTATTTGATTGAAGTCGCGATATTTTGCGGTGAGTACCGACATCCATAACCCCATGCCCAGTCCGAGTGAAGCGACCAAGGGGATAAGAACTGGAAGAAGCACCATCGCCCATGTCATGGTAAAAAATTCTTCCGTAGGGATGAGGAATTTATAGATGCAGAAGTAGACCAGAAAAAATATAGCTTGGATGGAAAAACCAAAGAGAGCGGATGTGCAATTAGCCAAAGGGTTGATCAGCCTAGGGTAATAAACCTTTTGATAAATCCCTGCATTGGCAGTGAAAGTTGATGCATTACCTGTGAAGCAGGAAGAAAAATAACTCCAAATGATAAGGCCAGAATTGTAAAAGAGCAGAGGGGGTAGGCCTTCGGTCGGAATTTGGGCAAATTCCCCAAAAATGAGAGTGAAAACAACCGTAAGGAAGAGGGGTTGGAGCACAAACCAAGCTGGGCCAAGAATTGTTTGTTTGTACTGGGCAAGAAAGTCCCGACGTACAAGAAGGTAGAGAAGGTCGCGATATTGCCAGATACCGGCAAAGTCAAATCCCGTCCATCCAGCGGATGGTTTGAGTACGGTAATTTTTTGCTTTGTTTCGATGAGGCTTAAATAGCGTTAACGTCCGACCAACTTGCGGGTAAGGTCGGCGGATGCCTGGTCGGTGGTTTTTGAGTTAACATACCAATCGATTGTCTTTTGCAGGCCATCGGTAAACTTAGTTTGTGGAGACCATCCGAGGAGTTGCTTGGCAAGGGCGTTGCTCGCCACCCGATTGAGAGGACCAGTTGGTTTGTCGGTTAGGAGTTTGATGGATGCTCCCGGGTTCAGTGTATCGATTACCTGGTGAGCACAGTCCTTTACCTTGATTCTTTCCATGGTGCCCAAATTAATGGATGTACCGTCGGTTATGTGTTCCGCGGCCGCAATGGTGCCGGACACGATGTCGTCCACATAGGTCCAGTTCCTAATCTGCTCGCCGTTGCCCCATACTTCAAATGGATCGAGCTTGAGATAGCCACGGGCGATCATTGCCATAACGGCATGGTTCTCAGTACAACGGGGACCATAGACGGTGAAGTATCGGCAGGAGGCGGTGCCAATACCATGTTGCTGGTGGTAGGCCTTGAGGGTAAGCTCGGCCATAAGCTTGGCCCAGCCATAAAGATCATCTGCCTCGTAGGGAGGGGTAACCATGTCTTCGTAAAGAAAAACCTCCTTGGTGACATCCATTTGGGCGGATGTCGGGTAGACGCACCCGGAGGATGCAAAAATAATCTTTTCAGCCCTATTTCGATGGGCGTGGCGAAAAACCTGACCATCCAAAATCATGTTTGTGGAGCATTCCACAGGGTGAGAGTCGATGTATCCACGCCCGCCGTGGTCGGCCGCCAAATGAAAGACAACTTCCATGCCTTTAGTTGCCTGATCGCAAAATTCAGAATCGAGCAGGTCACCTTCGAGGGTTTCGCATTCGATGTGTGCAAGGTGGCCTCTTTCTCCGCTGGAAAAGTTTTCGGCCACCCGCATCTTGGCTCCCCTCTGAACGA
>Ga0206130_10002842_pt1 | contig 23515 bp, 17 predicted proteins | sample Helgoland_Spring_9_FD_148637 | JGI IMG/M metagenome (GOLD analysis project Ga0206130, IMG submission 148637) | Pelagic subsurface seawater microbial communities from Kabeltonne, Helgoland, North Sea - Helgoland_Spring_Bloom_20160512_1 | ecosystem: Environmental > Aquatic > Marine > Epipelagic ... | reverse complement strand
CGTATCGACGCCATAGGTCAGCGCGAGTTTCAGGTCGTCCATCCGCGGGCGCACCGTTTCGCGCGCGATCGCGGCGCGGAACACGATGTCGTTTGGCAGGCGCAGCGACAGGTTGCCGCTGGGCAGCACGTCGAGATAATCGGCGCCGTAGGTCTGGCTGAGGAAGCCGGTGGGGGTGAAGACGAGGCCGCTGGTCTTTTGTTCGGTCTCGACGAACTGGACCCCGAAGTTGCCGGTCAGTTCGGACGCGCCGAGCGACTGGCGGATGTTCGCCTGGGCATAGGCGGTCATCAGGTCTTCCTGCACCGAATAGCCCTTCGACAGGACATCGACCGCGGTCGGGCGCGGCAGCAGCGTCAGGACGCCTGCGTCGATCAGCTTGAACGGGTTATAGGCGATGACCGACCCCAGCCCCGTATAATCGAAGTTGGCGGTGCCGACGAGATATTGCGACGGCACGGCGGCTTCCTGCTGACCGTTGGGCAACGACACGAACGCCTCGTTCGGCGTCAGCGATTTCTTGTGGTTGGTATAGTTCAGCCCGACCTGGATGCTCGACAGGAAGAAATCGGGGATTTCCTTTTGCACCTCGGTGCGGATCTGGAAGATCCGGTCCTTGACGCGACGGTCGTTGTAATAGCCCGCCTGATTGACGTCGGTGCCGCCATAGCCCGCAGGATCGGTCAGCAGGATCAGATTGGGATCGGCATAGTTGAGCCCGTGGGTGAAGACCGACCCGGTGGGGGTGGTCGTGAAGCCGATCGTGTCGGTCACGCCGCGGGCCTTGCCGCGGCCCGTGCCGGCATAGCTTTCGACCGACAATTCGCTGCGGTCGGTCTTGTTGAAGCTGAGGTCGAGCTGCGCGTTCCAGCCGTCGTCGCCCTTGTACGCGTTGTTCCACCCGAACGAATACAGGTCCGCCTCGTTACGGGTCGCATCGTTACGGACGATCGCCTGGACGCCGCCGAAGGTGCCCGTCACCGCGACGCCGTTCTGGACGGTCGAGGAGGCGGGGTTGTAGGTCGTGCCGAAGAAATCGCCGATCCCGGATGCCAGCGGCAGCTCGATGCCGCGCTTCGTCTGTTCGTCCTTGAAGTGCGAATAAAAGGCATCGATCGTCGAGGTGAATTCGGGGACGGGCCGGAATTCGAGCGTGCCGGTGGTGCCGAACCGCTTGAGCTTGGTCGAGGTGGCGTAGGATTTCTCGCCGCCGATCACCGCCGCGCCGTTCGGGCCGACGCCATTATAGCCCCAGGCGTTGAATTCGCGGATCTGGTACGGCTCGTCGATGTAGCTCGCCGACAGCGCGACACCGATCGTGTCGTTCGCGAACTGATCGACATAGGTGCCCGTCGCGCGATAGCCGTAGCGGGTCGAATCTGGGTTGAGCTTCTGGAGATCGGTGAAGGTGCCGCGCCCGCCGACCGAGACGACGCGCTTGCCATATTCGAGCGGGCGGATCGTGCGCAGGTCGACCGTGCCCGACAGCCCCTGCCCCACCAGCGATGCCATCGGCGATTTGTAGATCAGCACCTGGTTGATGACTTCGGAGGGATATTGATCATATTCGACCGAGCGATTGTCGCCGGTCGAGGTCTGTTCGCGCCCGTTGAGCAGCGTCGAGGAGAAATCGGGCGACAGGCCGCGGATCGACACCGATTGCGCGCGTCCGGCGACGCGCTGCGCCGCGAGCCCGGGCAGACGCGCAATCGATTCGGCGATCGAGGCGTCGGGCAGCTTGCCGATATCCTCCGCCGAGATCGATTCGACGATCTGGTCGCGGTTCTTCTTTTCGGCGACCGCGGTTTCCAGGCTGCGGCGGAAACCGGTGACGACGATGTCGCCCGCCTGCGGGTCGCCGGTCGCGGCGGTCACCGCGGCGCCGACCGTGCGGGCGGCGGCTTCGTTGCGCGCCGGGGTGACGTCCCCCGTCACCGCGGCGGTGGCGGCCTTGTCGCCCTGCGCATCGACGGCTTCGTTGGGGTTGGCGACGCTCGACGAGCTGGCGGCGGGATCGGGCACCTTCGTCCCGGCCTGCGCAAAGGCGGCATCGGCGGCGAGCAGGAGCATCGTCGCGCCGATCGCGCGGACGCTGGTGCCGATGATGAAACGGGTACGCGTCGCGGACGCGCGGTTGGAAACGCTCATGAAAATCCCCTCCTGAACCCTCCCGACGTTCTGACGCGCGGGCGGTCGTGATAATGACCGCCTAGTGGAACCAGTCCGCCGCCGATGCCAGCAACCGGCATACGTATTCACCGCCGAGGCTTCTCGCTGACCGCGAAGGGGTCTATCGTCCCGGTCCAAGGCTAGGATGCGGCCAACCAGAGGGGATCGGACGGACAGGATGGCGGCCAACGACAAGCCGACGTCGTTCGACATCGCCGCGCTGGCGGGGGTGTCGCAGCCGACCGTCAGCCGCGCGCTGCGCGGTGACCCCAGCGTATCGATGTCGACCCGGTTGCGGATCGAGGCGATCGCCCGGCAACTCAACTATACCGTCGACAAGAACGCCTCCGCGTTGCGCCGCGGCCAGTCGAAGACGCTGGCGCTGTTGTTCTTCGAGGATGCGGTGCCCGATGGAGGATCGATCAATCCGTTCTTCCTGGCGATGCTGGGGTCGATCCTGCGCGCGTGTGCGGCGCGAGGGTATGACCTGCTGACATCGTTCCAGCAGCTTTCATCCGACTGGCATGTCGATTTCGAGGATAGTCGCAAGGCCGACGGGCTGATCCTGCTCGGCTATGGCGATTATGCGCTGTATCGCGGGCGCGAGGAGCAATTGCTGCGCCAGGGGACGCATTTCGTGCGCTGGGGCGCGGTCGCCCCCGACAGCGCGGGGCGGACGGTCGGGATCGACAATTTCCGGGGCGGGTACGAGGCGGGGCGGCACCTGATCGCGGCGGGTCGGCGGCGGATCGCCTTCATCGGCGATGCGAGCGATCATTACCCCGAATTCCTGGCGCGCTACCGCGGGCTGGCGGCGGCGCTGGCCGAGGCGGATGTGCCCCCGGTCGATGGGCTGCAGGTCGATGCGCTGTCGCGGGGCGAGGACGGGCATGACGCGATCCAGACGCTGATCGCGCGCGGGGCGGACTTCGATGCGATCTTCGCCGCATCCGACCTGATCGCGATCGGCGCGATGCATGCGCTGGCCGAGGCGGGACGATCGGTGCCGGACGATGTCGCGGTGATCGGGTTCGACGACATCCCCGCCGCCGCGCTGTCGCAGCCGACGCTGACGACGATCGCGCAGGATTACCGGCTGGCGGGCGAAAAGCTGGTCGAAACGCTGATCGCGCAGATCGCGGGGCGGCCCGTCGACACCGCTATGCTGCCCGGACGGCTGATCGTGCGCGGGTCGACCTGATCCCCGGATCGGGGCGCGCCCCGATCGAGACGCGCGACCTATGACGCGGCGCTGGCGCCGAGCACGTCGGCCAGGTCGGCGGGCATCACGCCGTGCGCGGCCAGCCGGTCGAGGACGACATCCCACCAGTGCCAGAAGCGCGCGAGGTCCGCGGCGTCGCGCACGAACGGCGTGTGGCCGGGCACGAGCGAGGGCGAATGGAATGACAGGATGAGCAGCCGCAACCCGTCCGCCAGCGCCGCATCGACCGCCTGAAGCGCATCGGCGGCGGGCATGGCTTCGGGTGTCAGCGAGACGCGCTGGAGCAGCCCGGTGCGCGCGAGCAGCCCGGGGCCGTGCGGGATGTGGCTGGCGGCGTCGTACAAGCGTGTCGCGCCCCAGCGCCGCAGCGCGCCCGCGAACACCGTCGTGAACGGCAATTCGACGAGACCGCCGGTGCGATAGGCATGATTGCCGACCGCACGGAAATCGGGACCGCCGTCGGCGCGATAATCGTAGCGGGCGCGCACCGAGCTATCGATCCGATACCCCGCCGCGGCCAGCGTCGACATCGTCGCCGGGCCGATCCCGTAGCGGCCCGAGCGGAAGATCAGCGGCGCACTGCCGAAGGCGGTGGTCAGCGCATCGGTGAGCTGGCCGATCTTCGCTGCCTCCAGCGCGGGGGGCACATTGCCCGCATAGCTGTCGCCGGGGGTGCGGGGCACGAGCGGCGGGGTGACCCAGCTGTGGAGCTGTGCCCCGATCGCGGAGCGCCCGTCGCCGAGCGTTGCGGCGAGGATGTCGACCGCGGCGGGATCGCGCACGATCGGATAATCGACGAACGAGGTCAGCGGCACCCCGCGATCGGCGAACCGACGGTGCGCGTCGGGATAGGCGCGCATCGCGGTCGTCGCGCGGTTGGCGGGATCGAGCGGGCGCGACCAGTCGAATTCCTCCTCGACATCGACATGCACCATGAACCGCGTCCCGAACGCGGCAGGCCAGACGATCCGATCGGCGGCGGCGGGTGCGGGCGCCCGATAGGACTTCACGGCGCGTTCCGCCACGTCAGTTGATCGCTTGCCCCACCCCGGCATCTACGGCGGCGGGCAGCCGCAAAGTCAAGCGATCCGCTTCGGCCAGCATCTCGCCCCCGAGTTCGCGGGCGAGGTTGCGGATCAGCCGCATCGCGAAGCCGACGCCCAGCAGCGATACCCCGGCGTCGGGCGCGGTGTCGGGCGCGGCGCCCGGCGCAGGCGCTGATCCAGCCACCCCGCCGGTGTCCGCCGCATCGACATCGATCCGCATCAGCGCGTCGAGATCGCGGTCGCCGAACGCGGTGGGGCGGGTCACGCTGAGCGCGACGCGCCCCGTGGTTTCGCCCGCGGAACCGGTGTGGACGACGATCGCCTCCCCCGCCGCCGCCGCGCCGACGACCGTGCCGAGCAACCGCGCGATCAGGCGTTCGCCGAGCCGGTCGTCGACCCGCGCGGCAATCGTCTGATCCCCCTCGACCGCGATCGACGCGTGTCGCACCGCGACGAGCGGCGCGAGATCGGCGACGATCCGCGTCACGAGCGGATGCAGCAGCAGCGTCGCGGGCCGCTGGTCGAGCGCGCTGCCATCGATCCGGGCGAGCGTGTCGAGATCGTCGATCGCCGCGATCAGCGCGGTGGCCTGTTCGCGGATCGTGATCGCGTGATCGCGGTAACGCGGCGCGACGGGACCGAGCAATTGGGTTTCGATCAGTTCGGCAAAACCCGCGATCGCGTTGGTCGGGGTACGCAGTTCATGGACCAGCTGGCGGAGCGAATCGGCGCGATCATTGTGCGGCGGCGCCACCGGCGTCGCGGCTTCGTCGGCCCGGGGGCGGCGGGCCACCCCGCGATAGCCGGTGAAGCGGCCCGTCGCATGGTCGAAGATCGGTTCGCCCGCGATCCGCCATGATCCCGCGGCATCGGACAGGCCGCCGATGTCGAGCCGCGCCTGCGCGAAGCGTGTCCGCTGACGGATCGCGCCGCTGGCGGCGGCATCGACGTGGACGTCGCCCTGACGCACCGCCTGCGCCAGCGAGACACCGATCAACGGGCCGCGCGCGACCCCGCCGACCCAGCGGATCATGCCGTCGCGATCGGTTTCATAGTGGAAGGCAGTCGCCGGTGGCAGCGCGAGCGCGGCGGGCGGGTCGCCGGGATCGCGCGAGCGCTGGAAAGCGTCGATCCGCGCGACCAGATCGGCGATCCGGAAATTCGGGGCGTCGCCGGCGGGTGTCGTATCGGGGGCATCGGGCGCGGCATCACGCCGCTCGCCGTCCCGGCGCAGCGCCTCCGCGATCACGGGAAGTCCGCGCGCGACATCGCCGAGCGAGACGAACGGGGTCGCACTGCGCGGCGTGTCGGGCGCGGGCGGTGCGGGTGACGCCTCAACGACAGCCGCGATCGGCGTCGCGGCGGGCTCGGTCGCGGTGATGGTTGCGGGCGCGTCCACGGCGAGCTCATCGGCGACAGGCGCGGTCGTGACCGGCGCGCTATCGTCGTGCAGGACGAAATCGGTGCTGCCGAAGCTTTCCAGCCCGCGGACGACATCGGCGGGCAGATCGCGGCGGTGGCGCAGGACCGACCGCCCCGCCGGCATCAGCCGCGGCAGGATCGCGACCCAGTCGGCGGCGGGCAGGATCGCGGTGCGCAGCACGGGCGCCGCGACGGCCAGGCTGTCCTCGGCGAAGAATCCGACCAGCGCGGCGCCGGGGGTCGCGAACGCCACCGCCCGCGCGCTGGCGGCGCGCACCGTATCGGGCACCGCCTGGCGCAGCAGCCGGAGCCGCGCGATCGTCGGTTCGTCGGTGGGTATCCGCCCGCGGCTCATCAGGTCGACCAGCTGCCGCCACGCCGACTGCGCCCCGACGCCCGGCTGCATGTCCGCCGACAGGATCGTGGAAAGGCTGTCGTCGAACCGCACGCGCATCAGTCTCCGGGCGCGTCGCGGGAGGGCGTCGCAACGATTCCTTAACGCTAACGACGACTCGCGGGAACCGAAGAATTTCGTGCGTCGCAATGTGGGACAATTGCGTTTGCCCGCAATTTTATTATCATGAAACCCAGATGAGGCGCCGTTTGGGGGCCTGAGGCGAGGATATCACGCAATGGCGTTCGACCGGATCGACCGGCAAATTCTGGCGCACCTGCAACAGGACGGGCGAATGACGAACGTCGAACTGGCGGATCGGGTCGGGCTGACCGCCCCGCCCTGCCTCCGGCGCGTCCGCGCGCTGGAGGAGGCGGGCGTGATCCGCGGCTATCACGCCGATCTCGACCCGGCCAGCCTGGGCTTTCCGATCACGGTGTTCGCGATGGTATCGCTGCGCAGCCAGGCCGAACACGACCTCGCCGCGTTCGAGGCGCATGTCGCGACGATCCCCGAAGTGCGCGAATGCCATATGCTGAACGGCGAGATCGATTTCATCCTGAAGATCGTCGCGGGCGACCTCAAAGGGTTTCAGGAAATCCTGACGACCCAGCTGACGCCCGCGCCCAATGTGGCCAGCGTCAAGACATCGCTGACGATCCGCACCGCCAAATCGCTGTCGGGGATCCCGGTCAGCGCGACCTGATATTTCCAGGATAACCCTATGAAGAAAGGGGGCGGTCGCATCGCTGCGACCGCCCCCTTTTTTTGCCGACCGCCCGGTGGGCGGGCCCGGGATCAACCCGTGGTCGTGCCCAGCGCGACCTTCCAGAACGAGGCGATCGCGGCGCGCGGTTGCGCCTGCACCTTGTCGAACGAGGCGGTCGCCGCCGCCTTGTCACCGCTGCGCGCCTGCGCGATGCCGAGGTGGAGGTTGACCTCGTCCGCGGCGACGCCGCCCTTGGTCAGCGCGAGATTATACATCTCGATCGCCTTGGCGTTGTTGCCGTCGCCCAGATAGGCATCGCCGGTCTGCGAGGCGAGCTTGCCGTCCTTCGACGCCTTCGCCTTGGTCTCGCTCGACGCCAGCGATCCTTCGTTGCGGATCGCGGTGGCCGAATCGGTCAACAACTGCTTCGACGTCGTGCTGCTCGCCGGGATCTTGCCCGATGCCAGCCCGGCCTTGACGACCGACTGCGCCTCGGTCGGCAGACCACGGGTGTAGGCCAGGTTGCCATATTCCTCGTAGTCATACTGATCGGCCAGCGCGTTGGTCTGGCGCATCAGGCGGAACACGTCGAGCCGCTGGTTCTGGTCGAGCTGGGTCGCCGAATCGCGCTGGAGGCCATAGGTGAACAGCACTTCGCGCCAGTTCTTGGGCGTCGGATAGGCGGCGACGTAGCGACGCAGCAGGTCGGTCGTCATCGCCGGGTTCTTCAGCTTGTTCGCCTGTGCGATCGCGAACCGATAATATTCCTCGGTCGGCTTCTGGCCCGCGGCCTCCTGCGATTTCAGCGTCGCGTTGAGGTCGGCGAGGCCCTCTGCCGGGTTCGACCCCTGCAGCTTCGCCTTGACGATCAGCGCGTCGAGATTGGGATCGGTATAGCCCGCCGCCTTCGCCTGCGCGAAATATTGCGCGGCGACCGGATATTGGCCGCCGTTGAACGCCAGGACACCGCGACGGTAGATGTATTTCGCCTTGTCCGCCGCCGGGGTGCTGGGCGAGGCGATCAGCGCGTCGAGCGGCTTGGCCAGCTGCAATTCGTTGACCGGCGCCTTGGGATTGGCGGCCTGCGACAGCGCCAGCTTCAGGTTTTCGAAATCATAGCGCAGCGCGGCGGAGACATATTTGTCGTCTTCGGTCGTCGCGGCGGCCTCGACCTGTCCGAGCAGCGGTTCGGCGGTCGCGATATTCTGTTGCGCGGTCGCGATCGCGGCCTGCTTCGCGGCGGGATCGGTCGCGCCCTGCGCGGCGATGACCGAGGTCGAGGCGGCGCGGATCGCGGTCTGCGCGGGCGCGGCGACTGCCATCACGGGCTTACTGAGCTTGAACCCGGGGGCCTCGGCCTTCTTGTCCTTCTGCGCGGTGGCGGGCGCGGCGACGACCAGGCTCGCGGCGCTGGAGGCCAGCAGGGTCGCCAGCGCGAGCTTCGAAAACTTCATCATGCGCAATTCTCTCCTAGAGGGGCATCCGCCTCAAACTACCGAGGCGCTGTAATGGTCCGTCACCGGGCGTACAAGCACGGGCGACGAGGGAAATGATCGGGCCGATCCTGCCCAAATGCCGGTGAACGCTGATTGAACGCCGATCGAACGCCGATTGAATGGGGGCCGCGGCGCGGCTAACCGGGCGACATGATCGCCACCCTCTCCCCCGCCAAGACGCTCGATTACGACACCCCCCTGCCCGATGTCGCCGCGACGGTGCCGCGCTTCACCGACGAGGCCGCGAGCCTGGCGGCGTCGGCGGCGAACCTGACGCAGAAACGACTTCGCGAGCTGATGCATATCTCGGCAGCGCTCGCGAAGCTGAATGCGGATCGGTTCGCCGATTTCCCCGACGCGCCCGAACGCCCCGCGCTGTTCGCCTTCGCGGGCGATGTCTATACCGGGCTGGAGGCCAAAACGCTCGACGCGCCCGGAATCGATTTCGCGCAGGACCATGTGCGGATGCTGTCGGGGCTGTACGGATTGCTTCGCCCGCTCGATGCGATGAAGCCGTATCGGCTTGAGATGGGGACGCGCTGGGCACCGCGACGCAAGGCGCTGACCGATTGGTGGGGCGACCGGATCGCGACGATGCTGGCCGCCGATGTCGAGGCGGAGGGATCGGGTACGATCCTGAACCTCGCCAGCCAGGAATATTGGGCGGCGGTGGCGGGGCAATTGCCCGCATCGGTGCGCGTCGTCGACGTCGAGTTTCACGACGGCGGCAAGTTCGTCAGCTTCTACGCCAAGAAGGCGCGGGGCATGATGGCGCGGTATCTGGTCGAACACCGGATCGCGGACACCGATGCGATGAAGGGGTTCGACACCGACGGCTATGCCTTCGACTCCGCTGCGAGCAGCGACGACCGCTGGCGGTTCGTGCGATGACGACGCCGCGCCACGCCGTCGTGATCGGGGCATCGGGCGGGATCGGCGCGGCGCTGGTCGAGGCGTTGCGCGAGGAGGATATCCGCGTCACCGCGCTGGCGCGATCATTGTCGGGCGATGCGCAGATCGATCTGGAATCGGAGGACAGTATCGCCGCCGCCGCCGCGCGGATCGACGATGCGCCCGATCTGGTCATCGTCGCGACGGGGGTGCTGGCGGTCGGCGGGAACACGCCTGAAAAGGCGTATCGCGATCTGGAGGCCGCGACCCTGGCGCGGGCGTTCGCGATCAATGCGATCGGCCCGGCGCTGGTCGCGAAACATTTTCTGCCGCTGATGCCGAAGACCGGGCGGACGGTGTTCGCCGCGCTGTCGGCGCGGGTGGGGAGCATCGGCGACAACCGGCTGGGCGGCTGGTACGGCTATCGCGCCGCCAAGGCCGCGCTCAACCAGCTGGTCCGGACGCTGGCGATCGAGGAAAAGCGCCGCAACGACCGCAGCATCGTCGTCGCGCTCCACCCCGGCACCGTCGACACCGCATTGTCGAAGCCGTTCCAGGGCAATGTCCGCGCGGGGTCGCTGTTCACCCCGTCGCGCGCCGCGGTGCAGTTGCTCGACGCGATCGACGCGCTGAAGGCCCCCGACAGCGGGCGCATCTTCGACTGGGAGGGCAAGGAGGTCACGCCCTGACCCCGTTCCCGAAGCCCCGGGGGTCGGCGCGCGTGAACCATTCGTCATCCACGTGCCACGGTGGCGTCAGCGTCGACCCCGCATAAGCGACATCACGGCGCACGACCGACGCCGGGCCTTAATCAGAGGATGTCGTCATGAAGACCAACGTTCCCGCACTCGCGCTCGCCGCCGCCGCCCTGTTGTCCGGCACCGCCGCCTTCGCCACCGCCTCGGCCCAGACGATGACCGCCAAACCTGCCGCCCCCATGGCTGCACGGGCAACATCGGCGACGCACAGGACCGCGGTCGGCACGACCCGGACGACGGCGCCGATGATGGCCGCCAAGCCCGTCGTGACGAAGCCCGCGATGGCCGCCCCCCATCGCACGACGATGGCATCCAGCCGGATGGTGACGACCAGGACCGCGACCGGCAAGACGATCACCTATGACTGCGCCAAGGCGGGCAACGCCACCAAGACGGCGTGCAAGACCCGCGGCTGATCCCCCGGATCGCGCCGATCGCCGGGCGCCTGTCTCTCCCGCATCACGCGCGCGTACACCCGTACGCGCGCGTGACATTTCCGGGTGTCCGCTCTAGGAGGTTATGACTCCCTTGTAACAATCCGAAAGCTTGCATCTTGGCCGACGAGACCGCCCTCGCCGAACCCTCCGACATCGCGACGATCTCGATCGTCGATGAAATGAAGTCGAGCTATCTCGACTATGCGATGTCCGTCATCGTCGCGCGCGCGCTGCCCGACGTTCGCGACGGGCTGAAGCCGGTCCACCGCCGCATCCTGTTTTCGGCGCAGGAATCGGGATTCCTGTTCAACCGGCCCTATCGCAAATCGGCGCGTATCGTCGGTGACGTGATCGGTAAATATCACCCGCACGGCGACAGTTCGATCTACGAAGCGCTCGCGCGGATGACGCAGGACTGGGCGATGCGGCTGCCGCTGATCGATGGTCAGGGCAATTTCGGATCGATGGATCCCGACCCCGCCGCCGCGATGCGCTATACCGAGGCGCGGCTGGCGCGATCCGCCAATTATCTGATGGAGGATCTCGACAAGGATACGGTCGATTTCCAGCCGAACTACGACGGGTCGGAACGCGAACCGACCGTCCTGCCCGCGCGGTTCCCGAACCTGCTCGTCAACGGTGCGGGCGGCATCGCGGTCGGCATGGCGACGAACATCCCGCCGCATAACCTGGGCGAGGTCATCGACGCCTGTCTCGCCTATCTCGACAATCCGATGATCACGACCGAGGAGCTGATCCAGATCGTCCCCGGCCCCGATTTCCCAACGGGTGCGATCATCCTGGGCCGGGCGGGCGCGCGATCGGCCTATAACACCGGGCGCGGATCGGTGATCCTGCGGTCGCGGCACAAGGTGGAGACCGGGCGCGGCGATCGCCAGTCGATCGTGCTGACCGAAATCCCCTATCAACAGGGCAAGAACGCGCTCGTCGAAAAGATCGCCGAGGCCGCGAAGGACAAGCGGATCGAGGGTGTCAGCGACATTCGCGACGAATCGAACCGCGAAGGCGTCCGGATCGTCATCGAGCTGAAGCGCGATGCGACGCCCGAGGTCGTGCTGAACCAGCTGTGGCGGCACACGCCCGCGCAGGGGTCGTTCGCGGCGAACATGCTCGCGATCCGCGGCGGTCGCCCCGAATTGCTGAACCTCAAGGATTTCCTCGAAGCGTTCATCCAGTTCCGCGAACAGGTCATCACGCGCCGGTCGAAGTTCGAACTGGCGAAGGCGCGCGACCGGGCGCACATCTTGCTCGGCCTGGTCATCGCGGTGACGAACCTCGACGAGGTCGTGCGGATGATCCGCGGATCGGCGAGCCCCGCCGAGGCACGCGCGAAACTGTCCGCGCGCGAATGGCCGATCGACCAGATCGCGCCCTATCTGCGGCTCGTCGAGGCGGTCGAGGGCGCGCAGGCCGGTGAGGGATACCGATTGTCCGATATCCAGGTCCGCGCGATCCTGGACCTGCGCCTCCATCGCCTGACCGCGCTGGGGCGCGACGAGATCGGCGACGAGCTGACCAAGCTGGCGACGACGATCGCCGAACTGCTCGAGATCCTCGGCAATCGCGCGCGGCTGTACGAGGTGATGCGCGAGGAACTGATCGACGTGCGGTCGATCTTCGCGACGCCGCGGCGCACCGAGATCGCCGATTTCGTCAGCGGGATCGACGACGAGGACCTGATCGAGCGCGAGGACATGGTCGTCACCGTGACGATGCAGGGCTATATCAAGCGCACCCCGCTCGACACGTTCCGCGCGCAGGCGCGGGGCGGCAAGGGCCGATCGGGGATGGCGACGAAGGAAGAGGACGTCGTCACCGAACTCTTCGTGACGTCGACGCACACGCCCGTCCTGTTCTTCTCGACGCTGGGCAAGGTCTATCGGATGAAGGTGTGGAAGCTGCCCGAGGGCGGGCCGACCACGCGCGGACGCCCGATGGTGAACCTGTTGCCGCTGGGGCCGAACGAGACGATTTCGACCGTGCTGCCGCTGCCCGAGGACGAAAGCGAATGGGGCGCGCTCCACGTGATGTTCGGGACCGCGAAGGGCAGCGTCCGCCGCAATTCGATGGATGCGTTCACCAACGTGCCCTCGAACGGCAAGATCGCGATGAAGTTCGAAGGCGATGACGAGGACGACCGGCTGATCGGCGTCGCGCTGCTCGATGCCAGCGACGACGTGCTGCTCGCGACGCGGCAGGGCAAGGCGATCCGCTTCGCCGCCGAGGACGTGCGCGAATTCCAGAGCCGCAATTCGACCGGTGTGCGCGGGATTTCGCTGAAGGCCGGTGATGAGGTGATGTCGCTGTCGGTGCTCAAGAACCTGGGCGACGATGTCGATGATTCGACCGAGAACCGCGACGCCTATCTGCGCGCGGCGCCGTGGAAGGACAATGACGCCGAATCGACGCTGTCGGGTGACGTGATGGCCGCGTTCGAGGCGCGCGAACAGTTCATCCTGACCGTGTGCGCCAACGGCTATGGCAAATTGTCGAGCGCCTATGACTATCGCCGCACCAATCGCGGCGGCCAGGGCATCACCAACATCGACAATATCGCGCGCAACGGCCCCGTCGTCGCCAGCTTCCCCGCGTCGAAGGGGCATCAGCTGATGATGGTCACCGACCAGGCGAAGCTGATCCGCACGACACTGGCCAGCCTGCGCGTCATCAGCCGCAATTCGGCGGGCGTGAAGCTGTTCGACGTCGCCAAGAACGAACATGTCGTGTCGGCGGCGCGGATCGAGGAAACCGAGGACGAGGCCGAGGTCGTGCTGGCCGATGGCGTCCAGGAGATCGCGCCCGACACCGGGGCGGTGATCGGCGAGGATGCCGCCGAGGGGCCGGAGGGCGGCGAATGACCGACCGCCCGCTGACCGCGTACAAGGTGCTGACGAGCGACCAGATGGAGCAGATGGAGCTGTCGGGCAGTTTCGCGGGGTCGCCCGCGGACCTGGCCGATGGGTTCATCCACCTGTCGACCGAGGCGCAATTGCCCGGCACGCTCGACAAACATTATGCCGGGCAGACGGGGCTGTGGATCGCGGCGGTCGATCTGGGGTCGTTCGGCGAATCGTTGACATGGGAGGCGGCGCGCGGCGGCGATCTGTTCCCGCATCTCTATGGTCCGCTCCCGCTCGACACGTTGATCGCCTATGGGCCGCTGACACGCGATTCCCACGGCAAGCCGAGCCTGCCCGTCGCCGGATAATCGGAAACGGGGGAACCCGTTCCGGGGGCTCAACGTTTATGCCCGGCAATCCAGGAGAGAATTTATGAAGCGTTTCGCTCTCATCGCAGGTTCGTGCCTGTCGTTGATCCCCGCCGCCGCGGTCGCCCAATCGCGCGAACCAATGCCCGCGCCTGCCCCCGCCGCGGCCACCGCCACCCCGACCGTCGGCGCGACTGTGCTCGATTCGGCGGGCGTTTCGATCGGCACGATCGCCAGCATCACCCCGCAGGCGATCGTCCTCGACATGGACGGCACCAAGATCGCGGTGCCGCCGACGTCGGTCGGCGCGACCGCCAAGGGCCTCGCGATGGCGATGACCAAGGCCGACCTGCAGGCCGCGCAGGCGCAGCAGCAGGCCGCCGCCAAGGCCGCGGTCCAGTCGCGTCTGGTCGCGGGTGCCGCAGTCGCCGGTCTGAACGGCGCGCCGGTCGGCACGATCAAGTCGACCAGCGGCGACATGGTGACGATGACGACGGGCAAGGGCGATGTCGTCCTGCCCGCGACGGGCTTCACCGCCAATGCGACGGGTCAGCTGATCATCGGCATGACGCAGGCGCAGCTCGACGCCGCGATGGGTGGCGCGGGTAGTGCGACGACGACGTCGACGACCACCTCGACCGGTGGCTCCGCATCGTCGACGACCGCGACGCCGACCTCGACGACGTCGACCGGCGTGTCGGGCACCGCGGATGCGACGGGATCCGCGACGATGACACCGCCCGCAACCCCCGCGACGACGACCGCGCCGGCCCCCAAGGCCAGCGTGTCGACGCGGACGACGACCAAGGTCACGACCAAGAAAAAGGCGATGACGCCGAAGTGATCGATTGATTTTGGTTGAGTGGTATAAGCCCTCGTCCTGCCGGACGGGGGCTTTTTTTGGGGTGCGTGGTTTTCTGATTGTTCCCCGGCGAAGGCCGGGGCCCAGGTGGGGAGCGCGGGTTGGTGAGCACCGGGCTCTGTTACGACGACCTTCCCAACTGGGCCCCGGCCTTCGCCGGGGAACTACACGTTGGGCGCGCGCCTCTCACTCCGCCAGCGTTGCGCCGATCGCCTCGAGGGCGAGCGCTTTCTCCGCATTGGCAATGGCCGATTAACCCAAGCCCTCGTGTTGACGAACGGGGCTTTTTTGCGCACGGGGCACGATCGCCGTCTTGCTGTTCCCCGGCGAAGGCCGGGGCCCAGTTGGTGAGCGCGCGTTGGTAAACGCTGTGCTCCGTTACGACGACCTTTCCAACTGGGCCCCGGCCTTCGCCGGGGAACTAGATTCCCTCACCCCGCCAGCCTCTCGCGGATCGCGTCGAGGGCGGCGCTGGCTTGCGTGGCGTCGGGGCCGCCGCCCTGCGCCATGTCGGGGCGGCCGCCGCCGCCCTTGCCGCCGAGCGCGTCGACCGCGACGCGGAGCAGGTCGACCGCGTTGTGCGTCGCGACGAGATCGTCGGTCAGCCCGACCGCGACCGAGGCGCGCCCGTCGTTGACCGCGACGATCGCGGCGATGCCCGATCCCATCCGCTGCTTCGCATCGTCGACCGCACCGCGCAGGCCCTTGGCATCGAAGCCGTCGAGCACCTGGCCGATGAAGGCGACGCCGCCGATCGTTTCCGGCCCCGCGGGTGCCGCCCCGCCGCCCCCGCCGAGCGCCAGTGCCTTTTTCGCATCGGCGAGTTCGCGTTCGAGCCGCTTGCGATCGTCCATCAGCGCCGCGACCCGCGCGGGCACGTCGTCGGGACTGGTCTTGAGCGTCGCGGCGGCTTCGCGCAGCGTCGCATCGCGGCCCGCGAGATAGGCGCGCGCGGCCTCTCCCGTCAGCGCCTCGACGCGGCGGACGCCCGATGAGACGGCGCTTTCGCCGACGACGGTGAACAGCCCGATATCACCGAGCGCGGCGACATGGGTGCCGCCGCACAGTTCGATCGAATAGCTGTCCTCGCCGTCCGATCCCATCGACACGACGCGCACCTCGTCGCCATATTTTTCGCCGAACAGCGCCATCGCGCCCATCGCGATCGCTTCGTCGGGAGTCATGATCCGCGTGTCGACGCGCCCGTTGCCGCGGATCTGCGCATTGACCGCGATCTCAGCCGCGGCAAGTTCGTCCGCGGTCATCGCGACGGGGTGCGACACGTCGAAGCGCAACCGGTCGGGGGCGACGAGCGACCCCTTTTGCGCGACATGCTTGCCGAGCCGGGTCCGCAGCGCCTCATGCAGCAGATGCGTCGCCGAATGGTTGGCGCGGATCCGCGCGCGGCGGGCGACGTCGATCGACAGCTTCACCGCATCGCCGACCGCGATTCCACCAGAATCGATCGTCGCATGATGGACGAAGACGCGCCCCAGCTGTTTCGACGTGTCGGTGACGGTCGCGCCGAGGCCGTCGTCGCCGGTGATCGTCCCCGCATCGCCGACCTGCCCGCCGCTTTCGCCGTAGAAGGGCGTCTGGTTGACGACGATGTCGACCGCCTCGCCCGCGGACGCGGAGTCGACGCGCACGCCGTCGCGGATCAGCGCGACGACCTCCCCCTCTCCGGTATCGGCGGTGTAGCCCAGGAATTCGGTCGTGCCGCTGGCCTCGGCGATGTCGAACCACAAATCGTCGGACGCCTTGGCCCCCGACCCCTTCCACGCCGCGCGCGCGGCGCGTTTCTGTTCGGCCATCGCGGCATCGAAGCCCGCGCGGTCGACGTGGAGCCCCTGTGCGCGCAGCGCATCTTCGGTCAGGTCATAGGGGAAGCCATAGGTGTCGTAGAGCTTGAACGCTACAGCGCCTGGCAAAGTACGGACGCCCTGTCCCTTGATGTCCAAGGTCGCTTCTTCAAGAATCTTCAGGCCTCGCTCGAGCGTCTGGCGGAAGCGGGTCTCCTCCTGTTCCAGCGTCGCCTCGAGCATCGGCTGGGCGCGGAGCAGTTCGGGATAGGCCGCGCCCATTTCGGCGACCAGCGCCGGGACCAGCCGGTGCATCAGCGGCTCCTTCGCCCCGATCAGATGCGCGTGGCGCATCGCGCGGCGCATGATCCGGCGCAGGACATAGCCGCGGCCTTCGTTGGCGGGGAGCACCCCGTCGGCGACCAGGAAGCCGGTCGAGCGGAGATGGTCGGCGATGACGCGGTGGCTCGCCTTGAATTCCCCCTCCGCGCTCGTCCCGGTCAGGGCGGTCGAGGCGCCGATCAGCGCCTTGAACGTGTCCGTGTCGTAATTGTCGTGAACGCCCTGCAACACCGCGGCAACGCGTTCGAGCCCCATGCCGGTATCGATCGATTGCTTGGGTAGATCGCCGGTGATCTCGTTCGCTTCCTGCTCATATTGCATGAAGACGAGATTCCAGATTTCGACGAACCGGTCGCCATCCTCGTCGGGCGATCCGGGGGGTCCACCGGGGATATGGTCGCCATGGTCGTAGAAGATCTCCGAACACGGCCCGCATGGCCCGCTGTCCCCCATCGCCCAGAAATTATCCTTGGTCGCGATGCGGATGATCCGGTCGTCGGGCAGCAGCCGCTGCCACAGCGCATGCGCTTCGTCGTCGGTGTGATAGACGGTCGCGGTCAGCCGGTTCGGGTCGATCCCCCAGACCGTCGTCAGCAACGTCCAGGCGTGGTCGATCGCCTGTTCCTTGAAATAATCGCCGAACGAGAAATTGCCGAGCATTTCGAAGAAGGTATGATGCCGCGCGGTGTAGCCGACATTGTCGAGATCGTTATGCTTGCCCCCTGCCCGCACGCATTTCTGCGACGAGGTGGCGGTGACATAGGGGCGGGTTTCAAGGCCGGTGAAGACGTTCTTGAACGGGACCATCCCCGCATTGACGAACATCAGCGTCGGGTCGTTCTGCGGCACCAGCGGAGCGGATGGCACGATCTGGTGCCCGGCCTTGCCGAAATAATCGAGGAAGCCGCGGCGGATGTCGTTCGTGGAGATCATGTGACGCGACTTAGGCGGTTGTCGCTTTTCCCTCAAGCGGCGCGACGACACGAAGTGCGCCCGCGTGAATCGCGAAATCGATCGGCATCGCCATCGTCACGACTTCGCCGTCGAACGCGATATCGACCGCGCGCGATCGGCCTGACACGGTCATCGTCGCGCAATCGCCGATCGCCGCGAAATCCTGTTGCCGGTCGGCGCGACCGACCAGGGTACGCAGCGCGAACCCGATCAGCGCCAGCCGCCGCCGCGATGCGACCGCGAGGACCGACAGCGTCCCGTCGTCGAGCGCGTTGCGCTTGCCGAGCTGACCGGCGCCCAGATCATAATGGTTGTTGCCGACGAACAGCATCGGGGTGACGATGTCGCGCGACGATCCGGGCAGGTCGAGCCGCAACCGGTGGTGACGGATCCGGCGCAATGCCGCGATCGTGGCGGGCACCGCGGCGACCCATTTGGGCATCGTATGCCGATCGCGCTCATCGTCGCGCAGCCGCACGAGCTGCGGGTACAGCCCGATCGATGCGTTGTTGACGAACGCGCGCCCGTTCGCGCGGGCGAGGTCGATCGCACGGATATGCCCCGCCGCGATCGCCGCCGCCGCCGCGGGCAGGTCGAGCGGCAACCCCAGTTCGCGCGCCAGATGGTTGCGCGTACCCACCGGCAGGATGCCAAGCGCGCTGTCGGTCCCCGCCAGGATCGCGGCGGCGGTGCCGAGCGTCCCGTCGCCGCCACCGACGACGACGATCGGATGGCCGACCGCCGCCCGCACCGCATCCCCGATCTCCGCGCCCGCGACCAGCGTCAGGTCGATCGCGATTCTTGCTTGCGCGAAGGCCGCCGCGATCGTCGGGCGCAGGTCATCGCCCATTGCGCTGGCGGTGCCGCCGTCGCGGTTGACGATCACGGGGATCGCATCGGTAGCGACGGTCATCAGGGGTCTCCGGCTCAGACGGGGGTGTCGAGCGATACGGGCGGGGTGCTGAACCAGCGGGGGCCAGCGGGTGTCATGTGGAAACAATCCTCCAGCCGGACGCCGAACTTGCCGGGCAAATAGAGGCCGGGTTCGTTCGAGAAACACATCCCCGCCGCCAAGGGGGTGGTTTCGCCATGGACCAGATTGACGGGTTCGTGCCCGTCCATCCCAATGCCATGGCCGGTGCGGTGCGACAGGCCGGGCAAGCGATAGCCGGGACCATAGCCGAACGATTCGTACAGCCGCCGCACCGCATCGTCGACGCTGCCCGCGGGCGCGCCGATCCGGGCGGCGGCGAACGCGACCTGTTGCCCGCGCGCGACCTGATCCCAGACCCGGCGCTGGTCGATCGACGCCGTCCCGCGGACGAAGGTGCGCGACACGTCGGACTGATAGCCCTCGACCGTGCAACCGCAATCCATCAGCAATATCTCGCCATCGGCGACGCGATGTACCTCGCGGCTGCCATGCGGCAGCGCCGCGGCGGGGCCGATCAGCGCCAGCGCGAATTCGGGGTCGCCGCCCAGCTTTCGGGTCGCCGCGTTCATCAGCGCGCCGACCTCACCCCCCGTCATCCCCACCTCGACCCGCGGCCAGGTCCAGCGATAGGCGGCGATCGTGACGTCGGTCGCGCGCTGCATCAGTGCGATTTCGGCGGGCGTCTTGCGCATCCGGCACCCGCGCACGACCGGGTTCGCGCTGACGATCGCGGCGGCGGGCAGCAGGCGGCGCAGACCGTCGGACGCGAAGAAGCGCACGGTTTCCTCGATCCCGACCGGGCGCGTCGCCAACTTGCGCTCCGTCAGGAACCCCGCGACCAGCGCGAGCGGGTTTTCATCCTCCTGCCACACGCGGACATCGGCGGGGATGCCGAGCGATTCGCGGATCGAGGGCTCCTCGAAGAACGGGGTCACGATGCACGGGGTCCCCTCGACCGGGATCACCGCGGCGGTCAGCCGTTCGCTGTGCCCCCAGCGGATACCGGCGAAATAGGTGAGGCTGGACCCCGATTCGACCAGGATCGCGCCGATCCCGCTCGCCTTCATCAGCGCCTGCGCGCGCGCCAGCCGCCCGGCGCGTTCGACCGCGCCGATCGGCACCACGTCGCGGATCATGTCGGCGAGCGCCGACAGGTCGGGCTCCGCCGCGCGCAGCACCCCCGATCGAATGACGAGGGGCACCGCGAGCGTGGCGGCGAGGAGCGAACGGCGGGAGGGCGCAAAATCCATCGATCCGCGATACGGCGCTTGACCCGGCGGCGGCAATCCCCTTCCCTTGGGCGCACGTATAGGGGAACATGCATGGGCAAGCGCCTGACATTCTGGATCATGATCGCGCTGGTCGCCGGGTTGGTGCTGGGCTGGGGCCTGCACATCGCGATCGACGACGGCAGCCAGGCGTCGGCCGATCAACTGACGACGATCGCGGGCTATTTCTCGATCCTGACGACGTTGTTCCTGCGGCTGATCAAGATGATCATCGCGCCTTTGGTGTTTTCGACGCTGGTCGTCGGGGTCGCGCATATGGGCGACACCGCGGCGCTGGGCCGGGTCGGGCTGAAGAGCGTCGGCTGGTTCGTGTGCGCCAGCCTGTTTTCGCTGTTGCTCGGGCTGTTGCTCGTCAACCTGCTCCAGCCGGGCGTCGGGCTGGCGCTGCCGATCCCGGCGGCGACCGCGGCAAGCGGGGTCGAGCGCGTCGGGTTCAACCTCAAGGATTTCGTCAGCCATATCGTGCCCGCGTCGATGATCGATGCGATGGCGACGAACGAAATCCTCCAGATCGTTGTATTTTCGCTGTTCATCGGGGTAGCAATCACCGCGGTGGGGGAAAAGGCCGCGCCCTTGGTCAAGGCGGTCGAGGCGCTGGTCGCGGTGATGCTGCAGATCACCAATTACGTGATGGCGTTCGCGCCGATCGCGGTGTTCGCGGCGGTCGCCTCGACCCTGGCGGAACGCGGGCCCGGGGTGATCGGCGACCTCGCCTATTTCATGGGGTCCTTCTATCTGGGGCTGATCCTGTTGTGGCTCAGCCTGATCGGGGTGGCGTTCGCACTGCTCGGCAAGCGGACGCGGTTCCTGGTCCGCTATATCCGCGATCCGCTGATCCTGGCGTTTTCGACCGCCTCGTCGGAGGCCGCCTATCCGCGGACGCTCGAGGCGCTCGACAAGTTCGGGGTGCCGCCGCGGATCGCCAGTTTCGTGCTGCCCCTGGGCTATTCGTTCAACCTCGACGGGTCGATGATGTACATGACCTTCGCGTCGCTGTTCATCGCGCAGGCCTATGGGATGCATTTGTCGCTGGGGGAGCAGGTGACGATGCTGCTGGTGCTGATGGTGACGTCGAAGGGGATCGCGGGCGTGCCGCGCGCGTCGCTGGTCGTGATCGCGGCGACGCTGTCACTATTCAAGATCCCCGAAGCCGGTCTGCTGCTGATCCTGGCTGTCGACCATTTCCTCGACATGGGCCGGTCGGCGACGAACGTGATCGGCAACGCGGTCGCCGCATCGGTGGTCGCGAAATGGGAGGGCGGGCTGGACCCGCGCGAGGACGACGCGATCCTCACCCGCCCCGCGCCGAGCGGCCATGGTCCTGCGGTCGCGGTCGAATCGTTCGACGATATCGGGCCGGGGGAACGCGGCTGATCGCAAGCGACGGCGCGGTTACCTCGCGGCGCGTCGCTGCGGGTCAGGCGTAGGCGTAGGGGCCGCCCTTCGCCAGCGCGGTTTGATAGGCGGGGCGTGCGTGGACCTTATCGAGCCAGGCGATCGTGTGCGGGCGTGAGGCATCGAGCCCGGCGCGGCTGCGCGCCGCTTCGAGCGGGAAGCTCATCATGATGTCGGCCGCGGTCATCGTGTCGCCCGCAAACCAGGGGCGCTGCGCCAGTTCGCTTTCGACATAGTCGAGATGGACGTCGATCATCGGCTGGATCCGCTTCGCCGCCGATTTGCCGAGCAAGGGGATACGGGTCAGCACCAGCTTCAGCAGGAGCGGCGGCATCATCGATCCTTCGGCATAATGCATCCAGAACCGATAGCGGAGCGCGGCGTCGCGATTGGCGGGCGCCCCCAATTGCCCATCGGCCTTGTCGACCAGATAGTCCGCGATCGCGCCGGTTTCGGCGATCACCCGGCCGCCATCGCCGCTGTCCTCGATCACCGGCGATTTGCCGAGCGGGTGGACGCGCTTGAGCGCAGGCGGCGCGAGCATCGTCGTCGTGTCGCGCTCGTACCGCGTGATCTCATAGGGCAGCGCGAGTTCTTCGAGCATCCACAGGATCCGCTGCGACCGCGAATTTTCGAGATGATGGACGATGATGGTCATGATGATTCTCCGCCGGCGCGGGCACGCCAGATCCAGGCGGCGGCCGGAAAGGCGACCGTTTGCCCATCGCACCGCTTCTGAAGCGCCATCGTCAGCTTGTCGAGCATCGCCTGGCGGTCGGCATCGGGGGCGGTGCGCAGCGCGCTGGCGATCGGCCCGACCCGACGCAGGAACGATACCGCGTCGGCGACCGGGTCGCTTCCCGCCCCCGCGACGTAGCGATAATCGACCGGCTGGTGCGTCACCTCGGACCAGCCCGCGCTCGCCAGCATGTCCGCCACGAACGTCGCGTCGGCGAACCCGAACGGGCCGGGTGCATAATGATCGACCGACACGGCTGGGGCGCCCGTCACCTCTTCGACTAATTCGGAAGCCCAGGGGTTGAGCGCGGCGCTCCGGAAGCAGGAAAAGACCAGCGCGGCATCGGGCGCGGCGGCGCGGTGCAGCGCCGCGAAGACCGGTCGCGGATCGTCGAAGAACATCACCCCGTGCCGCGACACCAGCAACGACGGCGGTGGCCCATCGATCGGGCCGGACGCGAGGTCGCCCGCAACGAAGCGCAGGTTGGCGATGCCCGCCGACCGGTCCGTCGCGACCGCGACGAGTTCCGCCGACAGGTCGATCCCGGTGACCGATAGAGCGGGCCGCGCCGTCGCCAGCGCGATACTGGTCGCCCCCGCGCCGCAACCGATATCGATCGCGGTGGCCCCCGGCGCGATCCGCGCTGCGGCGTCGAGGATCGCCTGATCGAGGTGTCGGGACAGATCGGCGAAGCTGCGATCGGTGCGCCGCCATTCCGCGGCCCAGACGTCACCGACCTTGCCCGACCAGTCGCGCGCGACGGTCATGCGAGCGCACTCACCGGGCGGTCGTCACGCGCCAGGATCATGCGGGACGTCGCATCGATCGCGCCGTGCCGCTTGCCACCCGCCGATGCGCGAGCGCAGATCAGCCGTCGTCCCCCGCGTCGTCGTCACCGTCGGGACCGACCATCATTTCCTCCGCCACCTTGTCGGTTCGATTGCGGATCGCCTTTTCGAGACGGTCGGCCATGTCCGGGTTGGCTTTCAGGAAGGTCTTCGAATTCTCACGTCCCTGACCGATGCGGACGCTGTCATAGCTGAACCACGCCCCCGATTTCTCGACCAGCCCCGCCTTGACGCCGAGGTCGAGGATCTCGCCGATCTTCGAAATCCCCTCACCGTACATGATGTCGAATTCGACCTGTTTGAACGGGGGCGCGACCTTGTTCTTGACGACCTTTACACGGGTTGCATTGCCCGTGACCTCATCCCGGTCCTTGATCGCGCCGGTGCGGCGGATGTCGAGCCGGACGCTGGCGTAGAATTTGAGCGCATTGCCCCCGGTCGTCGTTTCGGGATTGCCGTACATGACGCCGATCTTCATCCGCAGCTGGTTGATGAAGATGACCATGCACCGCGACCGGCTGATCGATCCGGTCAGCTTGCGGAGCGATTGCGACATCAGCCGCGCCTGGAGGCCGAC
>Ga0206130_10002836_pt1 | contig 23556 bp, 18 predicted proteins | sample Helgoland_Spring_9_FD_148637 | JGI IMG/M metagenome (GOLD analysis project Ga0206130, IMG submission 148637) | Pelagic subsurface seawater microbial communities from Kabeltonne, Helgoland, North Sea - Helgoland_Spring_Bloom_20160512_1 | ecosystem: Environmental > Aquatic > Marine > Epipelagic ... | reverse complement strand
AATTTAAATAAAATTTTAGCCAATGATTTTAGTATATATAAATTCTGAAAATGGTATTTCTAAAGCTTCTTTGGAGGCAATTACATATGCCAATAAACTCGGAGATGTCGTTGCATTGAGTAATGGTTCATTATCGAATGATGAGCTTTCAACTATAGGTAACTATGGCGCTTCTAAAGTACTCGTTGATCGCGCTGTAAGTGGAGATGATCAGCAGCAAGTTGTAAAAATGATTGCTGAGGTTGCAACTGCGCAAGGCGCAGATACCGTTGTTTTTGTTCATGATCTTTATGGTAAATCAGTAGCTCCTATGCTCTCTGTTCGCATGAAGGCTGGATTGGTTTCTGGTGCTATTTCTTTACCAGATGATTCTGGCGCCATTGCAGTAAATGTATTTTCGGGAAAAGCTGTAGGAAAAGTGAAAGTCAATTCATCAGCCAAGATTATTTCTTTACTACCAAACAGCTTGCCGCCAGAAGCTCTTGGTTCGGCATGTGGTGTTGAAGAGATTTCATCGGATGTGGGCGATGCTCGGATAAAAGTATTGTCTACTAAAAAGCCTGAAGGCGAAATTCCATTACCGGAAGCAGAGCTTGTAGTTTCTGCAGGTCGAGGTTTAAAAGGTCCTGAAAATTGGGAAATGATCGAAGAGTTAGCAAATAATTTGGGAGCGGCGACAGCTTGTTCAAGGCCAGTGGCAGATATCGGATGGAGACCTCATCATGAGCACGTTGGTCAAACAGGAGTTGCAATAAGACCCAATCTTTACATTGCCGTTGGAATTTCAGGAGCCATTCAGCATTTAGCGGGAGTCAATGGTTCTAAAGTGATTGTGGTGGTAAATACAGATCCTGAAGCACCATTCTTTAAAGCAGCTGATTACGGTATTATTGGTGATGCCTTTGAAGTCGTGCCTCGATTAAATGAGGCGATTCAAAAATTTAAAGCATCCTAAAAACAATATAATGTTAAGCATTAGCGCTTGAACTATGCAGAAAGTAAGATTAGAAATCCAAGGTATTGCATACAGCCAGACTCAATCAGGCTCATATGTGTTAACCTTAATCGAGGCAGCAGGTAACAGAAAACTCCCAATTGTCATCGGTGGTTTTGAGGCTCAAGCTATTGCTGTTGAATTAGAGAAAATGATTCCTAATCGCCCACTAACTCATGATTTGTTTAAGTCATTCTGTATCTCTTATGATGTTACAATAAAGGAAGTCTTGATCTATAAATTTGAGGAAGGCGTTTTTTATGCGAAGCTAATTTGTGATAAAGATGGTGTGCATACAGAAATTGATTCGAGGACTTCAGATGCCATAGCAGTCGGTGTTCGGTTTAACAGTCCGATATATACTTTTTCTAATGTTTTAGAAGATGCGGGTATTACTCAAGATCAAGAAGATGCTTTTGAAAGTGATGCTTTAGTGAGTCAAGATGATGATGACTTTGATATTGAGGAAACTGTTAACGATTATTCATCCAGTTCAATGGAAGATCTCGAAAAACAGCTTCAAGGTGCATTAGAACAAGAAGATTACGAGCTTGCATCGAAATTAAGAGATGAGATTAAAAAAAGAAATCCATAGGATAGGCATTATTTTATTTTGTTGTGTTGCTATTTCTAGTTTCACAATCGCTTCGGGAAACAATACATTTGAGGACGAAGTTTATTACCGTTCAGGAAAAGTATTAAAACTTTCAAAGTCAGGTACTTTTACAAATAATGATCAAGAGTTATCAAAATACACCAAAGGTAACTGGTCAGTTAAAAACGACAGTTTATTCTTAGTTCCAGAGAAAATAACCCTTCAAAGGAACAACTTCATTACAAGCCAACCAGATTATGAGGCTTATTCAATTGCTTACGCTTCAGACAATAAGCTAACTTTAACTTCTTCTACAGGTAGGTTTTCATACCATGATTATAATAGTACCTATAAGACACCTGGTTTTCCATTAAACTCAATATTTAGAGGGATCATTGGGATGTTGTTTTTGTTTCTTTTCGCTTATCTGTTAAGTAGAAATAGAAAAGCAATCAATTGGAGCTTAGTGATTAAAGGTTCTGTGCTGCAGCTCATTTTAGCACTGTTCATACTTAAAGTACCTTTTGTTAGCACTGCTTTCGATTGGTTGGCAAAGGCATTCACTAAGGTCATTGACTTTTCGCATGAAGGTGCGATATTTCTTTTTGGTTCCATGGGTGAAATGCCGCCAATGCTGGCAAACTTTGCTTTTTGGATCTTGCCAACCGTAGTCTTCGTTTCAGCTCTTTCTAGCCTAATGTATTATTTCGGTGTACTTCAGTTTGTTGTCAAGAAAATGGCGTGGGTAATGAATAGAATCCTTGGTATTTCAGGTTCTGAAAGTGTTGCAGCAGCAGCTAATGTTTTTGTCGGACAGACAGAGGCACCGCTTCTTGTTAAGCCATATTTAGATAGAATGACAAAATCAGAGATGCTTTGTTTAATGGTTGGTGGTATGGCAACTATCGCTGGTGGAGTTCTTGGTGCTGTCGTCGGGATATTAGGGCAAGGTGATCCAGCTCTTGAATTGTTCTATGCCAAGCATTTATTGACGGCTTCTTTAATGTCTGCACCGGCAGCAATTGTGTTCGCAAAAATATTACTTCCAGAAACGGAGAAAATTAATAAAGATTTAGATGTTGCTAAGGACAAAATGGGTGTTAATGCACTCGAGGCTATTACGAATGGTACGACTGACGGATTGAAACTTGCGGTAAATGTTGGCGCCATGCTTTTGGTGTTTACAAGTTTAATAGCACTGTTAAATTATGTTGTTTTTAAGATTGGCGATTGGACTACCCTAAATGCATTAATAGAATCAGGAGGTATGTATGACAGGTTAAGTTTTGAAAGTATCTCAGGGTATCTATTATCACCTTTAGCCTGGATACTTGGTGTAGAATGGCAAGATGCAATGTACTTTGGTCAGCTCTTGGGTGAAAAAACAATAATAAATGAATTTATAGCTTATCCTCATTTGGGGGACATTCAAGAAGAACTGTCTAATAAAACAATTATTATGTCAACCTACGTGTTGTGTGGTTTTGCGAATATTGTCTCGATTGGTATTCAGGTAGGTGGAATTGGTATTTTAATACCCAAAAAGAAATCTATGCTGGCTCAATTAGGATTATTAGCACTTGTTGGTGGTACGCTCGCCTGCATGTCTACTTCCGTGTTAGCAGGTATGTTATTTTAGGGCAAATAAATCTTTCACACCTAAGGTTCTATTAATGGTGAATCCTTCCCCATATGTTACGCCGAGTTCTCTTCCTAGGCTCAGCATTCTACCTTCTATATATTTAAAAAAAGCTTCGCCTGAAATTGGTGTTTCAGGTTCTTTAGAATTGAATTTAAAAAACTGACTGTCAAAGCATTTAATAAGTTCAATCTTATCTTCACCGGTTGTGCTAACATCTAAAATAACATCCGGGTTAAGGTAAAAATCTTGAATATAATGAAGTAGAATTTTTGGTCGATACGCCTCTTGAGCATTACCATTTATGGAAGTTTCTATTTTTCTAAGACCAGAAAGAAACGCTGCTTCTGAAACAAGATTAGCTCCTTTTGCATGATCAGGATGTCGGTCATGAGTAGCGTTTGCCAAAACCATTTCTGGTTGATACTTTCGAATACATTCGATTATTTTTATTTTATTTTCTTTAGAGTCTTGGATAAAACCGTCTCCCAGATTAAGGTTTTCACGTGTCTTCAGACCAATGAACTGCGAAGCCTTAGCAGCCTCATCGTATCTTTTCTCAATAGAGCCTCGTGTACCTAATTCGCCTTCTGTCAAGTCAATAACCCCTATTTTTTTTCCCTCTCGAGCATATTTTAAAAGGGTTGCTCCTGCGGAGATTTCAACATCATCAGGGTGTGCGCCAAAAGCAAGAATATCTAGTTTCATTTAGTCTAAATGTACGTAACTTTCAACGCTTGGACAAGCACATATTAAATTGCGGTCTCCAAACGCATTGTCCACACGACGTACAGGAACCCAATATTTATTTTCAATTAAATAAGGAAGTGGGTACGCTGCTTCTTGCGGCGAGTACGGGAAATTCCAATTTTTATTGATGATACAATTTGCCGTATGCGGTGCATTTCTTAAAAGATTATTTTCTTTATCCGAATGACCATTTTCAATGTCCTTAATTTCTTCACGGATTTTAACCATGGCTTCAATAAATCGATTGAGCTCATCTAAGTCTTCAGACTCAGTTGGTTCTATCATCAATGTTCCTGCAACAGGAAAAGATACTGTAGGAGCATGAAATCCAAAATCAATCAAACGTTTTGCAATATCTGCAACTTCGATTTCTGCTGTTTTTTTAAATGCTCGACAATCCAGAATCATTTCGTGCGCAACAGTTCCATTTTTTCCTTTGTAAAGAATAGGGTAGTGGTCCTCTAGTCTTTTTGCGATATAATTTGCATTGAGAATTGCAATCTCGGTGGATTCTGTTAATCCATTTGCTCCAAGCATTTTTATATAGGCATATGAGATCAAAAGAATTAGCGCACTACCATACGGTGTTGCTGAAATTGCATTAATTGCTTGCGAACCCCCTGAAGGAATTAAAACGCTACCGGGAAGGAATGGCTTTAAATGTGCAGCGACGCCAATTGGTCCCATTCCAGGTCCGCCACCACCATGCGGAATAGCAAAAGTTTTATGAAGATTTAGATGACAAACATCAGCGCCTATATTACCAGGGTTGGTAACACCGACTTGTGCATTCATATTTGCACCATCCATATATACTTGACCTCCATTGTCATGAATAATTCCTGTAATTTCTTTAATAGCCTCTTCAAAAACGCCATGTGTAGATGGGTATGTAACCATTAACCCCCCTAAAATGTCTTTATTTTCTTCTGCTACTTTTTTGAGCTCGTCTACATTTATGTTACCGTTTTCATCGCAGCTCGTTACCACTACTTTAAAACCTGCCATCACTGCTGAAGCTGGATTTGTACCGTGCGCAGATGAAGGTATAATCATTATTTTTCTTTGTAGGTCCCCTCTTGATTCGTGGTAAGCACGAATAACCATAAGTCCTGCATACTCGCCTTGAGCTCCAGAATTCGGTTGTAAAGACATCCCTGCAAACCCCGTACATTCACAAAGTGCATCACTGAGCTCTTTGAACATATCATGATAACCTTGAGCTTGATCTACAGGTGCAAACGGATGAAGATTGCTAAAAGCAGGATTTGTAATTGGCATCAATTCACTTGCTGCATTCAATTTCATAGTACAAGAACCAAGAGGTATCATGCTATGAACTAATGAAAGGTCTTTATTCTCCAATCGCTTGAGATAGCGCATCATCTTAGATTCTGAATGATAGCTATTAAAAATAGGTTGAGACAGTATTGCGTCCGTTCGTTTTAGCTTCTGAGTAAGTTCAATTATTCCATCATAATCGCGCGTATCTTTTTCCCCTTTGAGCTCGGAGAATAGACCCAGAATAACATTAATATCCTGTGACGTATGAGATTCGGCAAAACTTATGGTAACCTCTCTATCAGATTTGTAGAAGAAGTTCAGCTGATGTTTTTCAGCTAAGTCCTTTAACTTTTTACTTTCGACATTACGAATCCATACCGTATCAAAAAACGCCTCAGATCCCAATTCAAAGCCCATTTCCTTTAAACCTGAAGCGAGCTGCCCAGCCAATTTGTTCACATGCTTAGCAATTCCCTTAATTCCGTTAGGTCCATGGTATACTGCATACATACTTGCCATTACAGCAAGTAGGGCTTGTGCAGTACAAATATTTGATGTGGCTTTACCTCTTTTAATATGCTGCTCTCTCGTTTGTAATGCCATTCTGAGCGCTGTATTATTATCAGCATCTTTTGATATTCCAATGATGCGCCCTGGTATATTTCTTTTAAACGATTCTCGAGTAGCAAAATATGCAGCATGAGGCCCGCCGTATCCCATAGGAACACCAAAACGTTGCGATGAACCTAGTACAACATCAGCCCCAAAATGACCTGGTGCTTTTAACAATGCGAGGCTCAATATATCGGCTGCAACAGCAACTTGAAGGTTGGTTTTTTTGAGTTTTTGAATTCTTGATTCTAGGTCGCAGATATGGCCATTTGCGTCTGGATATTGAATTAAAGCACCGAAAAAAGAATCGTCTACATTACATGCTTCAATATTAGAAACAATCAATTCGATACCTAGATTTTTAGACCTGCCTTTTACGACATCAATGGTCTGAGGAAGTGCATTCTCGTCTATTAAGAACTTTAATTTACCCGCTTTTACATCTGCTCTCGAGCGACTATTGTAGAACATCAGCATGGCTTCAGCAGCTGCAGTTGCTTCGTCGAGAAGAGAGGCATTCGCTATTTCCATGCCCGTTAAATCAAGCACCATTGTCTGAAAATTCATTAAGGCCTCTAATCTTCCTTGTGAAATTTCGGCCTGATATGGAGTGTATGCCGTATACCATCCTGGGTTTTCGAGAACATTTCTAAGAATCACCGAGGGGGTAATTGTTTCGTGATATCCTAATCCAATAAAAGATTTAAAGACTTCATTCTTGGATGCTAATTCTGACATGTGTGCCAAAAAATCATTTTCACTCATCGCATCAGAGATCCTCAATGATTGTTCTAAACGAATTTGTTCAGGAACGGTTTGGTGGATCAATTCTTCTATAGTGGACACACCAATTGTGTGCATCATTTCTTCTTTCTCAGAGGGAGTGGGGCCAATATGACGGCTCGAAAATGGACTCATGAAAATGTATTTTAAAACTTTTTGCAAATATACTTTAACTCACCAAAACAACAATTGGATTTCAAAAGAGTTTAGCGCTTTTCAGAAATTCTGTTTTCTTTTTCTCTATGGGCTCTAACACGGATTTTTGCATTGATTTGAATGTCCTTCCAAAATAGATTTACATCCCCTATATGGTAGTCATCTATGGTTAGTGCAAAGGAACGAAAGGGAACATGCGGTAGGCTGATCCAAATGGCTCCATCAACAAGATTTGTTTTGAATGCATTTTCATACATTTTGTTGTCCCAAAAAAGAAAGCCTTTGTGTTGCGCACGACTTGCAAATTTTTGCGCATTCCATGTCACAGGGTTTATTACTGCTTTGCCTTGATACCAGTTTTTATATTTTTTTGTTTTATACCTTCTTTTAAATGTATTCCACGTAACAAAGCCACCTGTTGCGTCAGGTTTTGAAAGTAAAGGAATGCTTTTAAAATCATCTGTAGTAAGTCCGATCCCTGGTAAATATGCACAGACCAATTGATTTTGTAGTTCTTTACCGTCGAAAAAATCCTTTAGAAGTAGCATGCCATGTGTTGAGCCTTGACTATGACCTGCGATGATGATTGGCCTACCATTATTATAATGTTCTAAATAGAAGCGAAAAGCAGCTTTTACATCTTTATATGCTTCCAACAATGCCTTTCTACCGCCAGATTCGAGTTCGGAGTAGCTTCGTAAATTTGCTTGAGAATAATATGGTACAAACATGCGGCCCGCCTCAGCCCATGCAGAACCTTGAAATTTAGTTACTCTTTTGACTTTTTCACGTTGTTCAGTATCTTTAATTGAGATATTCCAACGCTCATTTTTTTTATCCGTAAAAACGGTTGGATATATATAGAACACATCTGAATATGATATGAGTAACGAATCACCTATGTACTCCTTGTGAAGGTTGTTTTCTTTACTCGGTAGTATTACCCATGTCGAGGTATCTGAATAATCAGCAATTAATTGTGCATTAAATTCAATTTGTTGAATAATAAAAACGAAAACAAGTAGCGCGCGTATCACAAGGAATTATTTTTGTGTCAAAAATTAATTTATGTTGGGCAAAACTATATCATTTACAGCAATACTTTTCGTGTTTAACATTTTTTATATATCTGCGCAAGAGGTAGATACGATGAAGTTAGACACTGCTTTAGTAGACTCGCTACCCATAAAGAATTGGAAGCTGAAATCGTTGTATTCATTAAATGGAACACAAAGTTCTTTTGTGAACTGGAATTCAGGAGGAAGAAATAATATTTCATTAAATGCAACCGTTCGGGCTAGTGCAAATTTTAATAAAGCGAAATGGAATTGGTCCAATGACCTCTCACTTGCATTTGGCGGCATTAAATATCTAGATGAATCAGAATTGTTGACATTGCAGAAAACAGACGATATAATTGACCTGTCCTCTAAGTTTGGAGTTCGGGTCTCTGAAAAGCATTTAATTAGTCTTAATATAGGGTTTAAAACACAGTTTGCAGATGGGTTTACTTACCCCAATGATTCAATTGCGGTTTCAAAATTTATGGCTCCTGGTTATCTTAATTTAGCATTAGGAACTGATTATATTAAAGATCCTAATTTTTCTATTTTCGGATCTCCATTTGCCGCGAAAACAACTTTCGTTTTAGATGACTCTTTATCTCAAATAGGTGCTTTTGGGGTAGATGAGGGAGAACGTGTGCGTTATGAATTTGGTGCATTTGTCAAATTGAAATGGAATGCGGAACTGATGAAAAACATAGAAATGAAATCAAAGCTTGAGCTTTTTAGCAATTATCTGAACAATCCTCAAAACATTGATGTAAATGCGGAGCTTGTTTTTGTTTTTAGGGTAAATTCACTATTCTCGGCTACAGCACAATGGAATTTGGTTTATGACGATGATATTCAAATTCGTGATAGAAATGGAAATGTTGGTCCAAGAACACAGTTTAAGTCTGTTTTAGGCATAGGCATCTCCTACAAGCTTGAGAATTAGATTGCCTCTGAATCAGTTAAAACACCAGGCTAAAATCCTACTTTCTTTATTGCCGAGTATTAAAGGAATTATTTTCAATGCTTTTGGTTTCGTTTTTTTAATACGCTTTATCAATCGCTTCAGATGATCCTCATTTGCTATTAAAGTGGTAAACCAATTAATTTGTTTTTTATATAAAATACTTTCAGATATTAGAGTTTCAATAAATTGCGATTCTCCTCCGGGGTACCATAGCTCATTTGCTACTCCAGAGAAATTCCTACCCTGTCTTGCTGACTTTAAGTGATTTGTTTTTCTTCTATTTTGTTTGGTCGCTTCAGCCTCATTTTTGAAAAAAGGTGGATTACATACCATCACATCAAAAGCATCTTTTTCTTTAACAATACCTTTTAAAATATAGTGTTTATTTTTTTGACTACGAATGTCAATTGAGCTTAGTTTTGAATTGTGTTTTATTATCTTTTTAGCATGCTCAATTGACGTTCTTTCTGTTTCACTACCTGTACATTTCCAGTTGAAGTGAGCAGTGCCTAGAACGGGGTAGATTAAACTTGCTCCAGTGCCAATATCTAAAAGCTGAACGTCTTTTTTTTGAACGAGGTCTGCTATATGAAGCAAGTATTCAAGCCTCCCAGGAATGGGAGGGCAAAGGTTTTCTTTTGGTAAATCCCAGTCCAAATTGTATTGTGATTTTAACAATGCTTGATTTAAAGCTTTTACTGCTGAAGCATCAGAGAAATCAATCGTTGTATTTCCATATTTATTTGTATAGATGGCCTTTTTTAGAGTTGAATTTAATGTGGCTAAAATGGTCAAATCATACCCATTCTTAAAAGGATTTTGATCATGCATCTTTCCCCGTCTTTAATTTCATTTCTTCCTTCTCCATTGCTCTTGCTTCTGTAAGTGCAGATGAAATCATACCCGATGGGATGGCGATAATACCTAGCCCAATCATTAGGATTATAAATGTAAAGATCCTTCCTCCAATGGTAATTGGAATAATATCTCCATATCCAACAGTGGTTAATGTCACGACGGACCACCAAAGGCTTGAGAAAATAGAGGAAAACGCTTCAGGTTGCACACTGTTTTCAAAATAATAAATACCTACTGCAGATAAATAGAAGAGAATCAATGAGACAACACTAAACATAATGAGTTCTTGTTTGATCATAATAAAAGCATTTTGAAATCGACGAATCGCTTTGTTATAACGAATAAGTTTTATAATTCTAAATAATCGAAGAAACCTTAAAACACGTGCTGATCTTAAATCAAAACCAAGAGCTAAGTAAAAGGGAAGTATTGCTAAAAGATCTATGATGCCATAAAAACTAAATACAAAACGCATTTTACTCTTGGCTATATAGAGTCGGATTAAATATTCTAAAGAAAATATAACAATACACACGAGTTCAAATCTTTCCAAAAAATAAACAGTTTGAGGTTCTAAATCTGGAATTGTCTCAACGGTAAAGGAAGCGATGGATAAGAGAATCAATACTTGAATGAAGTAGTCAAAGTAAAGGCCCGATTTGGATTCTCTTGTTTCTACAATTTTATCTATCTTTTCCCTCATAGTTCAGTTTAGGACTAAATATAATAAAATGGTACACGCTAGTAAACGAATGTTATTATTTGGACGTACGGTTCTCCGATTTCTTACCTTACCATTTTAAATTTTATAAATTTGCGCTCTTATCGAGGCAAGCCAATGAAAGCATTTATATATCTACTGTCTGCAGTCCTTTTATGTTCATGTTCAGACCAACATATCAAGATAGAGAAACACTTGCATGTTAATTGTGGTGCAGAGTCCGTTTCAGGAGACGAGTTTATTGAGGGGAAGGTTCGTTTGTCAAATGCCAATTGTCGAACGCAGCAATATAGTCGCTCGGGAGACTTTGCTTTTAAACTTAACAAAGAAAAGCAGTTTGGTCCTTCCTTGAAGTTAGATTCAATAAAAATGGGGGATGTGATTTATGCCTCAGTTTACCGTAAAAAGGGTCCGTCAAACGGCCATCTTGTTATAGCGGCATGTAATGAAGGTCAATACGAAAGCAATCAAATTTCACTGGAAGAAAAAGTAGCATGGGAGCAGTTAAAATGTACGTTTGTAGCGAAAAAAGATTATGATTTCGTGACCGTCTATCTCTGGAATCCAAATGAAGAAGATGTTTATTTTGACGATTTAGTTATTGACTGTTACCGTGAAAATGAAAAACCAAAAGTTGTTCATGACAAAGATATCCTTAGGATTGAAATTCCTCAAGGTGCTTTAGATAGCCTTTCGGATTTCCGAGAAAAAGCGCTGAAACAAGAGGTGATTACCTCGGATCTTAAGCGTTATTTTAAAGCTTTTGTAATTTTAAATGGAGATAAAGTGCCCGTTTCTCTTAGGTTTAAGGGTGATTGGGTAGATCATTTGGATGGTGAAAAATGGTCCTATCGTATCAAATTCAAAGGCGCTAATGCTTATCAGGGCATGAAGAAGTTCTCCATTCAAGACCCTCATACACGTTCATTCATGATGGAGTGGATTGGTCATCGTCTATTTGAGAAAGAAGATATCCTGACCACGCGCTATGAGTTCAAGGTAGTTTATATAAATGGAGTAAATAGAGGGGTTTATGCACTTGAGGAGCACTTTGACAAAAGGCTTCTAGAATACAGAAAACGAAGAGAGGGTCCTATTGTAAAGTTTGATGAAAGCGGTGTATGGCAGGGTTATTACGACCAGCAAAAGTACCAGCAAGGTTTCAAGAAATTTCCCTACCTGGAATCAGCAGAGATTTTACCATTTAGTAAAAAAAGAACTCGTAAAAATCCGGTTCTTTTGAATCAATTTGTTCTTGCTCAAAGTCATCTATCTAGATTCAGAGCTTTAGATTCAAAACTCGAGGAATATCTTGATGTTGATAAAATGGCAAGATTTATTGCGATGTGTGATGTTATGAACGCTACCCATGGATTAATTTGGCACAATCAGAGGAGCTATCTAAATCCAGTTAATGGTGTTCTTGAGCCTGTTGCTTACGATTGTTTTTCAGGTAAGCTTTCCATCCATTATGAACTATTAGGTATGGCAGCAAGATGGCGCGAGACAAAAGACTTTACCAGTTTTGATGCACTATTTTTAAATGAAGCCTTCAATAAATTGTATATAAAATACCTGAAAAAGTATTCCTCAAAAGGTTATCTGATGGAAACATTTGCTGCATTAGAAGATGAGATCAAGCATTATCAGGGGCTATTGCAACATGAATACCCATTATATACATTGAATAAAGATTATTTCTTTTTGAATCAGTACAATGTTCAAGAAAAGGTTCTAAAGTATGCGTCACTTGCTGAAAATAACCGAAAAGTTTCCAAAAAGAATCTATACCAAGAGACACCACAAAATGTAGTTTTTGATGAGGTTTCATTAAAGGTTTACACGAAAACATCAGATTCGCTATCTGGTGTTTTTCAGTTTGAAAATTACTTGCTTTCACCAATAGAGGTTGTAGGATATTCGACAAAAGCGAATAAAAATCTTGTTTTTCAATTAGATAAAAAATTCTCTTTGGAGGCCTTCGTTAATGAGAGCGTTAAAAAAGAAGTATCGTTTCCATTCAGACCTAGAAAGATTTTTTATAAAACTCAGATTACAGGGGATTCTTTACTTTCTGTTAAGGTAAGCCCATTTCCCCCTATTACCTATAAGTCTATAATGGATTTTGAGAACAGTCAATTTGTTTCAGACAATGATGAGATACGCTTTAAAGCCAATCAGGTGTATGCTTTTAAGGAAACTGTTTTTATTCCAAGAGATAAGAATTTAGTCATCGAAGAAGGAGTCAAAATCTCTCTGAGTAATGGAGCGCGTTTTGTTGCTTATGGCCCGGTTAAAATGCTTGGTTCAAATAATAAGCCCATTAAAATTGAAGGTAAGGGATCCAAAGGAGGCGGTATTGTGCTTTTTCCAGAGGGTGGCAGCGTTCAACTGAGTCATGTAATTTGTGAAAATCTCACAGATGCCAATTCTGAAAGTTGGATACTTACCGGCGGCTTGACCATATATGAAGGAGATGTCAGTATTTTGAATTGCTCATTCCTCAATGCTAAAAGCGAGGATGCTTTGAACCTTATTCGATGTGATTTCAAAATTGATGGCATTACAGTAGATGGCACATATTCAGACGGTTTTGATGCAGATTTCTGTTCTGGAATAATCATGAATTCAACCTTTCGATCAACAGGAAATGACTGTGTTGATTTCTCGGGGAGTACTATAGATATTGAAGATTGTACAATAATAGAATCTGGCGATAAAGGTATTTCAGGAGGGGAACATTCCATACTTAATGTTAGAAACTGTTTTATAAAAAATGCCACGATCGGTATCGCTTCTAAGGATAAATCTATAGTTAATGTCAGCAATACGAAACTTGAATTTTGTGATTTTGCATTTGCTGCATATCGCAAGAAGGCTGAGTTTGGTCCGGCTCAAATCAAGGTCGAATCTGCAATGCTTAATAATATTTCAGTCCGTTATTTGATTGAGAAAGGTTCTGAAATAACCCACCTTGGAAAAACCAACATTGGCAATAAAATGTTTGATATCGATTCGATGTATCAGCAGTTCACAAAGTCGGGTATTTAAGAGAACCAGACGTTGTTAATCACCTCTTTTTTCATAAACTGATTTACCCGTTCAATAATTACTTGTTTGCCTGAGTGCAATTCTTCCCTCATTACTGCAGAATCAATTTGAAGATGTAAGGTTTTATTTTTGATTTTAATGCTTTTTGTTCGGTGTGCAACGGCTTTCCCCATCAGCTCTGGCCAAGCTTCATTGAGGTCGTATTCTTTCATTTTATCATCAAGTTTGTAGGCTTTCATGAGTTTTTCAATGACATCACCTAAAGGTTGCTCTTTTTTAGATCTTCGATTGTCCGGATTGTACACCATAACGCTAAAATTAACGAGAAATTTCTTTAACATCTCCCATGATTACCTCAAATAGTTTTGAGGAGACATCTACGCTATCTAGCAAGTTTTCCATTCTTGTCCTATCTGTATCAGACAATATTACTTGGCCAAAGTAATCCTGAGTTACGAGTTGTACCAATTTTTGAACCCTTTCAGCGTCAAGCTTATCAAAAATATCATCTAGTAATAAGATTGGATTTGTTTTCTTTTGTTCTTTCAGCCAATCGAATTGCGCAAGCCTTAGTGCGATGACAAAGGACTTTTGCTGTCCCTGAGATCCGAATTTCTTTATAGGATGTCCTTTGATAGTAAATATCAAATCATCCTTATGGACTCCAACATTCGAGTACTGGCTATAACTGTCTTTTTTATGATTTTTCAAAAGCAAGTTAGAGAAATCCTCACCTGTAAGTTGCGATTTATAGGTAATATTACTTTGTTCTGCTGAAACACCTATCTCTGAATAGAACTTTTGAAAAACAGGAATGAACGAGTCTAAAAATGTTGTCCTTTTTTTATGAATTAAGACACCCAATTTTGACATTTGAGCATCCCATACTTCTATGGATTCGAGATCAAATAAACGATGCTCTGCCATGTTTTTCAGTAAGGCATTTCGTTGGGATAGGACTTTATGATAGGCTTGAAGTGTGTTTAAATAAATTGGATCTACTTGTGATATGATGCCATCCATCCATTTTCTTCTTAGCTCGCTGCCTTCATTTATTAAATCACCATCGTAAGGCGAGATAAAAACTACTGGAAATTTACCTATGTGTTCCGCTAATTTATCGTACTCCTTTTTATTAAGTTTTATTTTCTTTTTTGCGCCGAGTTTATAGGAGCAGGCAACCTGAAAAGTTTTTTCCTCTATATTCCAAATTCCGTTAATATGGAAAAAGCTTTGGTTAAACATGACATTTTGTTTGTCAATAGGATTCAAGTAACTTTTGCACATACTCATGTAATGTATAGCGTCAAGTACATTAGTTTTTCCACTCCCGTTTTTCCCAATAAATGCATTGAGTCCATTATTAAGCTCAATTTCCGTGCTTTGATGATTTTTGAATTGAATCAGTTGTATTCGAGATAAGAACATTTTTTAAAATTAGCTAATTGATTTCGTTTATGATAGTCTGAGCAATGTATTTTATCTTCCTTAATTATGTTTATATTTAGATTGGTAATCAATAAAAGTGCTTTGACTTTTATTTACACTTTTATCGTATAAGTTGTCATAAATTTTGTGGCTGAGACCGTCAAGATTATTTCGAAATTTATGCCATGCTTTAAGCGGTTATAAAATACTTTAAGCTCAAGACGTTTTGTTTCTTCAAAAGAGTTTTAAAATTTGTTTTTTAAGAAGCAACTTGTGAGGATTAAATTTAGTCTTAATACTGTATGAAACGTAAAATTCTTGTTTCCTTTTTGGCTTCATTGTGTGTCATTTTTTACTCGAAAAATACACATGCTCAGTTGATTATTGAGAATCAAGGCGCAACCGCAGAGGTCGTAGTCAATTCTATAATAAGCGGTGGTCTTACGATAACAAATGCCACCATGAATTGTCCAAACAATGCCTATGGTACTTTTACCAATGGTGCAACAACCGATATTGGTATTCCAACTGGTCTTGTAATGACCACTGGAAATGTTGCTGATATTAATGCTCCCGGAGCGAATTTTATGAGCACGGATAATGGAACCAATTGTAACGATCCCCAGTTAAACGCGCTTGAGCCATTAGCAAATAATGATTGCTGCATTTTAGAGTTCGATGTAGTTCCAACATGCGATGAGCTTCAAATACGATTCGTATTTGGTTCTGAAGAATACCCAGAATGGGTTTCGTCGGGTTACAACGATGCTTTTGGATTTTTTATTTCAGGTCCTGATCCAAATGGTGGAAATTATAATAATGAAAATGTAGCCGTATTACCTGACGGTAATACGATTGTGAGTATTGACAATGTCAATGCAAATTTAAATCAAGCTTTTTATGTAGATAATGCTCTAGGAACCACGAATGTTTTTGATGCTTTTACAACCGTTTTAATCTCAGATGTTTCTGTAGTTCCTTGCCAAAGTTACCATTTTAAGTTGGCCATAGCAGACGCAGGTGATCCATTTTGGGATTCAGGCGTGTTTGTTGATTTTTTAGAATGCTCTACTGCCTTAGAAACTACAGTTTCATCATCACCAGTTTCATGTGCTGGTTCGGATGGCACAGCTTCAGTGAATGCGTCAGGAGGCTTCCCAGGTTACACCTATTCTTGGAATACAACTCCTCCACAAACAACGGCAACGGCAACAGGGCTTGATCCCGGTATTTATGAGGTATCCGTCGATGATGCTGGTGGTTGTACGGAACCCATAATTGAGACTGTTGAGGTAGTTGCAAACGCTGTTATTCCAACCTTATCAATCAATTCAGGAACAATTTGTGCAGGTGATTTTATAACACTAACGGCATCCCCGTCTATTGCGGGTGGGTCTTTTTTGTGGAATACAGGTGAGACGACAGCCTCTATCAATGTTTCACCAATTACGAGCACTAGCTATAGTTGTGATTATGATTTAGCAGGTTGTATTGCAATCACAAACGCGACTGTAACTGTAAACCCATTATTAGAAAGTACAACCAATCTAAATATTTGTGAAACTGAGCTTCCGTATCTATGGAATGGAATGTCATTAAACACCTCAGGTACGTATCAAATTGTCTTGCCTGGTTCGCAAACTGGATGTGATTCAACAGCTACAATTGAATTAGCAGTAGCTCCGACTTTAACGAGTTCAACAAATTTAACCATCTGCGAGGATCAACTTCCCTTTGTTTGGAATGGATTGAATTTTTTAACTTCTGGCAACCAAACAGTTTCACTAACAAGTGTTATTTCTGGCTGTGACTCTTTAGCAACGTTAAGCTTGACAGTTCAATCCCCGACATTAGGAATGAATTCTGAAGTTATTTGCGAAGGTTCAAGTGTGATTTTAACAGCTGTTCCCTCGATAATTGGTGGTTCTTATTCCTGGAGTAATGGTGAGACAGGTGTTGAATTCATAGAAGTCTCACCTAATGAAACAATGAACTACACCTGTGATTATGACATAGCAGGCTGTATGGTTCAAGCATCAGGGACTGTAACTGTTAATCCTATTCTTGAAAGTTCTATTTCTTTTGACATATGCGAAAGTGAGCTGCCTTATCAATGGAACGGTTTATCTTTTGCTAATGCAGATATTCAGACAGCAATATTAACAAGTATAGTTTCGGGTTGTGATTCTTTGGTTACACTTGATTTATCAGTCATCTCTTCTCCAGCGAGTGAAAGTTTTGAAACAATCTGTGTTTCAGAATTACCGTATTTGTGGAACGGTCTGTTTTTTGGGGCCGGAGGTACGCAAACAGTAACGCTACAAAGTTTGGAGACTGGGTGTGATTCTTTGGCGACCTTAACATTAACTGTAACACCTTCTCAAGTTCCAGATTTTGATCAGCTGGGGCCTTATTGTCAAGATGATCCAGCAGATGCGCTACCTAATATTTCTATTGATGGTATTACAGGCGTTTGGGGTCCTCCCGGTATTAATACAAATGCCGTTGGCCCTACAATATATGCTTTTGTTGTTGATCCAAATCAATGCGCATTGAATTATCAAATGGTTATCCAGGTAAATGAAACACCGGATTTATCTATTATTGGGACAGATGAAATATGTGAAGGTCAGGACGCTACACTTACCGCTTTATCGGGTCTTGCCAATGGTGATTTCTACTGGTTGCCTAATGGTGAAACGACAAACGAAATTACCGTTAGTCCGACCCAAACTACCCAGTACACTGCAACCTACAGCGTTGGTGGGTGCCCAAGTCCTGTAGTTGACTTCACGGTAATCGTAAATCCCAACATACCAGTGTATGCTGGGGATGATGTTACCTTATGTCTTGGTGAAAGTGTTGCGCTTAACGGAAGTAATGGTATAAACTATTCCTGGTCTGGTGGTGTTGAGGACGGTGTTGATTTTGTCCCGTCGGAGACAAATGTTTATACTTTGACTGGTTTTAGCGCTGATGGATGTGAAACTCAAGATGATGTTTTGGTAGAGGTCTTACCATTGCCAGTCATTGATCCAGGTCTTCCTCTAAGTGTTTGTGAAGGAGAACTCGTTGTGTTATCCGCCAGTGGTTTGGGTATAGGTGGAACATACAATTGGGATAATGGAGCTAGTGATTTGGTGCCATTTAATTTAAATAATACTACAACATTTACGGTAACAGGAATTGATGAAAATGGTTGCCAAGGCAGTGCTTCAGTTACCTTAACTGCTGAGCCAAATCCCATTGCTTTATTTCAAGCGAATCCTGTTTCGGGAGCTATTCCATTGAATGTAGATTTTATAAACCAAAGCTCAAATGCCACACAGTATAGTTGGGATTTTGGAAATGGAGATGAATTAAATTATTTCGAGCCATCGAATCCTGAGATTTCAACAATTTATGAGTCTGAAGGTTTTTTTAATGTACAACTGATTGCTCAGAACGATTTATGTAGCGATACTTTTTCATTAGCAATAAATGTTTTAGAAATAGCAGACCCTATAATTTTTGTACCTAATGTCTTTAGTCCGAATCAAGATGGTACAAATGAGTTATTTCTCATTGATACTGAAAATATAGCAACAATAGAATTAATTATTCTGAACAGATGGGGTAATATCATGGCTCGTATTGAGTCCTTGGACGGTGGTTGGGATGGCAGGTCGTCAAATGGGAATGATGCTGAAGAGGGGGTTTACTTTTACAAGTATACCGCTACGGGTATGAATGGATCGGACTTATCGGGTCATGGTTTTTTAACCCTTGTCCGATAACGAGTTCTTAAAAAACAAGACAACAACAATTGGTATAAATAAGAAAATTAAGTAGCTGTACCATGGCCAAGTCGATATGGAACCACGATTTACTGTTACCGAAGATTTTATGTTTCTTAGTTTTCTTTGTTCTGCCAAAATTAATTTCTGATTGCCTTTTAGCTTCCTGACCTCGTCCTTTAATTCTTGAGATTTATCGAATTCCATTCTAGTCTCTAGCGCTTCTATGTGATTTGTTATTAGCTTATTATTTTTGGCTAAAAATATTGAGGAGTCAAGATACATATTACCAACTTCAACATCTTTGTTTTCTATATATAAACTACCAATGTTTAAATAGGCATCACACAAATAAGGAATAACACCTTGCTCCTTTCTTTCCTCTAAAACCTCTTTAAATAGAGATAGGGCATGCTCAGGTTCTCCTTTAAAGAAAAGAGAGATTGCAAGATTGTTTTTTGCTCTTGAAATCGTAAAAGGTGATTGTGTTTTCTCAGCGAACTCTGCTTGCTTTTCGAAATAATTAATAGCCAGATTATTTTTCTTTTGATCTAGTGCAATTTGACCTAAAAAAGAATTTGCATTTGCGGCAGATTCATATTTTTCATTTTTTAGAGCTAGTGTTAAATAGCTCTTTGCATAGAGCTGAGCCGAGATTGTATCGCCGCTCAAATAATGGCATTGTGCAAGGTTAATGAGTGCCATAAACTTCAAGGTCTTGTCTTGTGCATCATCACCGAATTTAATTGAAGCGTTAAAATTATCTTTCGCTTTTTGAAAATCACTGAGAAGCAAATAACATAAACCTGTTTGGTTGAAGGCTTTTGAGATTAGCGCATTATCTCCTTGATTTAAGAAAAATGACCTTGATAATTCTAGCATTTTTAAGCCATCTTCAACAAACCCTTTTTTCATATCGAAACCACCTAATAAACTTTGATAAACAGCTTTAACAAAAGGGTCGTTTTCAAGAGCATATATTTCTTTCAATGCAACACCAATAATGTTTAGTGAGTCTACAGAAAACCTATGGTAATGCTCACTAAGATCTAAGGCAATTATGGCTTTTTCTTTTACGCTAGTGGTTTCAATAAAACTTTTATAACTGATAGGATTTTGAGTTTTTACATTAAAAGAGAGTAGCAAGATAAAAAGGAGGAGGATTCTGTTCATACAATTGGACTTTTTTTGCAATGATACTCAAGTATTGTTAAGTTTGCAACAAAAAATATATTATGTCAAATGCCTTTTATTCAGTACCGGTTGCTATTAATGAACCCGTAAAATCATACGCTCCAGGAAGTATTGAACGTGAAACACTTCTTAAAGAATACTCTAGAATGTATAACGGCCACGTTGATGTACCTATGTATATTGGAGACAAGCAGATTTTTACAGATAACAAGAAAAAATTAAGCCCACCTCATGACCACGCTCATTCGATAGGAACATCAAATTATGGAACTGAAAAAGAGGTTCGACAGGCTATAGATGCTGCTATGGAGGCGAGAAAAAAATGGGCAAACATGAGCTGGGAGCATAGAGCTTCAATATTTTTGAAGGCGGCTGATCTTCTTGCAGGACCTTTTCGTGCAAAATTGAATGCAGCAACAATGCTGGCTCAAAGTAAAAATGTGATGCAGGCTGAAATTGATGCCGCATGTGAATTGATAGATTTTTTCAGATTCAATGTTCAATACATGAGTCAATTATACAAAGAGCAGCCTGAGTCTCTGCCGGGTATGTGGAACCGCCTTGAGCACAGACCACTTGAAGGTTTTATTTTTGCGCTTACACCTTTTAATTTCACTTCAATTTGTGCAAATTTATGTGCAGCCCCTGCTATGATGGGTAATGTCGTAATCTGGAAACCTGCTGAAACTCAAATATATTCTGCTCAGGTTATTATGGAGCTCTTTGAAGCAGCTGGGCTACCGAAAGGCGTTATCAATATGGTGACGGTTAGCGGAAGGGAAATTTCAAATGTTGTTTTTGAAGATAAAAACTTTGCAGGATTACATTTTACAGGAAGTACAGACGTATTCCGAACTCTATGGAAGGGTATTGGTAATAATATTGAAAAATATAAATCCTACCCTAGGATTGTTGGAGAAACTGGAGGGAAAGATTTTATTGTGGCCCATAAATCTGCCGTAGCAGCAGAGGTTGCGACGGCAATTTCACGTGGTGCATTTGAGTTTCAAGGTCAAAAATGTTCTGCTGCATCACGGGCATACATTCCTAATAATCTTTGGCAAGATGTGAAATCTCAGATCATTTCTGATACTAAATCGTTCAAGATGGGAACTCCTGAAGATCCTACAAATTTCATCAATGCTGTTATTTCGGAAAAGGCTTTTGATAGTATTGCTTCATATATCGATTATGCTAAAAATGCACCGGAAGCTGAAATTATTGCCGGAGGAAATTATGATAAATCTAAAGGTTATTTTGTTGAACCTACTATAATTGTCACTTCAGATCCAAAGTTCAAAACAATGGTTGAAGAGATTTTCGGTCCAGTGATGACTATATTTGTTTATGATGAAGATAAGTGGGAAGAAACACTAACCCTTGTCGATGAGACCTCTGAGTATGCATTAACTGGCGCAATATTGTCTGTTGATCGCTATGCGGCCGAGTATGCTACTAAAGCACTTGAAAATGCTGCGGGTAACTTCTACATAAACGACAAGCCAACCGGCGCCGTTGTTGGTCAGCAGCCTTTTGGTGGTGCGCGGGGATCTGGCACGAATGATAAAGCAGGATCTATTTTAAATCTTTTGAGATGGGTGTCGCCAAGAACGATTAAAGAGACCTTTGTTCCAGCTACGGATTACAAGTACCCCTTTCTCGAAAAATAGAATCGTCTCGTATTTCCGCTAAAAAATTATTATTTTGGGTAACCTATGACCCAAACTAAGCTGAGCGATGGTACTCCAGTTTTTTGTTTAAGAAAACCAGAAGCCAAAATGTTAGACCACCATGTTGAAGGTTATCTTCAAAATGGAATTAAAATTGAAACAGGAGATATTGTTTTTGATGTTGGTGCTAACGTCGGAGTCTTTGGTCTTAGAGCTACTCAAAAAGCCGATGATGTTCAAGCCTATTGCTTTGAGCCTATTCCGGATATTTATGAGGTATTAAAAAAGAATGCCATAACATACGGAAATGGCAAAATACATACCTTTCAAATGGGCGTATCCGATTCATCGTCTAGAGCATCTTTCACTTATTTTCCGAATACACCAGCACTTAGTACTTTACATCCAGAAGAATGGGATAAAGATCCTAAAGCATTCTCGAGAGCTGTCAAAGGAACGATGCGAAATCCTCCGGAAGGTATGAAATGGATGCGTTTGATACCCCCTTTCCTTTCTGGTGTCATTGCATTCTTTTTAGTCAGAGGTAAAAAACAAGTTGATTGTAATTTAGATACCCTTTCATCAATTATTGAAGCTCACAAGGTTTCTAAAATTGATTTATTAAAAATTGATTGTGAAGGCGCTGAATGGTCTGTTTTAAATGGAATTAATGACGAGCATTGGCCTCGCATAAAAACGATTGTAATCGAGGTGCATGATATAGACAATCGTTTAGACAAGATTAAGAAATTATTAGGTGAAAAAGGATTTAAAAAACTTCATCACGAACGCGAGCTTGGATTAGAGGACTCGGTTATGTTTAACTTATTTGCACTGAGATGACAAGAGAATGGGTCGCAATCGGAACGGTTTTGGTGCTATTAGCATCTAATTTTTTTGGTTTAATTTATAGTATCCTGGTATTAAAAACGAAAATTTTCAAATCATTTAGAATCCAAACTAAAAGCTACGACTCCGCTGTTTTTCGTAAAAGAATGCCATTGTTTATTTTTAATTTCTTAATTCTTTTGAGTGTTGCTGGATTTGGATCATATCTGTTATATGAAAGTCTTGAAACCGCCATGCAGCCTTTTTGGTTAATTGGATTGCAGATACTTTTTGCTTTTATTATTGATGATGTTTGGTTTTATTTTTTTCATAGGTGGTTACATGAAAATAAGTATATGCTGAAGAATGTTCATTCCATACACCATAGAGCAACAACGCCATTCCCATTGGAGTACCTTTATGCCCATCCATTGGAGTGGATGCTCGGTATGATTGGTGTAGTTATTGCTTTCGCATTAATTCTATTCGTAATGCCAATAAGTGTATATGCCCTATGGGGATTTGGATTACTGAGAAACCTTCATGAAATTCACATTCACTCGGATTTAGAGCTTCCAATTCTCAGTAAGCTCCCATTTTTAAGTAAAACAAAGCATCATGATGATCACCACTCTAAATTGACAGGAAATTATGCTTCAACTTTCAATTGGATGGACAAAATTTTTAAATCAACATTTAAAGAATGAAGCAAATATTATTTTTTATTTATTTTTTATTTACGTGTTTGCTTTACGCGCAAACCCATAATGATTTAACTGTTCGAGTAACAAATTTAAATAACAATAAAGGGGTCGTGCAGCTTGGTCTCTACAATGTGGCTTCTAAATTTCCAAAAGTGGGAAAGACCTATAAAATGGTTAGGTTAAAAACAAAAGGTTCACAAGGGTTATACACCTTTAAGGATTTACCTAAAGGTCGATACGCATTGGCAATTTATCACGATGAGAATGCAAATAGAAATTGTGATACTAATTTTTTTGGTATACCAACGGAGGCATATGCGTTTTCGAATAATGTTAGGCCTAGATTTTCTGCACCTAGCTTCCAGTCTTGTTCCTTTTGGTTAAGTCATGATAAAGAAGTAAAAATCAGAATGGTTTATTAAGCTTTGTGATAATTAAATCAATTTGGTCCTGGATGGATAATATGCCGTCATTACAAATGTGGAAAGGTG
>Ga0206130_10002825_pt1 | contig 23642 bp, 9 predicted proteins | sample Helgoland_Spring_9_FD_148637 | JGI IMG/M metagenome (GOLD analysis project Ga0206130, IMG submission 148637) | Pelagic subsurface seawater microbial communities from Kabeltonne, Helgoland, North Sea - Helgoland_Spring_Bloom_20160512_1 | ecosystem: Environmental > Aquatic > Marine > Epipelagic ... | reverse complement strand
GGCTTGTTCTATAATCAGGAGTTTTGGGGTCCTCAAATATTTCCAATCCTTGGTTTTGATTTCATACTCTCGGATAAACTCCGCTTTTTCGGATTGCTTCCACGAATGATCAACCTTGAATATCAAATTTCAAAATCAGGCTACCTAGGTTTTAAATTTAATATGAAAAGAACCTCGTACAGATTGGCGCAACAGTATGCACACGGATATGTTCAAGAATTTAAGATTGAAACTCAAGCTTACATAGATTATTATCTCAATGATAAAGTAACTCTTTATTGTGCTTTTGGTTATGCTCCTATTCGCAAATACAAAATTTTTGAGACAACGGGTCTATTGCCAAAAGATAATTTAGTCAGATTTGATAATCAACTTATGGCTCATGCAGGTTTAGCCATTCGTATCCGATCAGATCGATCAGAAAAGTAAAAAAATTTCTCAAAGTGCTTTAATTTTTTTTACCTAGCCAATGACTTAAACCTTTCTATCATGATTTATAGCCTGATTAAATATCTATTGAAAGTAACCATTTACTCTTATTTCAGAAGAGTATCAATCCTCGGTCAAGAATACATACCTACCCAAGGACCTGTTATTTTTGTAGCCAATCATCCCAGTGCTTTGATAGATCCTTTGGTTGTGATCACCGGAATAAAAAGGAGGATAAACCCCATAGCCGCAGCCGAATTCTTTGGGGGTAAAATAAAAACCTGGATACTGAAAAACAAGTTTCATATGATCCCCGTCTACCGACCCGACTTAACTAAAGATTTATCAAAAACAAGCAATACTGATATGTTTACCCACTGCCATCAATTATTGCTTAATCAAGGAGCTTTATTGATTTTTCCCGAGGGTACCAGTGAGACCGATAAAGGTGTTCGAAACTTAAAAACAGGAGCTGCCAGGATCGCTCTTGAGGCCGAACGTTTATCAAAAAACAAAATAAAAGTTCAAATTATTCCTATCGGATTAAATTACAGTAATTCCCATCAGTTTAGAAGTGATCTATTTATAAAAGTTGGTCCTCCCATCCTAACCGAAAATATCGATTCGGATACCGATAATCAAGTACATGATTTGACGTATTTAATCAAAACAGGACTGATTGATACACTACTCCACACCGGTTCAAAAGAATTAAATAAACTTACCAATTCGATAGAGAATTTTTATCAAAACTACCTGGAGGAATCTATGGAAATAAAGAAAGATGATGCTTTCAGTCATTTTGAAATTCAAAAGAAAGTAATCGAAGCCACTATGTACAGTTTGGCTAATCATAAAGACAAAGCAGTCAAAATTTCTAATCGCATCAAAAAACATTTAGATAGAAACAAATCTGAAGGAATATATTTAAGTGATGCCTTTAAAAAATTAGCTTTCAGAGAAGTTATAGAACTCATTTTTGGATTTCCAGCATACCTTTTGGGCTGCATTCTTAATTTATTGCCTTTTTTATTAGTCAAAAAAATCTTTAAAGGCATTCAAATAAAAGAGACGTTTAGAGGTTCTGTAGCCATGATAATTGGATTATTTATTTTCCTGTTTTGGTACATTTCGGTAGTGATAATATCAACCTTAATTACAAAAATATCAATCATAGGAATTTTAATTTTTGTAGTGGGATATCTTTCGGGCTTATATGCGATTTCATGGTCAAAATTGTTTTTTATTTTCTCTCAGAAATTAAGCACGTATCGACTGAAAAAATTAAAGAGTAAAGCATATCACGAAATACGAACAGAACAAAAAAATCTGCTAGAAGCACTTAACGAATTTCGTGCCATTTTTGATTTAAAAAAAAATTAATTCTGCTCTATTTTCAAACAGAATAAATGCTGCTGCATAAAATCATAAGCTCTGAATTCAAAAATGATAAAACAATTATAACCGCTCTAGGATACAGAATACCCCATGATTTAGCCTTTTTTATGAGTCATAACTCATCTGTGAGGCTTAAGAAAATATTCATTAAGTTGATTTAGCTTATCTCTTTAATATTCCCTTATTGTTGACTTTCAAATAACTAATGAGTGTTCTACTATTGCCGAAATCCATAGTCGCTGCTATGGCAATTGAACCATCTGGAAGGGTCAATATAGCTTTCCCTATATCGTTACCAGTAGTCAAACCAAAATGATTTTGATAAGGTAGATAGTCATTAGTAACCTTTCCAAATTGATCGGTACGCTTAAATAAAACTTGATCATTGTAAGTTTCTCTGGAGACAGAATCTTCATAATTATAAAATACACCCGTAATGATCAAATCATTTTGAGCACTGATTGTCACATCCATGCCTCCAGAATTAAGATCTAAAATTGAACTAATTAAAAGTTCTTTAAACACCAATGTCCCTTCTTTTCTAATGCGGAAGAGAAATGGAAAGCTTCTTGGATCTACAGAGTTGTTACTAGTACTTGTTCCAACGATGATCACATCCTCTGTTTCAGTATAAACAAAATCTCCTACCATATCATCAAAATCAGTATCTCCTTGAAATTCAAATCCATATACATTATCGATACTTGAAGAACTTCCTATATCAGTAAAAATCGCAAAAGTAGTGTTTATACCTGCTTCACCTTGATTACCAGATTTTCCCGTCCCGCCTATTACACCAAGTTTGCTATCTGATAATTCGACAACACCAATGGCAAAGTCATCCACATCATCATATCCGAATGTTTTACTCCAAAAGACAGTATCATTTTCTATAGATCTCTTAGTCAGATATCGTTGCTTTTCAGGCCTTATCGCATTGTCTCCATCTTCTTTTTTATTTGTAGCTCCTACAATAACGATATTTCCATCTCTCGATTTGATAATATCACCCACTTCCCAATAATAGTCTGCATCACTGATAACCTGTTTGCCAATAATATTATAATTATCATCTAGTTCACACCAGAAAATTTTCGATCCTAACCCGTTGACTTTGTCATCTTTTGCCGTAAAATTGGCACAAAGCAAATATCCACTATCTATTGCTTTGATTCTAACCGCTTCATCATCAGTGATTTCAAAATTATACGAGCTGTCAGCCGCATATAAAGATTGAACATCAAAAGTCTTTTTTTTAATCAAATTCCCAACTGTATCTATTTCAAGAATCACAATATCTTTTGAGGCTCCAGACGCTGAACTTTCTTCATTACCCAGAATGATTAAATTGCCCTGATTTGAGGTGATCATGTCAACCACCTCATTAGAGCCTGAAATTCCATAATATTTAATAAACGTGTCTACGGGCCTTGGTCCATAATCTGGCTCGACCACACAACTATATGCCATCAAGACAAGTATCAATAAAACAAGTATAGAATACTTTCTTATCATTTAAATTCCTTGAGTTTCTGAGGATTATAAATAGAATAGGTATAACCAAAAGAAAAAGAAAGCATATCCAATGATAAATCATCTTCAACAAATGCCAAGTCATAAGTAGACAGCGGATTATTACTCCATCGATTATTAGGGTTAATATAATTTAGCAGTGCCTTATTAAATTTAGCTTCAAGAGTTAAAAAATGTGTTTTAACACGCATTTTCAACCCTAAACATGCAAAAACAGAAAAATTATTTTTGGCGATGAGATCTAGACCTTTAAGAGAAAGATCCGAATCAAATTTGTATTCAGTTCCTCCTGTTCTATTACCTTCTAAATATTTAGCATTCAATAAATAATCATAACTAGCCCCTACGGCTATGTAGGGGACAAAGCTGTTGTCTGAGTCATAGTTAAAATTATATCTTAAAAGTAGTGGAACCCTAACAAAGGATTGTTGATGGGTAACCATTGTTGATAAAACAGCAAACTGGACTATCTCATTGATCTCATTGACTTGAAGACTATCTCCGTAAGTGATATAATTATCTACGCTGTATTGAGAATTACGAAATTCTAATCCTAATCCTACTTCCAAACCCCAATCTAAATACCGCTCTGCCATCGCATTGATGAAAAAACCAGTACCAGAACCTCCATTTATCGAGGCTTCATTAGGAGGTTCTCCTACACCATTATAAATTTTAGATACTATTCCTGTATTTCCCGTACCGAAGGTATTAATAATATTGGGATAACTCTTATTAACACCTACCCTTAAACCGATTCTAAAAATAGGCTGAGACCTGAATTTCCTATATAAATCGTATAGCTCAGCCGGATCGACTTTAGGATCTAGGTTGTGTTCTTTATCAGCCCTGAGCAGTTTAATCATATACTCATCTGACTTAGGCTCATTATCTATAAATATATAAACCTTAGTAATCAGTTTGAGTGCTCTTATTTTCTCTTCACTAGTATATCCTTTTTCACCCAAGGATTTTTCAAATCCTCCCGAAATATTATCTACAATATTCACCAATCTACCTGCATCATAATCTCGTTCGGCGATCAACAGTTTCTGAGTCCATGTCTGTGCTGATACAAAAAATGTCGAGAACAACAAAAAAAATGCGGCAACTAATCTTATCTCAAAAGTACCCACTAATTCTTCTCATTTTTCGATTTAGAGCTCTCATTTGATTCTAAATTTCTTTCATTTATACTTGAGCTATCAACCTGAATTTTAGAATTTGAAGCTTCATTGCTAGGCTTAATCTTGCCCTTGCATGTCTCTACCCAAGGAATTTCACTCGCATCTCCCACGTACTGACGCCATTCAATATCCGACATATTACGCGAAATATAATTACACAAATCGTCAACCATCTTATTTGGTTTGAGGGGAAACCTCCTAAGCAATCCATCTTCGGCCGCAGTTACCAAATATCCTCCATTTGGATGAAAGCTCGCGTCCCATACCCAACCTTTGTGATCATAAATGATTGTTGGTAGATCATAAATATTATCTGGATCCAGATCCCAAAACCTTACTGAATTATCATTACTTGAGACAGCTAGCAAAAAGTCATCTTTTGAAAACTCAACATCATTTACTTGTGCCGAAAAACCCATCAGCTCTGGACCATACTGCGTATTGTTTTTTCTATCCCAAATGAATGCATAGCCTAAACCGTTATTTATGTTAAGCCCTCCTATTGCTAAGAATTTACCATTATAACTAAACTTTACATCAAGAATAGGCTTTTGTTCCATATCCTTTCTTATAATTTTTTTAGGTTCCTCCAATCCCTCTAAATCAAATAAAATGACTTCTCCATTCATTGAACCAGCCGCCAAATATTTCCCATCAGGAGATATCGCTATAGTTTTTGTTGTAGACTCCAACTCGGCTAATAAAATAGATTCTCGATAACTATTTATTAGTATTTTTTTATCTGCACCGACGCTGGCAAATCCGAAATTTCCATCAAAAAATACTAAATCATATACAGCACCTTGATGACCCTCGAGTTTCTTTGGTTCTTTAAGAATATCATCTAAATCGAAAAGATCAATTTCATCTTCACTCGTTCCTAAAGCAAGCCAGCGTTCATTTGGACTTATATTCACCACACGGTTAACATTGGATTGTTTGTACACCTCAATATATGATCTATCGTCAAAGTCCCATTGCAACAATCGACCATCACCACCGGCAGAGTACATTTTAGAGCCGTCTTTCGAAAAGGCTACACTACGTACATTGACCACTTCTCTACCGGGCCCTGGTTGGGTATGCCCATGATATTGATTAAAAGCCGAATCCGCCTTAAAAGTAGCTGCATCTCTACCCGCTTCTGGGGCTTTCTCATATTGATCTAATTTCAATAAGCCCTTTATTCCATAATAAGCTCCTGCATAAATATCACCATTATATTGCTTATCAGGCTCTTTATAAGCAATAAAGAAATCATAAGCCTGTTTGGCTATGACAGCTCTCAATTGATCGTCAGGTACATCTATAGCTCTAAGCGCCATAGATTGAGCTACCGCTTGATAGCGTAATTTTTCTGATGTTTCTTGAGCCTGAAGAGCCCTTTTTTCTTGTAACACTGCATTGTCTAGCTGCACAACCGCTTCAATCTTGGCTGAATCTGCCAGGGTCTTTTGAAGAATAGCGTCTTTTGTAGCTATTTCTGCCTCATTTTTAGCTATTTCTGCTGTTTTCTGAGCAACTGTAGCACTGTCTCTTTGAATATTTGCTTCTTGCTCAGCTAGTTTTGCTTGATCTAAGGCTGATAAGGCTTTTTTCTCTTCTTCTTTTGCCTTTTCGGCACTAATCAATGCCTCAGCAGCACTTCCTTTGGCTTTTATTTCATTATCAGCTGCCAAATTCGATTGCGTAACTGAATACAATGTTAAAAATATTCCCAACACCGCAAAAGCACCAAAAACCAATGCAAGAATTCTACTGTTCTTTACTTTCCTTTTTTGTAAAAGCGCCTTATTCCTTTGCTCATTTTCATGAGCACGCTCTGAAGTTTCCAAGAAAACCATGGCTCTTTCGAAAGCTTCATCATAACGGGTTGCCCAAACAATCGTTGGCCGATTAGAAATGCGCCAATTGATAGCCAATTGCAAATCTGGCATTTGCCATAAACTCGCCTTTCCCTCCTGAAACTTTCGTGCCGCCTCAGAAAGACTCAGGTACATATCAGCAGATTTGCTCTCTTCCTCAAGCCATTGCTTCAATCTGTCCCAAATTCTCATCAAACTTTCATGAGAAATATCGATGACCGTTTCAGAAGTAATTTCAATCCCGTGAGGTGGCATTAAAAGCGATCGTCCCGGCTCTCTGAATCTATTTACAACGCGCGCTACATCGTCTTCAGATACACCAGAGATAGCTGCGAGAGTACTGAGTTTGGTTGGTCGTCTGATTCCTGTATTTTCGGCACCTTTTTCGGTTAATGCCTTGAACATGGACTCAGCGATTTGACGTTCTCTTTTATTTAATAAATCGAAGGCTTCATTGGCATGTTGGGAGAGCGCACTTTTTAAGGTACCAATGGCATTATAATGCTCAAGATCAATGGCCTCCGTATCTTGACGAGACGACACCCAATAGCCCCAAGTACGCATCAAAGCATGCTGCAATATCGGTAACTGATCAGGATTATCACCCAAATCGTTGAGTAGTTGTTGTGTCAACCGAGGAGTAATTTTTCCACCTCCAACAGCGATAGGTCCCTCAATAACCATACGCTTTTGATCCCTTACCATTTGCGGTATCAAATAGTGAGAATCATTAATCAACTGAGTCAGATCCAGATATTTGGCACATTCTCCAATGAAATCAGATCGCATTGTGATCGTTATATATACGGCTACTTCTGGACTCTCCACCGCTTCAATGAGTAAATTAATAAAAGCAGCGGACTCGTTTTCATCAGAATTTTTGGCTTCTAACTTACTGAAGCGAAAAAGTTCTTCAAATTGATCAATTACGATGAGTGTATTAATTTTTTGATCTTTATTGATCTGTTTCATTACCTCGACAAGTCCAAGACTTGAACTACGTAATACAGTGCTCACAATCGTTCGTTCGATCTGCTGTTCTTTTTGCGGAAGATTATGGTAGTCTTTTTTATATTTGAGTATTGACTCGGCGAGATTATCAATGGGGCCTGATCCAGGTCTGCTCACCATAGTTTGCCAATTGGAGCCCGCTTTTGTCATCATACCCCCTTGTAAAGAAGGGATAAGTCCACAATACATGAAAGAAGATTTACCACTGCCCGAAGCTCCTAAAATCGCTAAAAACCTGCCTTTTGATAACTTGACTAATGCATCATCACTTTGACCCTCCCTACCAAAAAACAAATAAGTTTCCTCGACACCAAAAGGCCTCAATCCTGGAAAAGGATTAAATAGCTCCGAGATATCAGATTCAATAATTTCTTTTTTATCTAATGTCTTGTCACTCATTTTTTACCCTCAAGTAATTCTAAAAATGGTTTCAAATGTAATAATTTGAATGCAGCTTGCTCACCCAATATCATTGTATTATTCTTCTTAAGATAATTACTATCTATTTTTTTTTCATCTCTAAAGTAAACTGCTTTGGCTATCATTTTCTTCACTCTGCCAAATCCAGGTGATTTCATTAGATCTTGTAATTTAGTTTTTATCCAGGTTTCTGAAGTATTCCCAAAATAAATTATTGCCGCATCACATCTTTTGAGATTCTCTTGATGAATATAACGAACATCAACTAATTCTCCTTCAAAAATAGGCTGAACAACCCTAAAACCCTTTTTTTTAAGTGCTTTTGCTATCACTTGCCCCTCCTCGAGATCCTCTTTATCCAAAATTAAATATATTATTTTTGATGAATCAGTTTTTGAGGGTTCCTCATAACCTGAAATCTCACGGTTGACACTGTGAAATCTACCACCTGTTTCAATTTCTTCTATTACAATAGATTTCATCTCTTCCAGATCTACCTCTAAAACTTCCGTTTCTTCATATAATGCGGCTTCAGTTTTTATATTCTCAATAAATATTTTCTGTCGTTCGGTAATATTTTTTATTGATTGAGAAACCCAAATCAATCTCCCAAATTGCTTTTTTTTATCGTTTTTTAAATTTTCTTTTATCAAGTTGCCTGAATATTCATTGGCCATTTCATTTTGTAAATCAACCAAAGACAACTCGTGCCCTTCAATACTATCACCATAATCCTCTCCAATTAAGTGTAGAGATAACCTGGCATTTGACAAATTATTTTTTATGGTCATTTCCATTTCCTCACGGTTTCCGGTAATTGCATTTTTGGGTAATACCTCAAATCCATGACTCCGTAATTCGCGGCGCATCATATCTCTTTGAATTATCAAGTCTTTTCCGACTTCAGCTAGGTAAACAGTCTTTGCTCTTTTATTTATACTTTTAACTTCAGTTTTTTTTGATTTTGAAGACAAATATCTTGAAATATCAAAGGATAAATCAATCAACTTCATCCAATAATTTTTTTCTGCATCTGATCCAAAAAATCGATTAATTTCTCGAGGCAAACCTGTCACATTATCGATTTCGTATAATTGATAATGATTTAATTTCAGTAATTCTGGAAAATTTTGAAAATTAAAAACTATTTTATGTACTATCAGGCATCTCTCTACTTCATCTTGGGGGCCTTTTTGAGTAGCGGCTATTTGCTTTAACCATGAAGAAATCATTTGATACCCCTTATTTTCAACAGTCAGACGCGGGCTCACTACCAATACTACGATAATATTTTTTTTTAACTCGCTTTTTTTAAGCTGACTTAAACTGCATGATTCAAGTAAAAGATCCCGATAATTCATGTGCAGCAACAAGGAAGAGAGAAATTTAAAAAAATTAGTAACCCAACCCTTTTCATCACCCTGAATTGCTAAATCATCTTCTTCTGAGTGAACAACTAATATCTTTTCTATGGCGTTCATTATTTAATTTCAAACTGAGGCAAGACTAATTAAACACACTGACATTATCATCTAATATACTCAAATCAAATGGATCTATTGACTCAGGTTTTTTAGATGTATCTATTAAATCAAGGAAAGCTCTTAATATCTCACTATGAAGTGTCATCAAATCAAAAATTTCCTCTTTTGGTAAAATAAAGAAGGAAGTCTGTTCTTTGGCCACTGCTTGATAATCATATTTCTCCGAAAAGAGAATTATCTCTTCCCCCATAATATCTTTGGGACCCAATGATTTGAATACAGCATCCGACCTCATTAGATCAACCTTCCCCTTGATGATCACGAACAAAGGTAGATCTACATTATCCCCTTCATTAATAAGCACAGTCCCTTTATCGACCTTCCTTTGATTCATAGCGTCAACTATTCTGGTGATACTATCCCCGGGAATAGCTGCAAAGCTTGATAGAGATTTTATGAACCTCACCCGCTCAACTAATAACATTTTTCTATAATTTTCTTCTTCTTTATAAGCGAAAACCGGAGGTACGATGATCTCATCTAATCTTAATTTAGAATATGGTTTAATCCTATTCGTATGCGCTTGATAAGCTTCAGGCTCCATTTTATAGATAGAGTTTGCAGCACTTTGCAACAACAATACATCTGGATTAAATAAATTCGCAATCAAGGAATTGGAGACACGGGCTTCTGGAAGCTGGTGAAGCCTATCCATAGCCAAGGATTTTGTGTATCGTGTGATTCGATTAAAATCTCTATTAACGATTTGGGTAAGTAAATCCGAATAAGATTCAAAATGTTCAGGAGGGAAGAAATTCAACAATAAATTCAATCGCTCTTTATCTGTTATATCATCTAAAACAGGTAATAGCATGGGCTTAATTTCATCTTCAACAAAGACGTCCAACATCTCAATAGCAAAAGTTACTGAATCCATTGAACCATGGGATAAATTTTCCTTGACCAACTGCACATTATGTAGGTCATAGATCATACCCAAAAGAATAAATAAATTATTCAAGTTTACAATATTCTCCTCTTTTAATGCTTTAAGTAATTCTACATCCAAAGGATCTATTGGTTCAACTTGGGGAATATCTTGAATGGCTTTTATATTCCAAGCGATATCACCTAAAAGGTTTTCAATTATCAATTTAATCCGAGCTGATTGAAAATCTTTAGATTCAAAACCCAAGGCATTTAAAGATTTTAGCAACTCTGAGACAACTTGCTTATTGGGAAATTCAATTTTTTTCCAAAGTAATTCTTTAGCTTGTTTTCCCCCAATAATTCCAAATAACTGCACCACTCTTACCATCGTGGCTCTATGCTGTCCAGTTTTAAAAAAAGCGGCATCTGCAGCATGAAATACCCGATCACCCATATGCATCAAGGCAGACATGGCTGTATTACTGTAGCTCGGAATATGTAAGTGATCAAGAATCACCGTAAACATTTCAGGACGTTGCAACTTTCCAACAGCTATAAGTGCTGCAATGCGAACTTCTGGGTTAATATCCCTTAATAACTCTACTAAATAAGGCAAATGCTTATCTTCTTCTAACCTAACCAACAACCTTGCTCCGTATACTCTGTCTTGCTGTCTAGTTGACCGTGTATAATGTCTTATGGACTCATCATTTAACTCATAAGCCTGGAATTTCTGTAAAACTGCAATCGTCTTTCTTACCAAAATCAGTACTGATTCATTTTGTTCCTTTTTAGATTCTTGCTTTATGATTTCTAAAGTTTCGTAGGCCTTGATTTCAGACAGTTTTGAATAAGCGTAACTTTTAACTTTTACACTGGATGAAGCTAACTGGTCCAAAAGAACCAGGGTTAATCTAATAGGATCTAGCTGTTCGTACAACCTAAGGGCGTTAAGTACTCTTATTTCATTTTCACTTTTAAGCTCATTTTTCAATACTCTTAAGGCACTAAATTCATTTGTTTTCCCCTTATCTGCTATGAGATCTCTTTGACTTATCAATGTTTCCTTAAGTTTAATCTGGTATTGATTGTACAACTTTACAGAGAAATAAATGACACCGAGGGCAATTGCTATGATCAAATAAATAAAATGAATCAACTTAACAAAAACCAAACTAGCTATTAAGATTTGTAATCCTCCAGCCAAAAAAGTAGCCACTTGTCCTATAACCCCTTCTACCTTATTTTGAATATCAAATCTGACGGTTATATTGAATGGTAAGAAAAACAATTTAAAGGCGGGTGACTCTAAGGCGTCTCTCAATGAAGCTGTGAATGCCTTACCGCTAATAATAAACATAAAGAAAAATAAAAAGTCTTCATTGAGTATCTCATATCCAAAAAAATGACCTGAAACTAGACCTCCTATCATGAATAATATCAAAATAATTGGCATGGTCATCAAGGCTACTTTCAAGCCGAACTTATTTAGAATAATATCATTGATAAAAGTTTGAATAATAAAACTCATGATAATCACCGTTCCATTAAAAAAGGATAAAAATCGATTTAATTTATCTTCTTCAGGATGATAAATTTCAATAGTTGCCAAAAAACTGTATTCCAAGAAAATTGAAGCACCCATGGAACAAATTATAAAAACAGATAACAAACGGGTATAATTATTCTTGAAAATACCTAGATACCCTGTATCCTCTACTTTTTGATCTTTTTTCAATGAATCAATAAGGTCCACATTATAATTCTTGCAAATCAAAACCGTTAACCATAATATAGCGATCATCGAAACCGCTGATATAAGTAGTAAATCATAAGTGTCATCAACGAAAGGGAGTTCTATCAAGAGAGGTATTGAGAAAAAGGCAATAATGGTAGCAACTAATTGACCTGTATCAACACTTCCAATCAATCGTTTTGTTTGCCGAGTATCAAAAATTCTTCCGAATAATCCCCAAAACCCTAAAAGTAAAAGAGAGGTCATTGGGCCCATCATCACAAAAAGCAAAAAAGGCAGCAAGGAAAACTCAGATTCCTTATCTCCTATCTCAACAAACTCAAAAGCAAGCCTTAAACCACTCACAAACAATGTGATCACCACAGCATTTCCTATGACTAATCGAGAAAATCTGATTTTTTTCTGGAGGTATACATAAACTACTGAAGAAAGTAGTCCCAAGGCTCCTGTTACAAAGAAGGATTCTGCCAGATATTTCTCTCCGAGCGTTTGAATAAATAAAGATTCCGATCCTACTTGATAACTGGCAAGGAAGAAGCCCATAAAAGCACCGACTCCGAGCAAAAACCACATCTGCCTATCTTCACCGTCAACCGCTCCTAGAAATCTTAGAAATTTTTTTAACACAGTTTCAACAATTAAAAATCAGCAAAATTATCAAATCTTTATGATAATCGTTTTTAAATGATGCACGAACACATTTAATATGACGCCATGTCTAACACAATGATAATGGAAATAAATAGAATATTTGGTTCTATCTATCTTCGCTTTTTTCGCTTTTTCTGCTTAATAGAACTGCTGCCTTTTCTTTTAAGTTGAGAATTATAAAAAAGCAAATACCCTACTGAAACTGTTAAAGAATGATTTCGGTACTCAAAATTTTCGTAATAAGACAACATGTTTTCAAAATCATTACTTAATCCATTAAAACCTAAATTGGAATGTGAATAATTATACCTAAAATCAAAGAGCATTCGATCTCCTCCAAAGACATCTAAATAAAATCCTGCCCCGGCGGACAAACCATATTGCATCCTATTGGCATCCATTATTGATTTTTGATTTTGTGAAGAATTGACCTCATCAAATACAACCGTGTAATCTATGGATTCACCCCCAGTATTATTGCCAATATCGGTTGTGTACATAGTTCCAGTAGCTGCTAACCAATAGTTCAATTTTATTCCGGCATTGACATAAAATGATTGTGGGGCACCAGGGAAATTGACTTGTAAAAGAATCGGAATTGTTAGATAATGTGTGTTAAAAATACTTGAAGCAGAATCGGTTATGCTTGGTATGTTAGCCAGTGTTCTTGACCGTCGCTCGTAATTTAATTCCGAGGTCACAGAAAATCTTTTTGAAGCAACATAAGTCATGATTGCTCCTAAATGGAAATTATAATTACGGGCTACATCGAAACTATCTTTATAGGTTTCGTAGCGATAATCATGCGTAATTAAAGAAGGACCTCCTTTAATACCAATCCAATACTGTGCTTGTACGAAGCTGGAAGTGAGACAGAAAATAAAAGTGAATAAGAAATGATAAATTTTCATTTTTGATAAATTGGATAGCAAACCTACAAAAAAATTAATGTTTTTTGCCAAAAAAAATAATTTGATGTTGTGCTCACATAATAATAAATAAAAAGGCATATAACTCTTAATTTGATAATTTTCCCTTTTTATTTTGAAAAAAAATTTACACTTTTGGGTAACGATGTTAAACAGCAATCATATGAATTATCTGCGAGCATGAGAAAAATACATTTACTAATATTAGTACTTTGTTCTTTTCCTGGTTTTGCTCAACAACCAATTGTTTTTAATCAATTTTACATGAATCCTTACCTCTACAATCCTGCTTACGCAGGCGTCGAGGGACACTCTGTTTTTTATGGTCTTTATCAACAGCAATGGTCGGGCATAAACGGCGCTCCTACTACGATGCACGGGAGCTTTCATGCACCATTACCGGGAGGTATCGGTATTGGGTTTTCAGGTTACAATATTGAGCAAGGTGGCTTATTAAGCACTACCGCTGGAAAAGCATCCGTTTCTTATTTATTAACCCTGGACTTAAAACATAACATCCGCTTTGGTTTGTCCGTTGGTGGGGGTAGTCAAATGTTAGATTATGGAGATATAGATGACCCTTTTGATCCTGCTTTCGCAAATATTGCTGATAATAGTGCTTTCGGGTTAGCCGATTTTGGATTAACATATCATGCAGGTCATTTTAATTTCGGTTTTTCCATACCCAACTTGATCAGCTATGATAAATTTATGGATAATGACAGCTCAAATCCAATAAGAATAAAGCCTCTCGATAACCTCATGCTACAAACGTATTTTCGAGGTCACCTCTCAGATAATATAGCTATAGAGCCTCATTTGGTTTACAGATACAATAATTATGGTACCAGTCAACTTGAAGGAACGCTTCTTCTTCATCTATTTCACGTCATTTGGGTCAGTGGCACATACAGAGAGGATATGAACATCGTTGGAACTGCAGGAGTTAAGTTGAAGGGGAGATTTGGTCTTGGTTACAGTTATGAAACGGGTAATTTAAATATAATGAATGATTTAGGGCCCTCTCATGAAATACATTTAGGAATCCATCTTGGTAAAAGAAAACCTCATGCTAAGCATACCTCATCATTCATTAACTCTAAAAGGCCAGAAAAAGAGGAAAAAGAGGAAGAGGTTGATACAGTCGTCATAGAAAAAATAGATACTGTAATCATTGAAAGAACAGATACAATAGCGTTAGATAAGCCATGGCAGTTAGATGACACGCGTGGAGAGGTTCTGAAAACTACTGAAAACGGTGACCAGCAGAAAGCAATAGTTGTACAACACACGTCACAAGACGGTACTATCGAGGAAGCGATTACTTGGGTTCCTGCCGATGAATCATGGGAAATGATTGGGGATCAGACCAAAGAAATTCGAACAAATCCGGAGGGCAACACTGAAATAGGTGTGCAGTATGTCAAAACAAACAAAGAAGGCCAGTCAGACTCTTTAGTTATCTGGGAACCCACCATGAGTAAAGAGGCAATAGATTCAATAATTGATAAGGCCACGACAAAACCGGAAATTGAAGAGCAACCTATTGAAAAAGTTATACCAGAAATAGAAGAGGTCATACCGGAAGTAGAAGAGATCATACCGGAAGTAGAAGAAGTTGTCAAAGGAAATCATTTACTGGAACTCCCTGAAGGTGTTTATCTCATTGCTGGAGTATTTGAAATCTATGAAAATGCAAACAAATTCAGTGACCAGTTATTTTTAGAGGGATATCACGAAGCGCTGGTTGGTTTTGTCAGCGAAAAAGGATACTACTATGTAGTTATATACAGATCAGACAATCTAACTCAAGTAAAATCCAAACTGCTTCGGGAAAACAAAAAGAAAGATATGGATGAAATCTGGATTAAAATACTAAAAGTGAACAACCAATGATGAAAATATTCAGCGTTTTTGGTCTGTTTTTATTGGCATTCAGCCATGTTTATGGGCAAACGGTGCCCTACATCAGTTCAGTTAGCCCACTCACAGCTACTCCAACGGAAATTGTTACTATTGCAGGCTCCTCCCTCAATGGAAGTGAAGTGTTTTTTGGCACTGCAAAGGGAAATATTATATCCAATTCTGATGGACTCATAGAGGTAGAAGTCCCTTCTGCTGCGAGCTATGGTCCAGTATCCGTTCATAATAGCAATGGCGTGGCTGTATCGTCCTCGTATTTTCTCCCTAATTGGGGTGGCAACATATCAACAGCAACTGATTACCCTTTCGGCACAGTGAATAACATAGCTGTAGGGGAACAATATATTTATGACCTCTGTTTATGTGATTTTGATGATGACGGAAAAAATGACTTTGTGGTTGCCTCTAAAGAAAACCTAGATGCCACCTTTGCTAGTCGAGTTATCTATCGTAACACAACGGCTACTCCTGGAACTGTACCCTCTTTCACAAAAGTGCTGAGCCTTGGAGCACAACCTGCTTTTCATGTCGATTGTGGAGATTTTGATGGAGATGGGAAACCCGATCTTGTTGTCACACAAAGTGCTGAGGGATCTGAGGCGAGGAATGTTGAAATTTATTTGAATACTTCCACGCCCGGAAATATTAGCTTCGATACTGGAAATGCCCTTGAACTTGTCCTTAACAGAAGGGATACCTTGATACGGCCGCCAGCCGAAATTGCAATTGATGATTTAAATCAAGACGGAAAACTAGATCTTGTTATCTCCAATGACCAATACAACGATATTGATGTATTTAAAAACACAAGTACAATAGGTTCGCTGAGTTTTGAGAATCCCATCCTTCTAAAATTTAATGAATTAGCAGAAGGGGAAGCAGCTCGAGGATTAAAAATTGCAGATCTCAACAATGATGATTTACCCGAAGTTATAGTAAGTTCTTTTGGTAAGTCTGACGTATTTTATTTTGATAATATTAGTACCACTGATGCCATCAATTTTAACACCGGCCTACGCTTAATTTCAACAGAAGCAGATCAAATTCAAGCCATTGAAGTCGCCGATTTAGATAGTGACGGTTTTATGGATATCATTGCTTCAGATGGAACCACTAACCATGGTGAACTCATCGTCTTTCCAAATAATACGACAGCAGCTGGATCGGACATTGTTATTGGTAGTCGATTAGAGTTTGAATCTAAACTATTCCCTTTTGGTATCTCTGCCGGTGATATTAATGGAGACGGTAAAGTAGATATTGCTATGGGCATTCTAGAAGCAGGTGAAACTAATATTGACCTATTTTTTAATTCTTCATCAGCTGAGGGATCCTTCACCTTTGAAAAGCAAAGCATAGACATGGGTCTTATCAATAATAGAAATCTCGAGATCGGAGATCTAAATATGGATGGAAAGCCCGATATTGCTGCTGTTTCCAAAAGCTCTATTGGTACCTTGAGCGAAATCTCAATTGCCGATAATTCTGGTTGTTTAACCCCGATAATAAATCCTGTAACCTCAAGCTATTGTACGGGTGTTGAATTTTTTGTTACAGCAAGTCCAGCGACAGGTACTACATTTAATTGGGAGGTAAGTACTGATAACGGCGCCAGTTTTTCAGCAGACGGCAGCTCCACCTCAAATAGTCTAGACATTAGCGGATATAATGGAGATCTCCAGGTAAGAGTTACCGCAGCAATTGGCGCCTGCAGCAACCTCTCGGAAGTTACAAATGTAAATAGTAGCAATTCTGGAGATCCAGGCACACCCAATATTGTTGTGACACCGACAACCGTTTGTTTAGGTAGTGATTTCACTTTGAGTTCCAGTCTTGTTGCCGACAATTATATTTGGACTGGACCAAACGATTTTAACTCTACCGATGCTGCACCGAGTTTTGAAAATGCCAATTCTATGCTGGCGGGAACTTACTATCTGACTATTGCTAATACCGGTGGTTGTAATGGTCAAATAACGAGCAAAATAATAGAAATCGACTTAGGACCTCCTAGTACTATTGTAAATAATGGAAATGACGATTTTTGCGAAGGCCTCACAACTGAACTGGCAATATCTACTTATGACGGTTTTACCTACCAATGGAACCTAAATGATATACCCATTAGCGGAGCAACAGCAGGTACATATCAAGCGAGTACTACCGGGACTTACTCTGTATCAACTACAGAAACAGCAACCAGTTGTGTGGCTACGGGTACATCCTATTCTGTTACGCAAATCACCAAACCTACTTTCACTATTGAAGGAGTTTCGGCTACTTGTGTAGATTTAGATAGGATATTTGAAGCAACTCCCGATAACACTAACGGCGATTTCACAAATACTTACTCATGGAGTTTCACTAATAGCTCAGGCACAACTGCTGACAGCACCAGTTTAACCACCACTGATACCTTAAGTTTTTCTGAGGCCGGAAACGCTACTGTTAAACTAACGACCGGTTATGAGGAAGTGATTGATTGTGAGAGTTTAATCACAAAAACAGTTGTAGTAACCACCGTTCCAACTTTGATTATTGATACACCTGATGGAATTGAGAAATGTCCAAGTGATAGCCTTCTTTTAGAACTACCTAATGATCTTGCTAGTTATTTTTGGAGCGACAGCAGTACAAACTACAATACTTACGGGCAAATTGATCCATACACTGATTCTAATCCAAAAGTTTATACCGCGACATGGACGGATTCCGCAGGATGTTCAGACACTTCTTCGGTGACCATCAATAATTATTATGATTCAAATGTCGCTATCACCTCGAGCTTAGGTGATATTATTGAAGGTACACTGACTGTTCCAGAACCCACTGGATTTTTAACAACTATACCGCTAACCGCCTCGGGTGGATCAAACTATCTGTGGGAACCAACTAATATCGTTAGTGATTCTAATGGTATTGACGTTAAAATTTATCCCAAAACAATAAATGATGTGATCAGTTTGACTGGCTCTGACGCTAACAATTGCAATGAAACGGTTACTGTCAATTTATTAATTGATTACGTTGCTCCCAGAAAAAGCTTTTCTCCCAATGGAGATGGTTTTGGATTTGATTGCTGGGAAATTCGTAATGCACCGGATATGATTGATTGTACCATTTATATTTTTAATGAGCTAGGCAAAGAAATTTGGTCAGGCAGTGAATTCGTTGACGATTGCATTTGGGATGGAAATACCTACAGTAGTAGTGAAGCTCCAGAAGGGATCTATTATTATACTATTGCTTGTGATGCTACACCTGTCTTTCAACCTACTGGTGCTATTCTTCTCGCAAGATGATGCCTCATAATGCTAAGCACTCTCTTTCTTAAATCTCCCGATAACCTTTATTTTTAAAGCTTAAAAGTTATCGAAAATCTCCATGAAATAATTATTTTTGTACCTCGCAACTTGAAATAATTAGTACCCTAAATTATCCAACAATAAAATCATTTAATGGGTTACCTGCTCAGTCCAAACAGAATATACGAAAGAATTATAGCTTCACCTTTAGTAGGTTATATTAAAGTACTTTACATTTGCACTCAATGATTATTCTTGAACAGAAAACTAAATATGCGAAATATTTTTTTCGTCATTTCTTTTCCATTCTAATTTTATTTTCGAGCTTTCAGGTCACCGGACAAGCTATTTGCCAAGGAGATGCTGATGACTTATCAATTGATGATCTTAGTTTAACTTGGTCTTCGGCCTCGCAAACAGCCAACAGTCATGGCCAGCCCATTGTAGCGGATCTGGATAACGACGGCATTCCAGAGGTCATCGTTACCAATAAGGAAAATAGTACTTTAAATATCTTAGATGGAATTGGAGACGGCACTGGTTTTAGCAACTACGATGGTATTGTATCTAGTGCAGCCATTGACCTAGGATTTACTCCATACAATACAGTTGCCGTTGCAAATCTAGGTGTGGGGTCACATGCCAGTATCGTTGTTGCGGGTTATGAGGGATCACTTGCAACCCCTGATCACAAATTGAGCCTTTGGAGCTTTAATGGTACAACCATGGAAGAGTCCTGGAAAATTGACATTGAGTCCGTTACTGGATCCAATAAGTTCCCTGGAACGGTAGGAATTGCAGATTTTGGTGATGGTACTGGGCGTATTTATTTTGCTAATGTCATATTAAATGCAGATGGAACACTCTATGCCAAAGGGACTGATACTGATTGGCCCGTCACCATTGGACACGGTTCTCTTGCCTTAGATGTCTTGGGTGATGCCAACTTAGAACTTATCACAGGTGGAAAAATATGGTCTGTTGCGGCACCAAATCTTACGTTGGCTCAGGATATAAATGGTGTTATAGATCAAGATGGAAGTATTGTAGGTGATTATTACATCAAAACATGGAGCAATGCAGGAATCATCGAATCCAGAGTAATGATTTCAGCGGCTGATTATGATCTTGATGGAGACATAGATTTAATATTTCCTGGAGCTTTAGGAAGTAGTGGTACGGATGCTACCGCCGTGTTTCTCTGGGATCCTACCGATAGCTTAATCGATGTATTCAAACCTACAAATAATCATACTAGGGGCACCGGTAGGATTGCCATAGGAGATACTGATGGAGATGGTGAAATGAATGCCCTATTTGTTAGTGGTAATTCACTTTATAACCTCGATGAAAATTTTCAACAACAATGGATTTTTACCGTCACGGAGGGAGATGGAACAGGTTACGGTGGGGTAACTTTATATGACTTTAATGGAGACGGTAAATCGGAAATCCTTTTCAGGGACCGTGAATTCTTTAAAACTTTTAGAGACCTTGGTACAACAGCACAAACCATTTTAGAGGCCCCATGTAAGTCCTTTACCATGGAAGAGTACCCTCTTGTTGCTGATGTCAATAATGATGGACAAGCAGAAATTTGTTTCTCTTGCCTTGCCGATGATGCGATAGATGCAACGGATAACGATTTAGAAACTGTAAACACCCCCTTAGGAAACATCAGAGTATACGGCGCTTCTAGTGGATCACGATGGCAGCCCACTCGTGGAGTGTGGAATCAACATGCTTATTTGAATGTCAACATAGATGATGATTTATCTGTGCCTACCAGTCAAAATTTACTCTCCACCGCCAGTGCTGATTGTTATAGTGTAATAACTGGTGCTCAAAATAAGCCCCTCAATATGTTTATGAGTCAAGCACCCTTGAGAGGAACCAACGGATGTCCCTCTTTTGTACTTCCAGATTTAACTATAGGTAGTCTCAGCGCCACCACTGCAGGATGCCCTGATACGGACTTAGACTTGACTTTTACTATCACAAATGAAGGTGACTTGGCAGTCAGCGGTATCTTGCCTGTTACTTTTTATTCAAAAGATCCTACGGACGCCAGTGCTACGAAATTAAATACCAGTACTGTCCAAATCTCATCAATGGCGAAAAATGAGAGTGCCATATTTACAAAAACTGTAACAGGTCTAGGTACCAACAACTTTGACTGGGATAATGAAAATTTATATGTTGTCATTAACGAGAGTGGAGCCATTCCTCCTATCTCCTATGCTGCTTCGCTTCTAGCAGAATGCGATGTTTCAAATAATGCCGCATCGTTAAATGTAAATTATTCAAATTTTCAGCTATCACCCCCAGACACAACTGCTGATGGCAGTCCTATAGCACTTACGCTACTTAAGGTTTCTGATAACAACAAATGTGATGATACAAAACCTAACAATGGTGAGGTTGAAGTTTATTACGACGGATCTATAGGAGGATCCATTGAAACGATCTACAATGAAAATTTTGAAGACAACAGCATCAGTAATTTGAATTCAACAAACTTATCTGACCCCTCACGCAATTGGTCTGCATCGGGAGGTAATGCCAGTGCTATAACTGACCGTTGGGGAGTGGGTGCAGGCAGACAAACAAGTGGTAAAACATTCATTGTTAACAATGGCACTAATACGGTTATACTCGAATCAAAGTCAATTGATATCACCTCTTACTCCGGAATTGCAATTGATGTCGATGCCTACACCAACAACACATTAGAGGTAAGTGGTGCAGGGCAAGATAAAGTAGAAGTTTTCTATTCCATAGATGATAATGCTTATGTTAAAATTTCTACAGGAACTTCTTTGATTGGCTCTTTTTCTTACCAGCATATCAACCAGGGTGGATTGAGTGGTAGTACTTTGAGAGTCAAAGTTGAAATCACCAATAATGATGTCTCAGAATATACAGAGATAGATAATATTACCATTACAGGATTTTCTCCTGCCGTCAATGCTGAACACACAGAAAGTTCTGGCTTTGAGTTCCTGTGGTATCCAGGTGATGTCGCATCGCAAGGAGCAGATTTCACAAATAATTCTGTTGTTCATACTGGCAGTACCTTTACTGGAATGGCAGAAGGAACTTACACTGTTAGGGGTAGGTATCTGGACGGGAATTGTTTCTCTGATGCATTGGATGTAGAAATAGACAAGACTGAAATTGCTGGCTTTAGCCTTACAGGTTGGGAAGCAGCCCCACTCACAGATTGCCTAACCCCAGATGGAATTGCCCAGGCAGGTGTTGGACTCGATAGCTCAATAACTACTAATTATAATTTCACATGGTATCTCAGCTCTGAGGGAGTAACACCACTGGGAAGAGGTGTTCAATTGACCAATCGAACAGATGGAGCATATAAGTTAGTAGGAGTAAGTACCATCACTGGATGTAGTCAAACCAAAGACAACATTAATATTACAACAGCTCAAACGTTACCTGACCAACCGACTATCACGATAACAAATGTTTTGAGTTGTGATGATCCCAATACTGGCCAGCTTGTAGCAAGTATCCCACCAGACGGAAATGATTACCGCTTCAGGTGGTCTAGTGGTCGTTTGGCAAAGCCTACAGCTGACTATAATCAAGACATCAGTGTAGTTGGTGACACCTATGCTAATATACCTGTAGGACCTTATACCGTGGTAACTGTAAATACGATAACGGGCTGTGAGTCAAGACAACTTGTAACGGAAGTTGGTCCTCCAGACAACTACCCTACCCCTGAATTAATTCTGAATAATGAAAATACGAGCTGTGCTGGAAATGGACAAATTACCGCTAGATTTGGAGATGGCTCTTCAGACTGGGATCTATCTGCCCATTCTTTTGAATTTTTTAATGCCAATAATACTCTTATCGCCAGCAAGCTTGGCAGTGTAGGAGTTGCAGGGTCCTCTACTGACAACGTGGCCAGTGGATTATTAGATAGACTACATACAGTCAAAGTGACCCACATAGCCTCAGGCTGTACAGCTACAGATACGATAACCGTTCCTGAAAACATCTCTTTGCCCGAATTCAATTTCTCACAAGTCAACGAAGATATCGACAATAATAATGTTATTGACAGGTGCGAGAGTACCACAAATTTAGCCTTGGCCGGTACTGCCTCTGGATCTTCAACAGCTAATGGTGTTGATCTTCCATCATTTGTAAATGATGGAACTTTATCTGGTCATTTTCATTCTGGAACAAGTAATACAATTGATGGAGAGGCTGTTCAAAAAACAAATGAGTGGGTCGAAATCGATCTAGGTGCTGTATCAAATATCTCTGATATATTGATATGGCCCTCGAGGCATTGTGGTAGCTGTCTTGGTAGAATAGAAAATGTTGAGGTTATGGTCTCCTCTGAACCCTTCACAGATGCAGGTGGAAATCCTCTTGGGCGAGATGTAGTTGGATATAATGCAGCACGAGAGAATTCATCATATATCTATAATATTGGAAATGATTACAATAATGTGGCTACCAATGCTTTTGAAAGCATAGTTACCATTGAAGCAGAGACCTTAGGTCGCTACATTCGAGTACAAAAATCAGGAACTAATCCTAATGGAAACACTTTAAATATTGTGGAGATACAAGTGTTTGAAGCTTGTAATGATGGTATCGAAGCAGCCATTATTCATAAATCTAGCTGTGCAGGTGCAGCAAATAATGGAGCGATAGACTTAACGGGCTTGGTGGATCCTACCTCGGGTACCACTTATAATTATTCGCTCTATGACGGAAATGACACTTCTTCTCCGAGTGCCAATGTAACAGGAGCGACATCTGGCATTTTCACTGGACTTGATG